>CXWK01098230.1_pt2 | contig 58810 bp, 51 predicted proteins | sample 590851 | NCBI WGS metagenome assembly CXWK01 (sample SAMEA3498364, study PRJEB10139) | wastewater metagenome | biome: wastewater treatment plant; material: activated sludge | place: Denmark | collected 2014-08-01 | reverse complement strand
ACACAGGGCTTCCTGTGACGCCCCGCATCACCGTCGCGCACGGCTCAATTAACGCGTCGTCAGTGGAACGCAGAGCGTCCCTGGCGGCATTCCTTTGCTGCGCGTGGGAACGATCAAACCCAATCTGTCGCATCGACCGGTTGAATTCACAATCAGGAGCGGCCCTTCGTGACATGCAAAAATCGGCCTTGGCAGTTGGTCGCAGGTGCTAACTGAATAAAATACGACCCAGGCAACGCGAGAGTCACTGGGTCTGGTTCGACGGATAGAGACCGGCAAGCCGCGCTATCACCACGCCAACGTAGAAGACCCCTGAAAATTCCTCGACCATCACCAGTGAGCGGGCGTGGTTGGTCAACGGGAGCACATCACCGAAACCTGTGGTCGTGAGCGTCGTGAGGCTGAAATAGATCAGTTTGAAAAAAGTGCCGGGCTGTTCGAAGTCGAGGTGCGCAGGGCCGAATGAGCCAGCGCTGGAGATCTCGACCAGGGCATAGACGAAGGACCAGACAAAGGCCAGCATGATGTAACCCGCAAGCGCGCCATGCAGCTTGTCGGCTGTGATGGGGCCGCGCTTGAGGATATAGCGAAGCACTCCTGTGAACGAGACAGCAAGAGACGCCGCAAACACTATCCCGGCAACGAAAAGAATCGCGATACTTCCAGCCCACAACGCCGACCATTGAAGACCAACCCCAAGCAACGCCAGGCCCAGTTTGAGGATGAACCCCCGCCGCGTCTGCCTGGTGGCGAAAGCGCCCACGAGCAGCACGATTGAAAACAGAGTGCCGAGCAACGTGCGAGCAACTATGCCGTCCTCAAGAAAGGGAAACAGGAGGATCAATCCTAGTAGGAGCAGCAATAGATAGTTACAGGGTCCTCGCCCTATCACCATCTGACCTAAATCCTCGTCGGATTCGCCTTTATCTTGCGGATTCGTCATAGATGTTTCCCATGGACCGAAGCAACGCTCGAGACCTGTCGCTGCACGGTGGACAATCTGACCTGGCTTTTGGAGGGCCGACAGTGAAATTCTAGTCGCGAATGCCTGTGAGAGGCGTCAGCCTGACAGCTATGGGTTGATGCCTGCGGCTCGACAGAACTCGCCATTCAATCCCCGGCAATCTTGTCATTTGCCAAGGCTTAGGGCAGGGTCGATACCAATGACATCTCTGCCAAAGGAGTCACTTCATGTCAAAGCTATATCCCAGTATCGATCCTGAGGGGCTGGTCGAGTACTCAGTGGTCTACACCGACCGCTCGCTCAACCACATGTCGCAGTCGTTTCAAGGCGTGATGAAGAACATTTCCAAGACCCTGAAACAGGTCTACAACGCCCAGGCTGTTGCGGTGGTCCCGGGCAGCGGCACATTCGGCATGGAGGCGGTGGCGCGACAGTTTGCCACCGACCAGCAGTGCCTGGTGATACGCAATGGCTGGTTCAGTTATCGCTGGAGCCAGATCCTTGAGATGGGCAACATCCCGGCAGCCACCACGGTGCTCAAAGCCCGACCGGTCGAGACGGGTCGCCAGGCTGCCTACGCCCCACCCCCTCTGGACGAAGTGCTGGCAGCCATTGCGGCGCAAAAGCCGCAGATTGTCTTCGCCCCCCACGTTGAAACCTCATCCGGGATTATCCTGCCCGACGAGTACCTGCGGGCCGTCGGCGACGCCGTGCACGCGGTGGGTGGCCTATTCGTGCTGGACTGCATCGCCTCTGGCACGCTTTGGGTCGATATGCACAAATGCGCCGTCGACCTGCTGATTAGCGCACCGCAGAAAGGCTGGAGCGCGTCCCCTTGCTGCGCCCTGGTGATGTTCAGTTCCCTGGCCCTCGAGCGCATCGAGCAAACGCAAAGCAGCAGCTTCGCCTGCGACCTGAAAAAGTGGCTGCAGATCATGCAGGCCTACGAACAGGGTGGACATGCCTACCATGCAACCATGCCCTGCGACTCCCTGGCGCGATTCAACGAAGTGATGAAAGAGACGCAAGCCTACGGTTTCGACAAGGTCCGCGACGAACAACAGGCGCTGGGCGATCGGGTGCGCGCCATGCTGACCGGCAAAGGCATCAAGAGCGTGGCCGCCGCCGGCTTCCAGGCCCCTGGCGTCGTGGTGAGCTACACCGATGATGCCGACATCAAGAGCGGCAGGAAATTTGCCAACCACGGCCTGCAGATCGCCGCCGGAGTGCCGTTGCAATGCGACGAGCCGGCCGACTTCCAGACCTTCCGCATCGGCCTGTTCGGGCTCGAAAAGCTGAACAATATCGAGCGCACGGTCAGCATCCTCGAGCAAGCACTGGACGAAGTGATCGTTAACTAAGCCCTCGCCTTGCCTGCAGCATTTACCGGTTTTGTGAATGCCATGCAGTCATCCTGCCCTGGGCCCTGCCGGCCCAGGGTGTTGATCTTTGACCAATATGACCCTGTGACCCTGGGCAGAAATCGGCCAGGAGCAGATTAATCTCGAGAAGCGTTACTTGCCGCTGGCGTCGAGATAAAAGGTGGCCGAGAGCAGGCACTTTGGTCACGAACTTCATCTTAAAAACAAGTGTTTTAATGGATCACCCTGACATCCATCTGATACGGTTTATTTTCGACCCCCTGAGCCGTTTTTCATTAAGCAACAGTCTATAAAGTGCAAGCCCGATATACTTTAAAACAACAAAAAGCAGCCAAATGATTTTGGCGCTTGGGCACACTGACGCGCTCAAGAACTTAATTATCCAGGACCAGCAATAGAACCTGTTTCATCAGAAACAAATGGGAAAACTTACTATTCACCCAATGTGGAGAGAGTGCCGTGCGAAAGCTTGGCTTGGGCTTCTTGGTCACTGGCGTTTTTGGGCAACTATCAGTATTCCTATGGACCTACACGCCCACAGGACCCACTTGTCAAAATAACGTCGACAATTCCTACATCCAGCAAAAAGTGACAAAGCTCGAACAACTACTCGATGAAACCAGTCATAAAGTGGCGAAAGAGCTCAGTACAAAACAGTTCGATGAGCTCGCCCCCATTGCGAAAAACGGATTCGATATACCCGATTCAACGGAGGCTGACGCCTTACAGCCGTTGTTCGAAAAACCAGCCGAATCACCCGTACTTACGCTGCCTTCATTGCCCACACCGTCTCACAAATGGACGATTGTGCTCAGCGGCCTGATTACGTTTACCGGCCTGCTCCTGGCACTCTTCGCCCGCAAAAAAACGTTTGACCCGCAATGGCATGTCTTTCGCACCGTGCCAGGATCGCTAATCACGCTGGAACGACCGTGCTTGACTTGCGGCGGCTATATTTCCCACGCTGAAAAACCTGCCTTGGCCACGTCTTCATCCGGCCTGTGGGTGATTGAAATTGCGTTGAACACACCCAGCCGACATCGCGCCAAAGAAGCCATTCAACAGCTGGAGTTGCCGGTAGCGCGTAAAGAACACAACTTTGTAGTCATCGGCCCTTATAAACAGAAGCAGGACGCGGCCCGAGTCATGAAAGAGCTGAGTGAACATCATGGTGTGAGAGGATGGATGATGGCGGGAAATTGACAGCATTCTATTTAGCGCCTCATCGACCTCGAACAATCGGCTACTTATTTCAGGGCACAAGCGAGCATCGCAAAGGACGGTAGAGCCGAACTCGCCCGTGAAGAACTTCCTGACCGCCCATTACAAATTCAATTTGAACTCAGCGAGTCGAACTCCTGACTCGCTGAAAACTGCGAACACTCAGAATAAAACTTGAGTTGCAGCATGAAGAACACATAAATGAGATTGATGACATCCCGAATGAGTGGCAGACCCAATAACGCCTGCAACTATCCAAGCTACTAATCCTCAATATTAAAACCCAACTTCATCGCCGGAAAGATTACCCAAAATACCCACCACCCTCCTCCCGGTTCAAACCGGCGCGTAACAATCCACTACACGCCGATACTGGCTGGGAGAAGCACCAATATGCTGACGGAAAAACCGTGTGAAATGACCTTGCTCGGAGAACCCGAGATTCTCCGACAACAGGCCCAATGTTCCACTGCGCTCACGCTCAAGCCAGGCAAAAGCCCGGCGCATGCGCGCGTCGTTAAGCAAAAGGGTCGGCGTCATGCCAGTGTCTTTCTTGAACAGCGCAAAGAAGTGCGCCCGCGACAGACCACACGCCCGTGCGGCGTTGTCGATCGGGTTCGGATCATCGAGGTGCTCAAGCAGCCAGGCGATGCCACGGCGCACGCGCGCGTCCCGGAATTCACCTGAGCTCGGCGCCCCCAGATGCGACAAATGCCGCCAGCTGGAAAAGTCCTCGATCAGTTCGATCAGGAAGTCGAACAGCATGAACTCCAAGCGCTCTTTCGGCACGATCCCGCAACCATGCGCTTCGGCGACCAGGATGTCGGCCAGGGTGCGATTACGGCTCGACAGCTCGATGCACGGCTGGGCAAAAAAGTCCGGCCGACCGCTCAGCGCCAGCGACTGCTGGGCAGTGGCCAGCCAGGCGGGCTCGATGTAGAGCGCCAGGATGACGGTAGCACCGGCACCCGGCTGCGGATCATAGAAATGCGGCTCCCATGCGTTGACCAGCACCGCCGTGCGATCACTGAGCGGAACCCGCCGACCGTTAACGTTGAAGTAAGTGTCCTCGCCAGACACTTTGACCAGCACATGGCATTCGGAATGGGTATGGGTGACCAGCGAATGATCCATATTCAGCAAGGCGACCCGGCCAAACCTGCCGTGGAAAACCCGTTGGGCTATCGACATCAGATTCCTCCGCTCGCTTGAAGCGATATTGTTATCGGCCTCAATGCATATCATCAGGGCGTCTATCTATTTCTCAAGCCCGTCGATCGGTCCATGGTTCAGCAACACTTGGCTGGCCACTATCGCGCGCGAATGACCAAGCGTCTACCTCGACTTTCGCAGCCCCCTCGTTCGTCGGAAAAACCGCCCTACAAGGCATGGCGTTCTTTCCCGTGATAAACGCGCAGGATATCGGCCACCACTGCCAGGGCAATTTCCGCCGGGGCCTTGCTGCCCAGATCGAGCCCGATGGGCATGTGCAAGCGGGCGATCTGTTCATCCGTCAGACCACCGATGCGCTTGAGCCGCTCGGCGCGCTTGTCGGAGGTTGCCTGGGACCCCATGGCGCCGATGTAGAACGCCGGGGTGTGCACCGCTTCCATCAGCGCCAGATCATCGATTCGCGGATCGTGGGTCAGCGCCACCACCGCGGTCGCCGCGTGGCAACCTCCCGCGGCAATGAACATCGAGGGCAGCACGCGCTGCATCTCCACGCCTTCGAGCTGGACATGCAGCATCTCTTCCCGGGGGTCGCAGGCGATGACTTCGCAGCCGATGGCGCGGGCGAAACTGGCGCAGACTTCCGCGACCGGCGAGAGCCCTGCCAGAATCAGTCGCAAGGCCGGTCCAACGCTGATACGCACCCTTTCGTCGACGACTTGTACCCGTTCGCTGCCGTGTCCGGTGTCCGGGTCCAGGCGCAAGGCACCACTGCTCAACTCGACGTGACGCAGCAGGCGGCGCTGCCCCAGTAACGCCGCTTGCAGACTCTCCAGGTGTGCGATCCATTCGAGACTGGCAGCGCGGTGCTCGACCAGCACGATCAGCACACCCCCACAGGGCAATCGTAGACGGTGGCGTTGCTCGACGCTGTCGCCATAACTGACGATCTGCGCCGGTTCGCGTAATTCACCACGCGTCAGGCTTTCGAGAAACTCCTCTTCGACGCAGCCACCCGACAGCGAGCCGACGTGTTCACCTGCACCATTGGTCACCAGCATCGCACCCGGCGCACGCGGCGCCGAGCCATAGGTGGAGAGCACCGTGCACAGCCACTGGGACTGTCCGGACCGTGCCCATTGCAGTGCCTGGTCGATCACCTGAACATCGAGATGGCGCATGTTTTCAGTACCTCAAGTAATGCGTGGTGCTGCATGCAGGGTTACGTTTACGGTAACCTGCGAGCAATCCTGTTCAATTGTTGGTTCAACATGTCGCCACAACAATTTTTGCAACTTGGGCCGGTGCAGCTGGAATATCGCCAACTGCCTGGGGCTGACCCATCGCGACCGACGCTGGTGCTGTTGCACGAAGGCCTGGGCAGCGCCAGCCAATGGAAAGATTTTCCCCTGCGCCTGGCCCAGGCGAGCGGTTGTGGTGTGGTCACTTACAGCCGTCAGGGTTATGGGCAATCGAGCCCGGTGACCCTGCCGCGTCCGCTGGACTACCTGAGCAGCGACGGCCCTCGTGAACTGCGGCAATTGCTCGATGCCTTGCAACTGCCGCCAGTGGTCTTGCTCGGTCACAGTGACGGTGCATCCATTGTCCTCGCCTATGCCGCCGCCAACGATCCGCGCGTGTTGGGCAGCATCGCACTGGCGCCTCACGTGATTGTCGAGGCGCAGAGCCTCGATGGCATTCGCCACACCACTGAGGTCTGGCACCAGGGCGAATTGCGCGAACGCCTGGCACGCCACCACGGGACCAATGTCGACGGCGCGTTTCACGGTTGGAGCGACAGTTGGTTGCACCCGGACTTTTCCCTGGTCGATCTCGAAGCGCAGTTGGCTTGTATCGAAAAGCCGCTGCTGGTCATTCAAGGTCGCGAAGACCACTACGCCACACCCGAGCAACTGGTGGTCATCGAGCGACAGGTGCCTGGGCCGTGCCGTTGTGTGTTGCTGGATAACTGCCGACACTTTCCCCAGACCGAAGCAACCGAGCGGACCTTGCAGCTGATCTGCGAATTCCTGGAGCGCCTCCCCGCCTGAATGTACCGAGCGTGACTTAATCATCGACCACCTCATCCAGCGTTGCTACGCGCTCCGGCAGTTCGCGCCAGCGACGCACGACCCCCAGTTCGATATCGAACATGTCCAGCACCCTTCCTACAGTGTGATCGACCATGTCTTCCAGGCTGGTCGGCCTGGCATAGAACGCTGGCACTGGCGGAGCGATCACTGCGCCGAGTTCAGATAACTCGGTCATGCTACGCAGGTGATTGCGGTGCAATGGCGTCTCGCGAACCATCAACACCAGGCGCCGGCGCTCCTTGAGCACCACGTCGGCGGCGCGGGTCAGCAGTGTCGAGGTCACGCCGCTGGCGATCTCCGACAAGCTGCGTATCGAACATGGCGCGATGATCATGCCCATGGTCTTGAACGAGCCGCTGGCAATGGCCGCGCCGATGTCTTGATTGACGTAGCTGACGTCAGCAAGGGTCTTGAGCCGAGACCAGGACATCTCGGTTTCATGGGCCAAAGTAATCAGCGCTGACTTGCTGACCACCAAATGGGTTTCAATCGGCGTGTCGCGCAACAGCTCCAGCAGACGCACGCCATAAACGGCGCCAGAGGCACCGGAAATTCCTACGATCAGCCGCTGCGGCCGGCTACTTCCCGGAGCGCCCATGGTCGCCCTCCTCTATCGGACCTTCTTTGTAGAAATGGATGGTGTCGAGCGCGGTGGTCATGGTTTTGCCGATCATCTCGATGAACAACATTGCCGCCGGGGTCAGTGGTCGACGCGCGTCGTGCACACACACCATGCGCCGGCTGATCCCGGGTGCGGCCAGCGGATAGGCGCGCAACGCGCCTTCGTGCAATCCGCGATGCAGGACGGTTGCCGGCAGCACGCTGACCCAGTCGCTGCGACGCAAGAAGTCCTCGATGACCGCCAGATCATCCACCTCCAACTGCGGGGTGACTTCAACGCCTTGGGCGGCAAGGTGTTGGTCGATCACCCTGCGCAACCCGTGACGACGCGAGGGCAGCACCAGTTTGAACCCCGCCAGACTGGTCAACGGCAATGGCAGCGCTCCGCTGAGGCGATTGGCTGCACCGGTGGCGACCAGTAATTCCTCATCGAAGATGTCGTGGCCGATCAGGTGCTCATACTGGAAGCTTTGGTTGATGACCGCGAAATCCAGCATGCCGGTCAGGACCTTCGCGATCAGTTCCTGGCTGTAGCCCGAGGTGACGCAAAGTTCGACCTGCTGGTGATGCTCGACAAAATGCGCCAGGGTACTGGCCAACGCATTGTTGGCGGCAGACGCGATCAGCCCGGCGCTGATGCGACCGCCAATCTGACCGCTACGGTCGATCAGAGTCTGACGCGCCGCCAGCAGCTGGCCAAGGATCGGCATGAACAAGCGATAAGCCTGATCTCCGGCCTCGGTCGGCGCCATGCCTTTGGAGCTGCGCTCGAACAACGTCTGCCCGAGTTCTTCCTCAAGCCTGGCGATCTGCATCGACAACGCCGGTTGCACGATATTCAAGCGCTGCGCCGCCCGGGTGACGGAACCCTCCTCGTAGAGGCAGGTAAAATACTTCAGATGGCGCAGCTCCATGATCACCCCCGCGTTCGCGCTCAACCAAGCGTGCCGACGTTCTGATAAATGTGTTTGAGCTCGCTGAAATCCAGCAGCGCATCGACGCCATGCAAGCGCCCCAGACCGCTCTTTCGGTAGCCACCGGTTTCCGCCTCGGCGAACAATTTGTTGTGGTCGTTGAGCCACACCGTACCGTTGCGCAGTGCCCGAGCGACACGCCAGGCGCGAGCGCCCTGTTCAGTCCAGACACTCGCGGACAGACCGAACTCGGTATGGTTGGCGCGCGCTACAGCCTCTGTTTCGTCTTCGAAGGACTCCAGTACCAGCAACGGGCCAAAAATTTCTTCCTGGCAAAAGAATGCGCTGCTGTCGCGATGGGCGATCAGCGACGGCGCGAGAAATGCGCCTTTGCTGAGTTCACCGTGCGGGCGACCTCCGGTCAGCAGCACTTCGTCACAGCTGTCCAGCGCCTCGCCAATGCGCCGCTCAACGCTGTCCCGGGATTGCCAGTCGATCAGCGGTCCCATGTTCTTCGCTGGATCGAGGCCATTACCCAGGCGGATCTGCCCCAGTGCGGCGCTCAGCGCGGTTTTCATTTCGGCAAAACGGCTGGCATGCACCAGCACGCGCCGGGCGGCAGTGCACTGCTGGCCAGAGATAATGGTGGCCGCCGCTGCCAGTTTCGGCGCGATGGCGGCAATATCGGCATCTTCAAAGACCAGGCAGCAAGATTTCCCGCCCAGTTCCAGCGAGAGCTTCTTCATAGTCGCCGCGCAGTCGCGCATGATGCGCTGGCCTGTCGCGGTCGAGCCGGTGAAGCTGAGCACGTCCACCCGTGGCGAAGCCACCAGATGCGCTGCCCCGGCATGCCCGCTCTCGGCAAATAGATTGACCGCCCCGGCCGGCAGGCCTGGCAATGCGAACAGTGGCTCGAGCATCGCCGCATTGAACAGCGCGGTTTGCGGCGCGGGTTTGATCACCACTGTGCAACCCGCCGCGATCGCTGGCGCCAGAGCACGAACCAGCAGCACCGCCGGGGCATTCCATGGAATGATCAGCCCGGCCACCCCGGCAGGTTCGCGCAGCATGCTGGAGAACTCGCCGGGCGCCACCTCGAGCATGTGCCCCGGGTTGTGCCGGGCCAGGCCGGCATAATAAAGAATCTCGGAAATCGCCCCGCCGATCTCCCCTCGGGACTGCGCCAATGCCTTGCCGTTCTCGCGGGTCAGCAATTGCGCGAGTTGCTCCTGACGCGCCTTCAGGGCGGCAGCCCACTCCAGCAATAGCTGCTGACGCAGGCGTGGATTCTGCGCCCATTGCGGGTTGTTGAAGGCTCGGGCAGCCGCTGCCACCGCTGCTTCAGCTTCGGCCTCGCCGCCGTCGGCAAAGCACCCGATCAGTTCGCCGTTTGCCGGGTCGAGACTGTCGGTCCAACGATCCGCTGAGGTCCATTGTCCATCGATGAAGTGTTGGCTTTGCATGAATCCTCCTTCAATCAATGGGTCACCGAACCGCCGTCTACCACAAGGGTCTGGCCGCTCATGAAATCACTGTCGGTGCAGGACAGAAACAGCAGCGCGCCGATCAGATCCTGTGGCACTGCTTCGCGTTTGATGCAGCGGCTGGCAATGTTGTTGCGCACAATATCCCCGGCCCAGGCGGCATTGGCCTGGACGTTGGCGCTCATGGTCAGGCCAGGCGCCAGGCAGTTGCAGCGGATGCCGGCGTCGCCGACTTCTCGCGCTATCGAGCGTGTCAGGGCAATCACCGCGCCCTTCGACGCGACATAAGCCGCCATCATCGGCGCGCCTTTGAAGGCCGTCGCCGAGGCAATGTTGACGATCTTGCCGTAGCCCTGACGGCGCATCACCGGCATAACCGCCTTCGCGCACTCGAAGGAACCGCGCACATTGACCGCCATGATCCGATCCCATTCCGCCGAGCTGGTCTGCTCGAACGGTTTGAGCTCCAGGGTAGCGAACAACGCGGCGTTGTTGATCAGCACGTGCACACCGCTGAACTGCGTCACGGCTTCCTCGACCATGGCTTGCACCGCGGCACCGTCGGTCACGTCACAAGCGATTGCCAGGGCCGTACCGCCCTTGTTGCGGATCGCGGCAGCGGTTTCGTCAGGCGCGTTCAAATCGCAAAGCACCACCGTCGCACCTTCGGCCGCCAGGGCCTGGGCATAAGTGGCACCGATGCCTTGCGCGGCACCGGTAATGATCGCGACTTTTCCATTCAATCTGCTCATTGCGTTTTCCTTTACTTGAAGTTGCCTTGGGTTTCCGGAATCACCACGCTGCCGATCAGGTAGATCACCGACAGGCCGGCGGCGAAAATCGCCAGCACCATCGGGATCTGCGCGGGACTGCTGCTGAACAGGGACACAAAGGTCGGCATGGTTCCACCGAGGGCGAAACCGATGTTCCAGGACAATCCTGTGCCGCTGGCGCGCAGCTCGGTGCTGAAGCGTTCGTTGAGGAAGATCAGGATCGGCGCGATGATCGCCCCGCCCATGAAGGCGATGCCCACGCAATACAGCGCAGTGCGGGTCAGCGAACCCGGCTCGGCGACACCGAGGAACATCATCGGCAAGCTCACCAGGTTAATCACACCCAGTAGCATGAAGGTCTTCTTGCGACCGATCAGGTCACTCAGGTAACCGAAGGCCAGTGCTCCGACAATGGTTGCCACCGACCCGTACATGAGCATCTGCGAAGTTTGCGTATGGGGCACTTTGGCGACCACGTTGAGCAAGGTCGGCAGATAACCGCAGGCCAGGTAATACGTTGCTCCGCCGCCGAATGTAATCAGCAGATTGACCAGCATCACGCTGCGGTACTCGCGACCAAACAGACGCTTGAGCGGCGACACGACCACTACCGCCGGCCCCTTGGTCTTGCGCGCTTGTTGCAGTTGCTGCCAGACCGGGGTTTCTTCCAGATAGCGGAACATCACCAGCCCGAAAAACGTGCTGAGCAGCCCGCAGAAGAACATGAAGCGCCAGCCCCAGACGTCAAATTCATCCCCGGGGAAAATTTCCGACAACACCAGGTAAGTGAACGACGCCAACAGCGCGCCCATGCCGGCACCGGCACCACCGATCAACCCGGACATCAGGCCGCGATAGCGCGGCGAGATGGATTCGGTGCCGATGGTGTGAGTGGAGGCCACGATGCCTCCAACGAAAATGCCCTGAATCACCCGCAATAGCAGAAACAGTATCGGGGCCAATATGCCGGCCTGATGAATGGTCGGCAGCGCGCCAAACAGTGCCGTGGAAATACCGACGCCGACCATCGACACCATCAACGCTCGCTTGCGGCCGTGCTTGTCGGCATACGCGCCGAAGATTGCCGAACCCAGGGGACGCACCAGCAGGGCCACGGCGAATGACGCGTATACCGCGGCCAGCGACAGTGTCGGGGTGTCGGAGGGGAAAAACATGCGGCCGATGATCGGCGCCACGTAGAGCAGAATGAACAGGTCAAACAAATCCAGCGCCCAGCCGAATGTCGAGGCAAATGCCGCGAGCAAAGCCTTGCCCGGTGGAATTTGCGGTGTATCGGTAGCGGCGCTGGTTGGCGGTGCAGTTGTTGTTGTCGTGGTCATGGTTGCCTCACACAAGATGTGTCTTGAGCTGGTTGGTGCTATCGGGAACAGGCCGCTGGACAGCAGCAGCCACCGGTTCAATCGTGCATCTGGAGCACGCGTTGCCAGTCCTGCGGGGCCGCGTGCGCCCACTTGTCGAGTTCGACTTCCTGTTGTCCAGGCACCTGGATTCGTTTGAAGCGCATGGTCGGTGCCGACAGCGGCACCGTGGCGTCATAGCCCATCTTCGAGCCGACACCGTCACGGGTGGAGGGGTCGAGTTTCGAGCCTTGGGACTCGTGGATCAGCACCAGGTCGCGGTCGGCCTGGAAACGGGTGGCAATCGCCCACTCGACTTCGGTGGGGTCATGAATGTCCACATCCAGATCCACCACGGTGACGTGCTTGATGTCGTAGTGACCGCCCAGCGCGCCGAGGATGACGTTCTTGCCCTCACCCTCGGAGCGTTTGTCGATCTGCACATAAAGGTGATAACGACACACCCCGCCCTTGCTCAGGTGCACGTCACGCACGCACGGAAAGCTGCGGCGCAAGTACGCGAGCATGGTCGCTTCGCGCGGGATACCACCGAGCAGCAAGTGCTCCAGGCCGCCGCCGACGATGGTGTGAAAAATCGGATTGTGACGATGGGTCACGGCGTCGACTTCGATCACATGGCGCTCGGCGCGCTCGCCGTAGTACTGCGGAAACTCGCCAAACGGCCCTTCCATTTCCCGCGCCTTGGCCAGCAACCGGCCTTCGATGACGATCTCGGCATCGGCAGGCACGCGAATCTGGTTGGTGACACAGCGCGTCACCGCCAGCGGCCGGCCATGCAGCGCACCGGCAATTTCCAGTTCGTCGTGATCGATCGGCACGATGGCCTGGGACGCCAGCAAGGTCAGCGGATCAGCGCCAATGACCACCGCCACGTCCAGATCCTCTCCCAGCGCCTCGACTTCCTGAAAGAAGGCCAGCGCATGGCGTGGCAGCAGCAGTGCGCCCAGGCGATTTGGGCTGCTCACTTGCAAGCGGTGAATCGAAACGTTCTGTACCCCGGTGCGCGGGTTTCGGGTAATCAGCAGGCCAGCGGTGATGTAAGGGCCGCTGTCGTGCTCGTTGTGGGTGGGAATTGGCAGCAGTTTGTTCAGGTCGATCTCGCGATGCACCACTTGCTGACAAGCTGCATCGCCGACTTCGCGCCACGGCAGCGGATTGAGGCTGGCGACTTCGAAACGCGCCAACACTTCAGCGGACTCCACGCCCATGGCTTCGGCCATCCACTGCCGGTCGGACAGCAGGCCGGACACCACCGCAATCGAGTGGCCGCCAGGCTGGGGAAACAGTGAAGCGCTCTTGCCGTCCAGGCGATTGGCAATCGCTGCAACGCCGAAACGCAGGTCCACGCCGGGGCGTATCATTGCCAAGCGCTGCTGGCGCTGCAAATGGTCGAGCCAACCACGCAGGCTGGCGCCTGCTGGCAGGTCCCCGGCCATGTCGGCTTCGGGGGTGGAAAGAGTCACAGGCTGCATGGCCTTACCTCGTCATTATTGTTCTGGTGGCATGCCCGGTCACCCGACGGCACGCCCGTTGAAATCGCTGGGGTTCAGCTTCCGGTTGCGCTCGCACCGATGGGTTTGGCGCTGTCGGCTCGCTCGGGCTTGCCACTCCGCAGCAAGTGGCTCAGGGTCATGATCACGAGTGGCGTGGCCAGTGCGATGTAGGCGTTGTCGATGCCGTAGGGATTGCCCATCAGGAACCAGCCGATGGTGATGATCAGTGACGCGATGATGCTGATGAACGCACCCTGCCGCGTGCCGAATGTCGGCGCGTAAAACACCATCAGCACCAGTACCGCGAGTGAGGCACGCAAGGCCTTGGCGAGGAAAGTCACCACCAGAACGTCGGAGGCGTACAGCGCCAGCGTGATGGGCAGCAGGCCGGCGATGATGGTCGCGGTCCGGGCAAAATTGAGGTTCTTGCGATCATCTCGTTGTGGGTTGAAGAACGGTTGATAGAAGTCCTTGAGCAACAACGTGGCGATGCCCATGGTGAGCGCGGCCATGGTGCCGAACAGCGCCCCGGCCAGTCCCGCAACGACGATCCCGGCCATCCATTCGTGCATGTGCCCGAGGATTTGCGGAACGGCCTGCAACGAGGGAATCTGCGGAAACAGCACCGCACTGCACATCCCCACCATCGCGGCGATCAGGCCGTAGGGAATCAACATCAAGGCACAGTAGAAACTCGCGTGCTGGGCCTTGCGCCCGTCGCTGACGGTATTCACCGCCTGCACCACGTACTGGGTGGCGAACGTCGCGCCGATACCGGCCACCAGCCAGGCGAAAATCTTCGGCCAACCGACGTTACCGACTTCGAACATCGGCGCTGGCAGTCGCGCCACCAACTCGCCCATGCCGCCGACCTGGCTCAAGGCAAAACCCAAGGCGAGGATGATCCCGGCGTACATCATCAATGCGTGCAAGACATTGGTATAGATCACCGAGCGCATGCCACCGATGCCGACGTACAGCACCGAAACAATACCGACGATGATGATTGCCGACGTCCGCTCGATGCCCAGCAAGGTCGCGAGAACTGCCCCGCCGCTGGCATAGATCGAGACCGCAACGATCGATAGCGCGCAGATCATGATCACTGACGTGGCGAACCGTACCGGCTCGCCATAAGTGCGGGCCAGCGCCCCGGAAATGGTGTTCTCGCCGAGGTCCTTGTACTTCTTCGCCAACAGCATGGAGAAGATCACGAAACCGACACCCAGGGCGGCGATGTTCCAGGCAGCGGAAATGCCATAGGTGTAACCTGCCTGAGCCGTACCAATGCTTGCAGTAGTGCCAATGAACTCGGACATCATCAGAAAACCGATCAGCACCGCCGGGAAGTCCTTGCCTCCGGTGGTGAAGTTTTTCGCACTTTGTGTAGAGCGTCGAACCCAGAAACTGATCAACGCCAAGACCACCATGTAGGCGGCGACGATGGTTAGTACCAGCCAGCTAGAAGCCATAAGTGGAACTCCGATTTTTATATTTATTGGACGGATTTCGGTGCAGCCGATCTCACCCTAAGAGCCTCGCTACAGGTTTTCCATTAACGAATATTGATGCGTCCTATCAGTTTCAATGAAGGGGCGGCAGGCCCTGCTGCGCAGGGGCGCACGCCGTTACCGGCGTACGCCCGGGCCTGCTCGCCGAACGCACTTACTCGCCGATGAACACGGCCGCACGCTTGCCGTGAAACGCTTCGACGCCTTCCTTGAAGTCCTTGGAGCTACGCAGGCGGCTGTAGCAGTGACCTTCCATTTCGATCGCGACAGTCAGCGGCGCATCTTCGTTGTCGTTGATCAGTTTTTTTGCCGTGCGCTGAGCCAGCGGCGAGAAGCGACGCAGCTCATCGACCAAGGCATCGACGGTGCTTTCCAGTTCGGTGTCCGGCACGACCTCGGTAGCGATACCCCAGGCATAGGCTTGGTCACCGGTAATGCGTTTGGCGCGCATCACCATGTGCTTGGTACGGGTGATGCCAATGATTTTCTGCAGGCGTGCGGAGCCACCCGAGCCCGGGATCTGACCCAGATTCTGCTCAGGCAAGGCGTAGCGCGTGGTTTGCGAAGCAATGCGGAAATCGCAGGCCAGGGACAGTTCGAAACCGACACCGAAGGTGTAACCGCGGTTGGCAACGATCACCGGTTTTTCGCAACGTGCCGGTGCCGCGACGTTCCAGGCCAGCTTGGAAACGTGCTCTGGCGACGCTTCGAGAAAACCCTTGATGTCGCCGCCGCTGGAGAAGTGTTCACCCACCGAGCGTAGCACGATGACGCGCACGTCCTTGTGTGCATCGAGGGCTTCGAAGACCAGGCGCAGCTGATCGCGCTGCCCCATGGAAATGACGTTCAACGGCGCCCGGTTGAGGATGATGTCGGCGCGCTCGCGGGACACATCGACTTCTACCTGGAAGCCATCGAATTGAGTCTCGAGAAATTGCTGGATCGATTGTTGTTGCATGGGAGTGTCCTCTGGATGATTAGCTGATGGCCTTCAGGGCCTGTTCCTGGAATTGGGCCAGCAGCACGCGCCGCAGCACCTTGCCAACGGGAGATTTTGGAATTTGGTCGATGAACTGGTAACGCCGTGGCCGCTTGAATTTGGCCAGGCCCGAAGCAATGCAATGGGCATCGAGGTCGCATTCCGAGACTTCGGCGCGCAGCTTGATGAACGCGGCAATGATCTTGCCCCACTGCTCGTCGGGCAGGCCGACCACTACCACTTCTTCCACTGCCGGGTGCAGGGAGAGCATGTTTTCGATTTCCGCCGGGCTGACGTTTTCGCCGCCGGTGATGATCAAGTCATCGACCCGACCCGTAACGAACAGATCGCCCTCCAGATCGAAGTAGCCGATGTCACCGGTGAAATACCATCCGTCACGCAACGCCTTGGCGGTCGCTTCGGGGCGGTTGAGGTAGCCTTCGAACGCCTCGTCACTCGCCAGGTCGGCGATGATCTGGCCCTCCTCCAACGGATTGGCCTGCACGTCTGCCGTTTCTGCATCGAGCGGCACCACGCGCACTCGCTGGTTCATTGCACTACGCCCTGACGAGCCGGGTTTGCGGCTGGCTTGCTGGTCGATGGTGAAGGTGTAGATTTCCGAGCTGCCGTAATGATTGACGAACAATTGCGGCTGGAACGCCGCCTCGACGCGACGCATCAAGCCGTCGCTCATCGGCGCACCGGCAAAGCCGATTTTCTCCACACTGGCGACTCGCTCGCGGGCGAAGGCCGGGTGTTCGATGAGCATGTGGTAGAGCGTCGGCACCAGGTACAGGTTGCTGACTTTTTCCCGCTCGATGGCCTGCAGCGTGGCTTCGACGTCGAACTTCGGCACACAGACAAAATGTCCGTCGATCAGCGCCATGGACAACAACGAACGCACGCCCATCGTGTGATAAAGCGGCATGACTCCCAGCGTGCACTCGCTCTGGCGGTAAAGGTTTTGCGCTACGTGGGCAACCGCCGCGGCGCGTTCGCAACGGTGGCGACGCAGCACGCCCTTGGGCTTGCTGGTGGTGCCGGAGGTGTACAGCAGCAGTGAAAAGTCTTCGGCGTCGGCCTGCAGGATGATTCCGGCAGGCGACTGCGAACACAGTTCCTCGAAACTCAGGTCGGAGTCGGCGGCACGCAGACCGGCGGCGATCCGTGGCAGCCCTGTGGCGGCGCTGCAGCCGGCTACGGCGGCCACGGTCGCGTCGTCGTAGGCCAACGCGCGGATTTGCGCATCTTCGATGCAGTAGCCCAGCTCATCGGCAGTCGAACGCCAGTTCAACGGGGTCATGACGATGCCCGCAAACTGACAGGCCCAATGCAGGGTCGCCATTTGCCAGCGGTTCTGCATCGCTACCAGCATTCGGTCGCCGCGTTGCAGCCCCAGGCGTTGCAAGCCCCTGGCTGCGCTCTGGATATCGACGAACCAGTCTTCATAGGTTTTCTTCAATGCACCGTCACTGACCGCCACGGCGTACGGTCGGCGTTCAACGGCTGCGAGGAAGCTGCGTCCGAGATCGAACATTTTTGTTATACCCCTTTGTTCGTTTGGCGCTGGGCGGCGACTTCGAGCACGGCCTGGACGATGCCGGTGTAGCCCGTGCAGCGACATAGATGCCCCGAAAGCATGTCGCGTACCTGGGTCTCGTCCGGGTTGGGTACCCGTTCGAGGAAATCCACGCAGGACATGAGAATGCCCGCAGTGCAAAAGCCGCACTGCAAGGCGTGATGACGGCGAAAAGCTTGTTGCAGGTCGCTCAGTGTGTCGTCGTCGGCCAGGGACTCGACGGTCTCGATACGCCGCTCGTGCCCCTGTACCGCGAGCATCAGGCAGGAACGCATGGCGACTCCGTCCACCAGCACCGTGCAGGCACCGCAGACACCGTGTTCGCATCCGACATGGACACCGGTGGCACCGAGGTCGTGGCGCAGGAAGTCGCAGAGTTGGGTGCGCGGCTCGGCCAGCGCTTCGCGGGAGCGGCCATTGAGTTCCAGGCGAATCGGAAAGGTTTGGTCGGCAGTTACACGCATGTCAGGCTCCTTCGATCAGCTGATGACCCAGCTCGCGAATCAGTTGGCGGCGATAGGCAGCACTGGCCTGCACGTCGTCTTGTGCATCGAGCGACCAGGCGGTTTGATTGAGCGCGTCGGGCAGCGCCGCACCACGTGGCAGACTGCGACGTTGCGGACGGTCGGCGACCCCGCCGATGCCGAGTTCGACCTGGTCCGTGCCGATGGCCGCGGCCAGGGAAACAATGGCGAAGTCACCGTGGCGCATGGCGATTTCACGGAAGCGATAGGTGATGCCTTCGCGCTTGAGCGGAAAGCGCACCTCGACGACCAGTTCATCCGCACGCTTGTCGGTGGTGAGAATGCCCTGGAAGAAGTCGGCAGCCTTGACGATGCGCTTGCCTTTTTTCGACTCCAGGACGATTTCGCCGCCCAGCGTCACAAGGCACAGTGGCAACTCGGCGCTGGGGTCGGCATGAGCCACTGAGCCACAGACGGTGCCGCGATTGCGCGTCTGGAAGTGACCGATCCAGGGCATGGCCAGTGCCAATAAAGGCACCTCGTCCATCAGGCTCGAACGCGCCAGCAACTGCGCCTGTCGCACCCCGGCACCGACAGCCAGGCAATCGTTGCGCAGCTCGATATAGGCCAGCTCATCCACATGATTGATATCGATCAGCAATTTTGGTTGAGCCAGGCGCATGTTCAGCACCGCCATCAGCGATTGGCCACCGGCGATGATGCGAGCTTCCTGGCCGTACTCGGCGAGCAACTCAACCACCTGACGACGGGTGTCAGCCCGAACGTAATCGAAAGCCGCCGGTTTCATTGCGCACCTCCCTTGCCAAACAGCACGCCGAGCGAGGCACGCAGCCGCGCCCACCAACCGGTGGAGATGGCTTGGCCGCTGACCCGTTGCGACAGGCGAGTAAATATTTGTCCGATGATCACTTTCGAGGCCCCTTGCAACATTCGGCCGCCGACTGCGGCGACTTTGCCGCTGACCGCCACCTGGTATTGGTACTCCAGACGTGTGTGGCCATTTTCCAGTTCAACGAAACGCACCTGGGCCTGGCCTTGGGCCGATCCCATGGAGCTGCTGCCGGATCCCGACAGACGCAACGAATGCGGCGGGTCCAGATCACTCAGGGCAACCTTGGCCTCGAAGCGCGCGCGGATCATGCCGACGCCGACGGTGACGTCTGCGCGGTAACGGTTTTCGCCTTCGAGCACGAGGTCGTGGCAACCGGGAATGATCGCTGCCAGCGTCTGCGGGTCGAGCAAGGTATCGAACACCTGTTGCGGCGAGGCAGGAATCACCACCGAGTCGCTGGCCCGCAGTGCCGGTCCACCGGCGGCTGCGTCGAGGTTGTCATCGGCTTCCATACCGGCGGGCCGTGGCGGTTCGTCGATGCCAATGAGCGTGCGTACTTTCGATGGCGTCAGTGGCAGACGGATGTCTGAGCGACCGAGGGCGTCAGCCACCGCGTTGGCGATGCACACCGGCGTGCTCATATTGTTGCCCTCGCCCACACCCTTGGCGCCCAGAGGGGTGAATGGCGATGGCGTTTCCATGTGCAGGATCATCGGTTCGATCACTTCCGGTGCGGTCGGCACCAGATAATCGGCGAAGGTCCCGCTTAGGAAGCTGCCGTCCTCGCCGTAGGCAAACTCTTCCATCAGCGCCGCGCCAAGGCCTTGGGTGAAGCCACCACGAATCTGGCCATCGACCAGCGCCGGGTTGAGCAGGCGGCCGGCGTCATGGCAGGTGACATAGCGATCGATGTGGATCTCGCCGGTCATGCGGTCGATTTCCAGACCACAGATGTCGAAGACAAAGCCGTAGCACAGCGAGCTATTGACCTGATCCTGGTCGTCCGGTGCCACCAGTTGCGGCGGGCTCCAGAAGGCGGTTTCGCGCAGGCCGCCACTTTCACCTTCCGGCAGCAGGCCCGGCGACCAGTGGGTCGCACCGGCAATCCGATGAAATGGCGCCACCGCCCCGCCATTGACCACAAAAATCTTGCCGCCGGCGAAACGAATATCTTCGGGACTGGCCTGCAATTGCTCGGCGGCAATCGCGGCGAGGCGATCGCGGATCTTCAGCGCGGCCTTGTAGACGGCACCGGCCACAGCGCCGGCGAAGCGGCTGGAATAGTTGCCCGAGGCAATCGACCAGGCGTCCTTCTGGGTATCCAGTTCGACGTTGACCACGATGGATTCCAGCGCCACCCCAAGCACTTCGGCGACGACCTGAGCGACGGTGGTTTGATGGCCCTGCCCTTGCGGTGCCGAGGACACGTGCACACTGACGTCACCCAATGGGCCGACGTTGATGGTGGCGGTGGCGACAGCGCCGTTTTTCGGACCGGCCTTGCGCCGCTCTTCGGGTGTCATCGCGGTGGTGATGTAGCCCATGTTGGAAATCGAGGGTTCGATGACGGCGGCATAACCGATGCCATAGATTCGGCCTTCGGCACGCGCCTGATCACGACGCTTGAGCAACTCGTCGAGACCGCCATCAGCGACTGCCAAGGCAATGCCTGCCTGGTAATTGCCGGAGTCGAGCAACGCACCGGCGGCCGCGCGATAAGGGAAGGCATCGGCCGGCACCAGGTTGCGGCGGATCACCTCCAACGGATCAAGATTCAACTGCACGGCGATGTGTTGCAGCAGCCGCTCCAGGGCGAAATACACCTGCGGTCCACCAAAACCACGGTTCAGGCCGGAAGGGGTTTTGTTGGTCAGCACCACGCGGTTGCGCACTTGCAAATTGCGGATCGCGTAGGCCCCCGTCAGGTTGCCGTGCATGCGGTAGAACGTTGCAGGTTCAGGCGCTCTCAGGTAGGCACCACAGTCGTCGATCTGGTCATAACGCAACGCGGTGATACGGCCATCGGCTTCTACCGCCGCTTCAATCTCGGTCACCCGATTGGTCGCAGAAGAAGCCCCTTGAAGATGTTCCAGACGGTCCTCGACCCACTTCACCGGTGCGCCGACTTTGCGTGACGCCAGGCCCATCATCACGACGTAAGGGAACACGCCTTGCTTGATGCCAAAGCTGCCGCCGGAATCTTTCGGTGTGCGCAAACGCAAGCGGTTGCCAGGCACATTCAGTGCCCGGGCCATGACCGTGTGCAACGCATAGGGGCCCTGGAAATTGGCCAGCACGTCATAGATGCCAGTGGCGCGCTCGTACTGAGCCAGCACCACATAGCATTCAATGGGTGTGCAGGAACTGCGCGGAAACTTCACTTTGAGCGAGACCTTGTGCGGCGCCTGCTCGAACGCCTGTTCCGGCTCGCCATAGCGAAAGTGCCGTTCGTTGACCACGTTGCTGCCGACCGCTTCGTGCAGGATCGGCGCCTGTTCGGCGGTGGCCAGTTCAGGATCGATGATCGGCGACAGCCGCTCGTATTCAACGCGCACACCTTCGATGGCGTCCTCCGCCAGATAGCGGCTCTCAGCGATCACCACGGCCACCGGCTCTCCGACATAACGCACCTTGTCGACGGCGACGCACCAGTGCTCCATCGGCTGACGTACACCTACCGGGAAAGGCAGCGCCCAGCGTTTGACGTCTTCGCCGACCAGCACGCCGTGCACGCCTTTCATCAGCAGCGCTTTGGAGAAGTCCACCGAGATGATCCGTGCATGAGCGTGGGGAGAACGGATGATCGCCGCGTGTAGCGTTCCCGGAGGAATGGCAGCGTCATCGGCATAGCAGCCGAGGCCGCGCAACAATGCGGCGTCCTCGACCCGGGCCTGGCGGGCGCCGATGTGGCCGGTCTGGCTTTCGGTAGCAGGTTGGAAACTAGTCATTTTTTCGCGGCTCTTGTTGTTTTGCAGCGCGATAGCGTTAGAGCCGAGTGTGTGAGAAAGGCGCAGGGAGCGCCTTGCCTGGGGAGAGGGAGTTCTGCGCTGGGGTCTGAAAATTTGCCTTTGCGTCTGATTTTCAGGATGGGGACCGGCCAGGCTAGCCGGTCAGGGACAGGCAAGCGGGATGACGCAGGAACGCTTCGATTTCTGCATAGGGCATCGGTTTGGCAAAGTAATACCCCTGGAAGACATCGCAGTGACTGCCCGTCAGGAAATCCACCTGGGACGCCGTTTCCACCCCTTCGGCGACCACCGTCAGGCTCAGGTGGTGTGCCATAGAGATAATGCCCTGAGTGATGGCGGCATCATGACGATCAGTGCTGATTTCCTGAATGAGGGAGCGGTCGATCTTGATCTTGTCGATGGGCAAACGCTTGAGGTAGCTGAGGCTGGAAAAACCGGTGCCGAAATCATCCAGGGCAATGCGCACCCCGAGCGCCTTGAGCCGGTGCAACGTGTCGATCGCCTGTTCAGCGTTATGCAACAGAATCGACTCGGTGATCTCCAGCTCCAGCTGCTCACGCCCCAGACCATATTTCTCCAGGGCGGCTTGGACACACTGGACGAAATTGCCCCGCTGAAAATGCATCGGCGAAATATTCACCGCCATCGAAATGCCCGTGATGCCCTGCTCGCCTAGCTGGCGCAGCTGCGCGCACGCCGTATCGAGCACCCAAAGGCTCAGCGGGATGATCTGGCCGCTGTCCTCTGCCACCGGCACAAAAACCGCGGGTGAGATAAATCCTTTTTCCGGGTGCTCCCAGCGCAGTAACGCTTCGATCCCGACCACCCGTCCCGTGCGCGCGTCTATCTGCGGTTGATAATGCAGCTTGAACGACTGGGTTTCGATAGCCTTTTGCAGGTCATTGCGCAGGCTCGCATGCTCACAAACGCGCTGATTCAGATCGCTGGTGTACCACTGAAAGTTGTTGCGCCCGTGCTGCTTGGCCTTGTACATGGCCATGTCAGCCTGCTGGATCAGCTGCATCGGCTGCTCGATGTAGCCATCGCTCAGGGTGATGCCGACACTTGCACTCACGTGCAGGTCAATGCCCTGGATGCAGTAGGGTCTGGCAATGCTGGCCATCAATCGCTCGACCACCGGTACCACGTCCTCATCAAGCAGCAGGTCCGGCAGCAGCACGACAAATTCGTCACCGCCCATGCGCACGATGGTGTCACCGGGCCGAACCTGCCGAGTCATACGCTGCGCCACCTCAATCAGCACCTGATCGCCGAAGTAATGCCCGATCGAATCGTTGATGGATTTGAATCCATCCAGATCAATGCACATGACCGCCAGACGACGCTTGCGTCGACGACTGATGTGACAATCCAGAATCAGCCGGTCTTCAAGCGAAACACGATTAAGCAAACCGGTCAGCCGGTCATGGCTGGCGTTGAAGCTCAGTTGGCGCTCGTAATGCTTCTGCTCGCTGATGTCCCGGGCTATGCCAAATACCCCGACGATCTCTCCGTTGACCATGATCGGCAGGTTGGAAATGTCCATGGTCAGCAATTTATCGCTCTCGTCGAGAAGCCGTGCCTCGAAGCGTTGAGGCTCTCCGGCGCGAGCGGCGTAAAAATGCCGGCTGACCCGTTCCAGGTCTTCTTCGAGCAACAGGCGGGAAAAGTGATGACCGAGGAAATCGGTGGCGGTGTGCGGTTTCAGCTTCAGGCCTGCTGGATTCACACTCTGGATGTTGCCGGCCAGATCGAGGGCGAACACCGGGTTGGGGATGTAGGTGAACAATGACCGAAAACGTTGTTCGCTGGCCTCCAGACGTTGGCCGTCACGCTCATGGCGGATCGCAATGACTGCCAGTTGGGCCGCGCAGGCCAGGCGTTGAATCTGCGCCTCGTCCGGCGCATTGACGCGGTTCTGGTACAGGGCAAATGTACCCAACACGTTGCCTTGATGGGAGAGCAAAGGCACCGACCAGCAGGAACGCAGGTTATGCCCCAACGCCAGGCTGCGGAAACGCTCCCAGTTTGGGTCCCGGGCGATGTCTTCGGTGACCACCAGCTCGCGCCGGAACGCTGCGGTGCCGCAGGTGCCTTCCTGTGGACCAATGGCCATTCCATGAATCGCCTCGCTGTACTCGACCGGCAGGCCGGGCGCCGCGCCGCTCAGCAAGTGTGTGCCCGCGGCATCAGTGAGCAGGATAGAGCAGAAGGTTTCGGGGGCCTGTGCGTCGAGCATCTGGCAAATGGCGCAGAGGATGTCGCCCAGATGATGGTCGGTCGCGATCATGCCGAGAATGTCACGTTGCGACTCGGCAAGTGTCTTGCTGTGAGAGCTAGGACGAGTATTCACGATTGTTCCTGAAGACTCTCGAGGTCGTCCGTCTTCAGAGAGCCTGAAATAGTGGGCGGCCGATCACTGTCCACTAGTGCGTCGGACGCGCACTCTATAGAGCAGCGACTCGCTAAAAAAAGACTCAGATCCAACATAAAAAACCGTATCAGATGACCGCCGTCTGGCTGACTTCGCTTTCTCGACGTGCGGCACTTTCTCGGCCAAGGCAAGGCCGCTGGCGCCAACGCGCACCAAGCGACAGACGGCCGTCCTGCTTACCATCCTGCGATCCTGTGCATTCCTTTGCGACTCAATGAAGTTGCCGTTGCCTCTGTAGCTCCCGCTTCAACCAGATGCTTGCCGGTTCTACACCTTGCGAACACCGAACCTCATAATTGCGTCCACTTATACTGCTTTTAGTGGCTGCAAGATCAATGAAGTCTTCCGCACTGTTCAACATGTTCTTGCCTTCGAGGTAATCCAGCTTCTTCTCCAGGTGCGCCCGAGCGCGGGGACCTGGGTATTCGCTTCCATTGCGCACAAACTGACACTCACTGCGTTCGACAAAATCCAGCAAGGCCTTTATCTCTCGAGTGGTTTGAGGTGTGACTTGAGCCTGCACACCCGTGACGATTGCGACGAGGCTGATACACGCAGCCATCATCAATTGGCTGATAAGCCGCGCCGTGCCACCTACCCACATCCGCATGATTCATCCTGGTCACGAAAGTAAAATGAAGGGAGTGACCTCCAGTATTTTCTCGCTATAACATTTTCTCCAGCCCGATATTGCTGCTGAGCCACGAACTGAAGCGTCGCCACCACCCCCCCGGCTCACTGGTCAACGTATGTTGTTTGCCGTCATCCTCGGTGACCCAGACCAGCTGTGTATTTTCCAGCAGGACATGATAACTGAGAGGGGGTGCCATGCCTTCCAGGGCCAGTTCGCGCACCCGTCCGGCGAGTTGCGGGTTATCCACCAACACCCCGACTTCGGTGTTCCACAATAATGAGCGCGAATCGAAGTTGTACGAACCAATGAAAGCTTTCTGCTGGTCGAAAATCATCGCTTTGCTGTGCAGGCTGGAATCGGAACTATTGGAGGATCCGTTGTGAAAAAGGTGTGGTCCGTTGTCGCTGTCTCCATTGTCGCCGGACTGGCGGCGTAATTCGAACAACTGCACACCATGCTTGAGCAAGGTTTTGCGATAAGGGGCATAGCCACCGTGCGCGGCAGGCACATCGGTGGCTTCCAGTGAATTAGTCAGCAAGCTGATCGACACGCCAGCGTCGGCACGACGGGTCAAGTACACCAACCCCGGTTGGCCGGGCACCATGTAGGCAGAAACCAATATCAGCTCCTTGGTGACCCCGTTAAGCTCAGGTGCCAACTGGGTGGTCAACAGCAAGTGCGGGGCTGGTTCGCCCTTCGACAAAACCTTACTCGGTGCATCCCACATCGCCTGGTTCCAGGCCCAGATCAGCTCGCGGCGCCAGACAGGCAGGCGCGGGTGAGTGGTGTAGGTCATCAACTGCTGGTACAGAGCAGGATTCTGTTTACGCGTTTCCTCGAGGGATTCGTCCAGTCGGGTCCGGGTATTTTTCAGGTCCCTGGTCGTTGGCCGGGTCGAGAGAAACTGCTCGATCGGCTTGCTCAGGGCACTGTTCCAGTACTGGTCAAAACTATGACCCAACTGTTCTGCAACCGGGCCGACACTGAGCATGTCGATGTCGGTGAAATTCTTGTTGGGCTCGGCATCGAAATACTCATCCCCCAAATTGCGCCCTCCGACGATTGCCACGCTGTTGTCCACCACCCACAATTTATTGTGCATGCGCCGGTGTTGCTGCGACAGGTTCAACAGCCGGCCCATTGTTCGCGTCACGACAGTGCTGCGGCCCAAATGCAGTGGATTGAACACGCGGACCTGAATCTGCGGGTGGGCAGCCAGCGTCGCAATGATTCGTTCCAAGTCATCGCTGGTCGTGTCATCGAGCAAAATCCGCACGCGGACTCCCCGGTCGGCGGCGTCGAGCAGCTCGCTCACCAGTATCCGCGTAGTGATACCGTCGTGGACGATGTAATACTGCAAGTCGAGGCTGCTTTGGGCGTTACGGATCAGCTCGGCGCGTGCTGTGAAAGCCTCTGCACTATCGGATAGCAAGCGAAAGCCCGATTGGCCCTGATGGGGGGCTACCTGGGTCTGAATAGAACGACCGAATGCCGAATCCCTCGCAGGCAACGCCTGACTGGGTTCGTGAGGGACATTGAGTGTCGTGCAGCCACCCGATAGCAAGGCGAGTAACAGGAGAGCTGGCAGCGGCTGTTTGATTCTCACGGAACGTACACCGGGTGCTGGCGATCAGGGATGCCGGATCCCGCAGAATGGACAGTGGGTATCCATCAGCATTCGGGTCGTATCGACCTTGCACACTGTTTCTTCGATCTGCAGTGTTGTTTTTGGAGCGTAGTTCATCCGCTGGCAATTGAAGTATTTGCCCCAGGCGAAAAAGATCGCACCGTCAGCAGTCGGTAAGAAAAAAACTGACTGCCAAAGATTATGAAAATGACACCGCGACGCATTTTCGTACTCACTCTCTTCATTCAGAAGCTGGCGTCGAAGCCACAGCAGTGGTTAATCCGACGCTTCAGCCAATAGAGGAAAAAGGCAACGCCTTTGTGTTGAACAGATCGACCCATTGCTTCTTCAGATTGCCTTAAGGCTTGGCAGGCAGGGTACTGGCTCTTTCGAAGCATCCATCTGTCGAGGCCACCATGACACGCCACTCAACGCCACAGCACTACGGACAACTGACGATCACCCTGCACTGGCTAATGCTGCTGTTGTTTGTCGGTGTATACGCTTGTATCGAAATCAAGGGGTTGATGCCGCGCGGTGGCCATTTGAGGAGCTTTTTTCTGGGGCTGCATGGATTGTTCGGCCTGAGCATCTTCGCCCTCGTCTGGGTTCGTCTGCTCGCACGCCGTCTTGCGCCGCGCCCGCCTATCGCACCGGCTTTGCCCGCCTGGCAAACCGGCATGTCACACTTGATGCATTCGATGCTGTACATACTGATGATCGCCACACCCCTATTGGCTTGGCTGCTGCTATCGGCAGAAGGCAAACCGATGCCCTATTTCGGTTTTTTCCTGCCCTCGCCGATAGAAGTTGATCCGTCATTGGCCAAGCAGTTCAAGCACTGGCACGAACTGCTTGGGAGCACCGGTTATTGGTTGATCGGACTGCACGCGGCGACCGGGTTGATTCATCATTACTGGGTGGGTGACAACACGTTGATCCGCATCCTGCCCAGACGTTGATTCAGCGCCAATCCAGATAGCGAAACAGCTCCTCTTCCTGATCAAAATGCATTCGCACAAGCGTATCCAGCCGAATCAACTGGTGCTGAATCTCATCTGCCGATGCCGTTTCGGGGGCGGCACAGAAGTCACGGCTCATGCGCGCCAGCAGATGGATCAGGCGAAAGATCTCCCGGTGTGCGTGGCTCATGGCTGACATGGGATCCTCGCCTGGCATGCTTTGCGTCAGTTGCGGATACAGTGTGTTTTCGTCTTCACGTTCATGGCGTGCCAGGGTTGTTTGCAGCTTGTTGACCAGCGCCTGCAAATCCGACTGTGCTTGTGCCAATGGACGCCGGGCAAAATCAATGGCCAGTTGATGCAGGTCGCTGAGTACTGAAGACAATGCCTTGTGCTCGTCCTGCAGGTGATCGATCTGTTGCGCTGCCAACTTTTGTTGGCGCACTCCGCGCAGTGGCCCCAATGCACGCAAGGCGTTGATGATGATCGCCACATCGATGCCCTCTTGCACCACGGCACCGATAAGCGGCGGCAGATAACCCAGGGCCGCCACCACCATGGCCAGCAACGACATGCCCATGCCGACCAGCACACCCTGGCGGGCGATGTGACGGGTTTGGCGGGCAATGTCCAATGCCTCCACCAGACGATCGAGACGGTCTACCAGCAGCACCACACCCGCGGCTTGTGCAGAAGCCGTGGCACCACTGGCCCCCATGGCCACGCCGACGTTGGCCGCCGCCAACGCGGGGGCATCATTGATGCCATCGCCGACCATCAAGGTACTGGCGCGCAAACACCCTTCCTGCACCGCTCGCACTTTGTCCTCCGGGATCAGCCCTGCTCGCAGCTCGTCAATCCCGGCGGACAGCGCAACCATTTCGGCGGTTTCCAGGCGATCGCCAGTGAGCATGACGATCCTCTCTATGCCCCGGGCGCGCAGGCGGCGCAGGGTTTGTGGTGTTTCTCGACGCACGTTGTCCGAAAACACCAGCAGGCCGGCAAGTTCTCCATCCACGTCAATAAAGCTTCCACTGCACGCCAGGTAATCCATATGGCGCAACATGGCTGCGCCCCAGTCGGACGCAGGTGCGTCGGCATGAGCAAAAGACAACGTGCCGAAACGCACCCGCCTGCCATCGACCACCCCGCAAAGGCCGGCGCCCGGACTCTCATCCACCTGTCGGGGGATGCTCAGAGGCAATTGACGCTGGCGCGCGGCGTCGACAATGGCCTGGCAGATGGGGTGCGTCGAGGCCTGCGCCAGCGAAGCGGCCAGGCCAAGCAAACGCAAGGGGTCGGCAAGTCCATTGACCTCGATTGATTGCAGACGGGCATGGCCGCTGGTCAGTGTTCCGGTCTTGTCGAGAAACACCTGTTTGACACCGGCCAACGCCTCCAGGGTCGCGCCGTCCTTGATCAGTATTCCGCGCCGCGCCGCCCTCGAAATGCCTGACATGATCGAAATCGGTACCGCCAGTATCAACGGGCACGGCGTGGCTACCACCAATACCGCCAGCGCTCGCAAGGGATCGCCACTCAGTTGCCAGGCCGCTGCGGCAATCAGCAAGGTCAACGGGATGAAGAACAACGCATAACGGTCGGCCAAGCGCACGAATGGCGCGCGTGAACGTCGCGCCTCCTCGGCCAGCCGAACGATCCCGGCATAGGTGCTCTGTGCGGCCGTTCGCGTGGCGCTCAACAGGAGGGGTGCACCGACATTGGAAACACCACTGTGCAGTTGCTCGCCTTCTCGACGAGTGACGGGCAACGATTCGCCGCTGAGTGCCGATTCATCCAGTTCGGCGGTGGGGCTCAGCAGGCGCCCGTCGACCGGTACCACCTCCCCCAGGCGCACCAGCAATGTTTGATTGGGCTGGATCTGTTCTACGGGGATCTCGCGCAACCCGCCCGCCTCCTGCAACCAGGCAAAACGTGGCGCCCGGTCGATGAGGGCACGAAGCTCACGTTCGGCGCGTTGGCTGGTAAAAAACTCCAGGGTACGTCCGCTGGCGAGCATCAAGGCAATCACCGCTGCCACCAGTGTCTGCGCAAAGGCCAGGGCGGCGGTGATCGACAGCAACGCGATCATGTCTACACCGGCCTCGCGCCGGGCCAGACGCCTGACGATCTCGACCAACAGTACCAAGGCCATCACCACGCTTCCTGCGGCCCAGCACATCGACGCCCAGTCCGGTCTTTGCCAAAGGTGTGCAACACCCCCCGCCAGCAGCGTCATGGCGCTGAGCAGGAGCAGCGCGGGATCCAGCCATTTACTGAACATGGAGGTGATTTCCTCGAAGGGCAATTCACGTTGTCGAAGCAAAAACGCCCGTGGCCCATTGAGGTAAAGCTTAGGTCTCGATTGTCTATCGTGTCCGTTTTGGTTGATGGACAGAGGCCTTGGCCAGTGACGAGGTGACAGCGGTATCGGAGCAAACCGTTTTTGCCCTCTTTCTGATTTATATCAAGCGAGTTTTGGGCATTCCCATGGACATTAGAGTCAGCGTTCGCACCATCGCATGGGTGAATGACGCTGGCTTTGCAAGGTCAGCGCCGGGTTGTTTTTTTCAGGGCGGACGGGTGTACGGAATGTTTTGAGCCTGCCCTTTAACCAAGAGGAGTCGTGAAAAATGAGCAATTCCGTGAAAAAAATGCCGATCCAGACCGAAGACAAATCAAGCCAGCATCCAGCGACCTCAGACTTTTGGCGGCCCCTGGAAAAACTGCGGCAACAGGTCGATCACCTGTTCGACGAGTTCAATCGCGGTTCTGGGCTATCGCCCTTCAGCCGTGGGTTGTTTGATGTCGAGCCCTTCTGGCGGCGCGAACTGAGCGGCCATGGCCTGCCTGCCGTGGACATCACCGAGAAAGACAAGAGCTTCGAAATCACTGCCGAACTCCCCGGCATGGATCAAAAGAACATCGAGCTCAAACTGTCCAACGGCAACCTGATCATCAAGGGGGAAAAGAAAGAGGACAAGGAAGAGAAAAGTAAGGGCTATCATCTTAGCGAACGTCACTATGGTTCCTTCGAGCGCACGTTCAGCCTGCCCAAAGGGGTCGATGCCGAGAAGATCGAAGCGAGTTTCAGCAAAGGCGTGCTGAGCATCTCGTTGCCGAAAAAGCCCGAAGCCATGAAGGCCGACAAGGTCGTGCCGATCAAGGCCGATTGACCGCGTAGCTGCCCCCCTGCCGGGAAACCGGCCGGGGGGTTGTTCTTCGGTCGCTTGACCACGACCCTTGTACGCCAGTGCATCAGGATTGGCGTAAGCTGAGCGTGAATACACCTTCATCCGGCGGTTGCCTCCGAGGTCACGGTACATGCGCTTTCTTTTCGAAGTTTCAGGTAAGGCGCATTTCATATCCCGCCTCCAAGGAGCCGCTGCATGCTGACCCTGCCCCCGCTTCTTTTTGCCCTCAAAGGCACTGAAATCTACGCCGGCCGCGTCGCTCAACGGCTTGGTTGCCAACTGGCACGCCACGAAGAGCGTGACTACGAAGACGGCGAACATAAATGCCGCCCGCTGGATCCGGTTGGCGGTCGTGACGTCGTGGTGTTCCATTCCTTGTATGGGGATGGCCAACAGAGCGCAAACGATAAGCTGTGTCGCTTGCTGTTCTTCTGCGGTGCGCTCAAGGATGCCGACGCTCGTCATGTGCAAGTGGTGACGCCCTACTTGTGCTACGGGCGCAAGGATCGCCGCAACCAGCCTCAGGACCCGACCATAACGCGTTATGTAGCCGCCCTTATTGAAGCCAGTGGCGTGGATCGCCTGATCGCCCTGGACGTGCACAATCCGGCAGCGTTTGACAACGCCTTCCGCATTCCAACCAGGAACCTGCAGTGCACCGAATTGTTCGCCGGGCATTTCGCCGGGCTGGTCGGCGACGCTGAAGTGGTTGCGGTTTCCCCCGACTCAGGGGGTAGCAAACGCGCCGAGCAGTTTCGACAAGCCCTGGAACGGCAACTGGGGCGTCCGGTTGGCAGTGCCCTGATGGAAAAGCACCGCGATCACGCCACGCTGACGGGCACTCTGTTGATCGGTGAAGTCTCAGGCAAGACGGCCATTGTTTTCGACGACCTGATCAGCACGGGTGAAACGCTGACGCATGCCGGCCTCGCCTGCCAAACGGCGGGTGCCGCCCGACTGTTCGCAGCCGCTACCCATGGTTTGTTTACCGCAGGCAGTCAGCTGTTCGACCGGCCTCTTTTTGAACACATTGCGATCGCTGACTCCGTGCCGCCGTTTCGCCTGCCACCTGACTGTGCCACGCGTCACCTGCAGATACTCGACAGCACGGCCCTGACCGCCGCCTTGCTGGCGGAAAATGCTGCCTTTGATCCCGCCTGAGCATTTGCCCGCCCCACCAGGCGAGCGGAACCCCGAGACGACTTCAAACCGCCAGTACGCTGCAGGGCACTTGATACAGGATATGTTCGGTCGTACTGCCCAGAGGGTGCTCCAGGCCTTGGTACTGGGCTCTGCCCATCACAATCACATCCACATGATTCTGGCTGGCGAATTCACTGAGTGCCGTGACGGGGTGACCCAAGACGAAATGCCGGCGGTCGGCGGGCACACCGTATTGCCTGGCGAATGCAAGAAACGACTTTTCCAACGCTTTGCGCACCCCTTTACTCAACGCTGACAGCTTCAAGCTATCGCTCAACTCTTCCAGGTAGTCCTCTGACATTTCATGGGCATAGAGCAAGTGCAATTCGGCATCACACTGGATGGCCAGGCTGGAGGCCTGTTGAATGATGCGGCCGTTGAGTTCGCTGTGCCCAGATTCGCCAGCCGACACGTCCACTGCCGCCACCACCTTGCGGGGCAAGGCGTGACCGGCCCCGCCTACCAGATAAACCGGTACTGGACACTGGTGCAGCAGGCGCCAGTCCAGCGAGTTGAAGAGCGCGCGTTTGAGCACGGATTCATGTTGGATTTCCTTGATCAACAGGTCGGGCTGTAATTCTGCGACGTAATCCAGAATGCCTTGCTTCATTTCATCAGCCCAGGCCACCTCGCTGGTCACGTCGATTCCTTTGCCGCGCAGTATTTTTTCCTGATCCTTCAGCCAATCGCGATGGTCCTGCAGGTAACGTTCCCGGGCCTTTTCCCGGTCGCTATCTTCGAGCAGCGACAACAATTTCAACGATGGAACCAGGGCCGCGATATGCAACCTTGCGCCACTGGCCCGGGCCAATGCCGCAGCATGGGTGATGGCCGGAGAATGACCCAAGGCAAGGTGGATGATGAGTAACAACCGTCGATACTGGCTCATGATTCGACTCCGGGTGTGAGGTCGACGCTATCGCGATACTCCGGCACCGACACCGACCACCCAAGTTCCAGGCTGATACGGCGGCGCAGCGCATCCGATGCGTTTGGCTCGCCATGCACCACAAATGTGTGCTTGGGCGGGCGCTTGAAGCCACGCAACCACTGCATGATTTCATCGGCGTCAGCATGCGCCGACAGCGTTTGCATCGGCACCACCTCAGCGTTTATCGGCACCTCCTTGCCATGGATACGCACCGTTCGAGAGCCCGCTACAATTTGTGCCCCCCGAGTGCCACCGGCCTGAAAGCCCGGCATCAACAGCGTGTTAAGCGGATTGGGAGCCAGCGCCTTGAGGTGGTGGACAACGCGCCCGCCGGTCGCCATGCCGCTGGCGGCGATAATGACCGCCGGGGTGCGTTGCTGATCAAGCGCTCTCGAATCCTCGACCGTGCGGACGAATTGCGCCACATGGCACATACCCTCGCAGTCCTCCAGGGATAATCTGTGCTCGCTGCGAAACCGCTGATACAGGCCCGTGACGTCGGTGGCCATCGGGCTGTTCAGGTAGATGGGAATATCAGGAATCGCACGTTGGCGTTTCAATTGATAAAGGTGGTACATCAGCAATTGGGCGCGTCCCACCGCGAAGGATGGCACCAGCGTAATACCCCGGCGCAACGCGGTACGGTTGATGACCTCAGCCAATTGCTGTTGCGGCGATTCGTCTGGATGTCTACGGTCGCCGTAAGTCGACTCCACCAGCAGGTAATCCGCCTGTTCGACGGTTTGCGCAGCGAACATCAAAGGATCGTCAGGTCTGCCCAAATCCCCTGAAAACACCAAGGTCTGGCCATCGGCAATCACTTCCACCGTCGCTGCCCCCAGAATGTGCCCGGCGCCCCGCAGCTCAATAGTCATGTCAGGGACAATCTGGACACTGTGGTTCAGCTCCACCGGCCGCAACAACTTCAGTGCACGCTCAGCATCTTGCTCGGTGTAAAGCGCCAATGCCGGGCTGTGTTTTGAAAAGCCATGCCGGTTGGCGAACTCAGCCTCTTCTTCCTGCAACCGACCACTGTCCAGCAGCAGGATTTTCACCAGCTCACAGGTCGCTGGCGTGGCATATACCGGGCCGCGATAACCATTGCGCACCAGTACCGGCAGATAGCCGCTGTGATCAAGATGGGCATGGGTCAGCACAATGGCGTCGAGGTCGTTGACCGGAAGCTGGAACGGGTCGCGGTTGTGTAATCGCAGTTGCTTGTAGCCCTGGAACAGACCGCAATCGATCAACACATGTTGGTTACGATGTTCCAGCAAGTACTTGCTGCCCGTGACCGTGCCCGCGGCACCCAGAAATGTGATTCGCATGGCCGTTTCCTTGCGCTTGCAGGGGAGCGCTATTGATCGCGCCTTTTGCACCCAGGCAAGTTGATTTTTATCAACTGTGAGCGACAGTGCCCCTTTCAGTCCGGTGGGGGTGATGGCTTGACGATCATCAAACTGCACGGGGCCCTGTTCAATACACGTTCAGCAGTACTGCCAATGAACGGGTCTTTGCCGTAGTGATAAACGGTGCCCAACACCACCACGTCGAATGCATTCTGCTGCGCGAAAAGCACGATGACCTTGTGGGGGATACCGGTCAGCGAGTGTCGGCACGTTTCTTTTATGCAATAGCGCTCAGCAAGCGCTTCGAAGGCTTCTTGCTGCGCATCTTCGATCGCGTCCCTCAAACTGTCATCAAGACTTTCTATCGGCACACTCAATGGTGCATCGCTTATTACAGACCAATGGCTGACGTTGAGTACGTGCAGCGCGGCACCACAGCTTGCCGCTAAGGTAGACGCCACATCGAGTATTCGGTCATTGAGGCCCTGCGTCAGCTCTTCCAGATGGGACAGATCGATCGCTGCGAGGATTTTCAACGGCTTGGGGTGCGCGGCACTGGTCACCAGGTGCAAGTGCGCAGGACATGCGCGCAGCAAGTGCCAGTCCAAAGGTCGATGAAAGGCCCGGTCGAGTGTCGGCACGTAATGAGTATCCTTGATCACCAGATCCGGATGAAAGTCATTCACGTACTCAAGCACGTGCGTCAGGCTCGATCTGGCCCAGACTACTTCGGTGGTCACCTGCATGCCGATGCATCGTTTGAAGCGGGCTTGCTGCTCCAGCCACTGCCGATGCACTTGCAGATACCCTTCCCGCGCCTGGGCCATCGCCTCATGGTCGAGCAGACCCGCCATCGCCAGTGCCGGGACATAATCGAACGCGACAATATGCAAAAAGGCACCGGTCGCACAGGCCAGTGCATACGCACGCTCAAACGCCGGGGTAAGGGTCATTTCGCCGGGGGCTATCAACAGAATGCGTTTGAGTTTGAGCATCACGTGCCTCTCCCTGAAACGTTTACTGCAAATGCAGTGACCCAAGTATCGGGCGCTACACATTGGGAGCACTGATTTTTGTCAAATAAATCGCTGGCAGTGCGCCCCTCCCGTGCTCATGGAGAGATTGTTGATTTACCTCAACCATTTTCCTGCGCCCAGGCGTAGAAAAATACTGACCGGCCATCATCGTTCGTCCCTGGTCGATGCCACGACGCAGAGCCACGCCCATGAAAAAGAATCACCAATGGAACCTGTCTTACTTCGCGATAGCGTTTGTCGTGCTGACCCTGGTTCAAATTCTGTTTTTAGAACGCAATGTCGTGCAAAACATTCCGTACAGTCAGTTTGTGCAATTGCTCAGCGAGCAGAAGGTCAGCGATCTACGGGTCGAGAAAGATCAGATCAGCGGCAAACTGCAAGAGCCTATCAACGGGCATAACCAGTTTTCCACGGTGCGGGTGGATCCGGCGTTAGCGGCTGAACTGGGTCGTTCGGGCGTCGGATTCACCGGGGTCAACGAAAACACGTTGCTCAATGGCCTGCTGGGCTTGCTGCTGCCTTTTGTCCTGATCATGGTGATCTGGCATTTCCTGTTTCGCGGGCTGGCGGAAAAGCAAGGTGTCGGAGGATTGATGAGCATCGGCAAGTCCCGGGCCAAGGTATTTGTGCAGCGCGAGACCGGCGTGACCTTTGCCGATGTGGCCGGCATCGATGAGGCCAAGGCCGAACTGGTGGAAATCGTCTCTTTCCTCAAGGACAAAGCCAAATACTCACGCCTGGGGGCGCATATCCCCAAAGGCACTTTGTTGGTCGGCCCTCCGGGAACCGGCAAGACCCTGGTGGCCAAAGCCATCGCCGGTGAAGCCGGCGTGCCTTTTTTCTCGATATCGGGGTCCGAGTTTGTCGAAATGTTCGTGGGCGTAGGCGCCGCCCGAGTGCATGACCTGTTCGAACAGGCGCGCCAGGCGGCACCTTGCATCATCTTCATCGACGAACTGGATGCACTGGGCAAAATGCGCGGCGTCGGTGCGTTTGGTGGCAATGACGAAAAAGAGCAGACCCTTAATCAATTACTGTCAGAACTGGACGGGTTCGATCCCCGTGAGGGCGTCGTGCTGCTGGCCGCGACTAACCGGCCAGAGATTCTCGACCCGGCGCTGCTGCGGGCCGGACGGATCGATCGGCAGGTGCTGATCGATCGCCCCGATCGAAAAGGCCGCCAGGCAATCCTCAAGGTCCATCTGCAAAAAATCACTGTGGAACCCGCGATCAATGCCGAACAGATTGCCGACCTCACCACCGGCTTTACCGGTGCTGACTTGGCCAATCTGGTCAACGAGGCCGCCATCGTCGCCACCCGTCGTGGAGCGCAAGCGGTCGGTCTCGACGACTTCACGGCCGCCGTGGAACGCATCGTTGCAGGGATTGAACGCAAGAGCAGTGTGCTGCGCCCCGAGGAACGCCAGGTGGTGGCGTATCATGAGATGGGGCATGCCCTGGCTGCCAGCAGTCTTCCGGCCATGGATCCGGTGCACAAAGTGTCTATCGTGCCTCGCGCGATTGGCTCGCTGGGGTATACCCTGCAGCGTCCAACCGAAGATCACTTCCTGATCAGTTGCCAGATGCTCAAGGACCGGATCGTTGTCCTGATGGCCGGGCGCGCTGCCGAATACCTCGCCTATGGCCAGATTTCCACTGGAGCTGCCGATGACCTGGCCCACGCGACGGATATTGCCCGGCAATTGATCACCCGGTTTGGCATGAGCGCCGAGCTCGGTCAGTCCGTGCTGGAGCGACAAAACACCACGTACCTGGGTGAACGCATGCCGGCGCAGGGTGATAAAGACTATTCGGAACAGACAGCCAGGGAAGTCGACCTGGGTATTCGCGCCCTGCTCGATGAAGCCTATGGACGAGCCAAGGCGTTGCTCGAAAGTCGTCGAGCCGATCTGGACGCCGGTGCCCATCTGTTGCTTGAAAAGGAAACCTTGTCGCCTGAAGACTTTCCAGCGCTCATACCTGTACAGCGTGCTCCCGATTCTTCTTAAATACCCCGTAAAAAATGGAGTCTTGCCATGCTGGCAGTCACGCTGATCAATACGCTGGTGGTCATCATCGTTGTAGTGATCCATTACGAATGTCTGTTGCGCTTGAACGATTGGCTGCCTCGGCTCAAGTTGTGGAGCCGCTTCAGAATTGTCGTCGGGGTATTTGGTGCCCTGCTGGCCCATGCGGTAGAGGTCTGGTGCTTCGCGCTGGTTTATTACCTGATGGTGCACTCCGGCCAATGGGGCGGCCTGACGGGCAACTTCGACGGTACGCTGATGGACTGCGTTTACTTTTCCTTCACGACCTACACGACGATCGGCTTCGGCGATATTTCACCGGTGGGCAACCTCAAGTATTTGACCGGCTTGCAGGCCCTGACCGGGTTGGTGCTGATCACGTGGACCGCATCCTTTCTGTTTCTTGAAATGCAGAAGTATTGGAAGCGCAAGTAATCGTTTTGTCGCCGACCTCCAGTCAGTTGGTTACTCTCGGTGTCCATTGCCAGTTGAGGATTTCGGGCATGTCCTGTCCATGCTCAATGAGGTAGAGCTTGTGTTTTTCCAGGATCGACCAATAGCGTGAGCGCGCGTCTTGCAACTGATCGTGCAACCGGGGCACCCGCTCGATGACGTCCAGCGCCAGCCGAAAACGATCCAGGTTGTTGAGCACTGCCATGTCGAACGGCGTCGTGGTCGCGCCCTCCTCAATGAAGCCCCGCACATTAAAATTCTCATGATTGGTGCGCTTGTAAATCAACCGGTGAATCAGCGCGGGATAGCCATGGAAGGCGAAGATGACCGGTTTGTCGACGGTAAACAGTTCGTTGAATGCCGTGTCCGGTAAACCATGGGGATGCTGGAAGGAAGGCTGAAGCACCATCAAGTCGACGACATTGATCACCCTCACCCGCAAATCCGGTACGTACTCGCGCAACAAAGTCACTGCGGCCAGGGTTTCCAGGGTTGGCACGTCGCCGGCGCAGGCCATGACGACGTCCGGGTCGTCGTCCTCGTGGCAGGCCCAGCCCCATCGGCCGATACCCGCCTGGCAATGGCGCAGGGCAGCGTCGATTTCCAGCCACTGCCATTCCGGTTGTTTACCGGCGACGATGACGTTGATGTAGTCGCGGCTTTTGAGACAGTGGTCAGTCACCGAGAGCAGGCAATTGGCGTCGGGCGGCAGATAGATGCGCACCACGTCCGACTTTTTGTTCGCCACCAGATCGATGAAGCCCGGGTCCTGGTGGGAGAACCCATTATGGTCCTGGCGCCAGACATGGGAGGTCAGCAGAAAATTCAGCGAGGCGATCGGTTTGCGCCATGGCACCTCGGCGGCGGTTTTCAACCATTTGGCATGCTGGTTGACCATCGAATCGACGATGTGGATAAAGGCCTCGTAACAGGACAGCAATCCATGGCGTCCCGTCAGCAGATACCCTTCGAGCCAACCCTCGCACACTTGTTCACTGAGAATTTCCATCACACGACCATCGGCCGCCAGATTGAGGTCCTCAAGCTCCAGCGGGTCCATCCACGCCTTGGCGCTGACGTCATAGACCGCATCGAGTCGGTTCGAGGCGGTTTCATCCGGGCCAAACAACCGAAAGTTGCTGGCGCCCAGGTTGTTTTTCATGACGTCGCGCAGGTAGGTGCCCATGACCCGTGTCGCTTCGGCCCGCAGGGTGCCGGGGGCGTTGCACTTAACCGCATAGTCGGTAAAACGCGGCAGGTTCAAGGGGCGCAACAAGAGGCCGCCATTGGCATGGGGATTGGCGCTCATGCGCCGCTGTCCGGTGGGCGCCAGGGCGGCCAGCTCGGGGAGCAAGGTGCCGTTGGCATCGAACAATTCATCAGGCCGGTAACTGTTGAGCCATTCCTCCAGCTGGCGCAGGTGCAGCGCCTGGCGGAAATCGGCCAGCGGGACCTGATGTGCCCGCCAAGTCCCCTCGACCCGATGACCGTCGACAAACTTCGGCCCGGTCCAGCCCTTGGGCGTGCGCAGTACCAGCATCGGCCAGAGTTGGCGCTCCGATGGCTCATTCTGCGGATGCTGGCGCGCAACGCGCTGAATCTCGGCAATCTTGAGCGTGATCGTGTCCAGTGTCCTGGCCAGCGCCTGATGCACCGCCATGGGGTCATCGCCTTCGACAAAATAGGGATCGTAGCCATAGCCATACATCAGCGCCGACAGCTCGTCCTCGCTGATTCTGGAGAGCACCGTGGGGTTGGCGATTTTGTAGCCGTTCAGATGCAGGATTGGCAGCACCGCGCCGTCACGCGCGGGGTTGAGGAACTTGTTGGAGTGCCAACTGGCCGCCAGCGTCCCCGTTTCGGCCTCGCCATCACCGATCACGCAAGCGACAATCAAGTCGGGGTTATCGAACGCCGCGCCGTAGGCATGGGCCAGGCTATATCCCAGTTCGCCGCCCTCATGAATCGACCCTGGGATTTGCGCCGACACATGGCTGGAAATGCCATACGGCCAGGAAAACTGCCGAAACAGACGGACCAGGCCATTACTGTTGCGCTCCACCGAGGGATAGCACTCGGTAAAAGTGCCTTCCAGATAAGTCTGCGCCACCACCGCCGGCCCGCCATGGCCAGGACCGGCGATGAACAAGATGTTCAGGTCGTGCTGGTTGATCAACCGGTTGAGGTGCGTGTAGATCAGGTTCAATCCCGGCGTCGTGCCCCAATGGCCCAGTAACCGTGGCTTGATGTGCGCCAGGGCCAGCGGCTCCGTCAGCAACGGGTTGTCCTTGAGATAAATCTGCCCGACCGCCAGGTAATTGGACGCCCGCCAATAGGCATCCAGCCCTTCCAGTTGCTCGGTACTCAGACAGTCGCTCATCGCAATTCTCCAGCCGTATCCCGTACACCGATCAATAGGTTGATTCTGTGGGTCTGCAAGCGTTCAGACTTGATTTACCTCAAGTTTCAACGCCGCTCTGATTTTTATCTGTAACAAAGCCGGATCAGGGTCCATTCGTCTGATCACTCAGTTCCAGGCGTCTATTTTCAATGTCCAACGGCAATAGACACTATGCTCAATAGGCTGATATCAAGGGCTTCCACGTGACTGAAACTCGATCGTATCGCGACCAACATCTCAAAACGGCGTGCTCCAATTGCAGCGTATTGGAGCTGTGTCTGCCGTTAGGCTTGACCGGTGCGGAAATCGAGCGCCTGGACACGCTGATCATTCAACGGCTCAAGGTCAAGAAAGGCTCGGCACTCTACCGCGCAGGCGATCCATTGCGTTCGCTGTATGCCGTGCGATTGGGTTCATTCAAGACCAGCGTGCTTTCAATCGACGGTCGCGAGCAGGTCACCGGGTTTCAGATTCCAGGTGAAATGCTCGGCCTGGACGCCATCAGCACAGAACAGCATACCTGCGATGCGGTTGCCCTGGAGGACAGCGAGGTCTGCCCCATCCATTTTGCCCACCTGGAAAAACTTGCCCGAGAGTTGCCTTCATTGCAGCACAACCTGAACAAAATCCTCAGCCGGGAAATCGTGCGTGATCACGACATGATGATGATGCTGGGCAACATGAACTCGGATGAACGGTTGGCCGCTTTTTTGCTGAATATGTCGCAACGCTTGAACTCCCGTGGTTATTCGTCGCGCAATTTCGTGCTGAAAATGCGCAGGGAGGAAATCGGTTCTTATCTGGGCCTGCGCCTTGAAACCGTCTGTCGGGGCATCGCTCACCTGCGTGACCAAGGTTTGGTGGAAATAACCGGCCGCGACGTCAACATTCAGGACATGGATGGACTCAAGCAACTGATAGTGGGCTGTCATCGTCACCTGAGGTGAAACCTGCCGCCTGGAGTGTGTTCATGCGTGCCATGGTCCTGCATCGCCCCGGCCAGTCACTGCAATTGCAAGAGCGCCCCATTCCCACGCCCGACTCACAGCAACTGCTGATCAAGGTCCTGGCGTGCGGCGTGTGCCGCACCGATTTGCACTTGGTGGATGGCGAATTGCCACAAGCGCGGCTGCCACGCGTGCCGGGGCATGAAATTGTCGGCGAAGTCACGGCCGTCGGTGCCGACGTCGCTGCCGAGTGGATCGGCCGGCGGGTAGGCGTACCCTGGCTGGGCTGGACCTGCGGGCACTGCGTGTTCTGCCGTTCGGGACGAGAAAACCTCTGCGATAAGGCCCGGTTCACCGGCTGCCATCTGGACGGAGGGTATGCCGAGTACACCGTAGCCGACGCACGTTTTTGCTTCCCGATCCCTGAGTCACTTTCCGACACCCAGGCCGCACCGCTGCTGTGCGCCGGACTGATTGGCTTTCGGGCCCTGCAAATGGCCCGAGGCGCCCACCATCTGGGCCTCTATGGTTTTGGCGCGGCAGCACACTTGGCCATTCAGATCGCCCGTGGACGTAAACAGAAGGTGTATGCCTTCACCCGTCCAGACGACAGCGAAGGCCAGGCTTATGCCCGGTCGCTGGGTGCCGAATGGGCCGGGCCCTCGGATCAGCCTCCGCCGCATCTGCTCGATGCCAGCCTGATTTTCGCCCCGGTCGGTGCCTTGGTGCCACTGGCACTGGCGGTCACCGTCAAGGGAGGCTGCGTGATTTGCGCCGGCATCCATATGAGTGACATTCCCGCCTTTCCCTATCGGCTGTTGTGGGGCGAGGGCAGCGTTCGATCGGTCGCCAACCTGACCCGTGAGGATGGCACAGCGTTTTTCGAAGCACTGCAGCACACGCCCGTTCACTCTGACGTCACCCGTTTTGCCCTGGAGGATGCCAATCAGGCGCTGGAACGGTTGCGGAGCGGGCAGTTCAACGGCGCAATCGTACTCATACCCTGACGCGCTGCCTGACCGCCAGGATGCTCCCTGGCACCGAGTACAGCGCCCGCTCGGTATTGCTGCCGATCAGCCGGTCGATCCCAACCCGATGCACAGTGCCCATCACCACCACGTCAGCCAAATACTCCTCGACGAACTCACTGATCACCGGTACCGGCAACCCCATGACGAAATGGCGTCGTTCCGGCGGCACGCCGTAGCGCTCCGCCAATGTCACGAACGCCTGGTGCAAGGACTGACGCAGCTCCTCGATAACGTCCACGCCCCACCCTCCCCCGGCCAGTGGCGCATCGCTGTTGAAGAGGGGTGACAGGTCATAGGCGTACAGCAGGTGTAACGGCGCGTCGCATTGCAAGGCCAGGGCATTGGCGGTCTGGATGATGGTGTCATTCAAGCCGCTGATTTGAGTCGCTGGATCGAAGGGGTCCACGGCTGCCACGATTCGATGCGGCAAGCTGTAGCGGACATGGTTGACCAAGTGCACGGGGACCGGACACTCACGCAACAGGTGGCAATCGAGTGGCGTGATGAATACTCGCTTGAGCACCGGTTCAAGGCTGACATCCTTGATCAGCAGGTCGGGCTTCAGATCCTCGACCGTTTTCAGTATGTCCAGCAACGGATGAGTGGTGAAGACGGCTTTGACTGTCACATCCAACCCCATATCGTTGAGCCGATCGAGCTCTTCGGCCTCCCAGCGGCGGTAGCGACGCATATAGCGTTGATGCTCTGTGTCGTCGACTTTCTCGGCCCACAAATGAACCACTGGCACCGGTTCGGCAAACACCCGTACATCCAGGACTGCGCCGGCGGCCTTGGCCAGCGCGACGGCACGCTGTTCGGCGGGAGAGCGTTGCAGGTTTTGATCGACGATCAGCAGCAACCGTTGATATTGACTCATCACACACCTCCATTCGACCCCGGTCATCACTCGCCGGCATGCTTCAACACTGCGCCCTGATCCCTCTCGCGTGCTTGATGTAAATCAACCCGCACGCACTGACGCGCCTGATGCCTGTCTCTGATCCAGATCAAATTCCAACCCGGACAGCAGGGTAAAAAGAACTCGAGCGCGGATTTTTTGCCGCCCGCACGTCCTTGAAACTGCACTGGAGGAATACCCCATGCTCACTGTCAAAGACCACAATGATCGGGCTGCAGCCGCCTATGCCGCCGTCGATGGCCAATACTGGATTGAAGCACTCAGGGACGGCCGCCACGTGTTGATCCGGCCACTGACGGAACAGGACCGCGACCGTGAATATGACTTCATCAAGCGGCTGTCTCCCGAGTCCAGGCACATGCGTTTTCTCGCACAGATCAACGAGCCCGGCACGACGATGCTCAACCAATTGATGGACACCGACAACAAACAGCGCGTGGCCTATATCGCCCTGGTCCACGATAACGGGCAACTGATCGAGGTTGGCGTCAGTCGTTATGCGGCCACCGGGGAACATGAATGTGAATGCGCCGTCACGGTCGCCGATCTGTGGACGCACCTGGGCCTGGGCACATTGCTGATGACGCATTTGATCGAGGCCGCCCGCCGCAACGGCTTTCGCCAGATGTATTCCGTGGACGCCGCCAGTAATGCGCCCATGCGCGACCTGGCCAAGGCACTTGGCTTCGAGACGCAGTGTGATCCCGACGACTGCCGCCAGGTCATCCATCGTCTTCACCTGTAGAAAAGTCGCCCCGCGATGTCTCGGCCAACGGCTCACCGCGGGGCGTTCCCCACATCAGGATTGCAGCATTTGTCGCGGCTTGATCGCCAATACACTGCACGGTGCCTGATGCAGCAGGTGCTCGGCCGTGGTGCCCAGCAACTTGCTCAAACCCTTGTGCTGCACCGTGCCCATGACAATGACATCGGTGCGGTGTTCGGCGGCAAACTCACAGATACTGGGCACGGGCGCGCCTTCCCTGAAGAAACGATGCTGCACAGGCACGCCGTGGCGTTCAGCGATGGCCGCAAAAGCCTCCTGCTGAGCCGTTCCCAACATTTCATACACCCCGTTAGCCAGTTGCAATGCGCCAAAGCCCATGTCCTGGGCATATACAACCGTCCAGTCATACACATGCAGCAGGTCAAGATCGGCATCGCAGATCGCGGCCAGTTTCGCCGCTGCGTCGATAATGTGGTCGTTGAACACCCGGTCCTGATCCTCATCGCGCATTACATCGATGATGGCCAGCACATGACGCGGCCGCGGATTCAGCGGCGTGGTCACCAGATGCACCGGCACCGGGCAATCACGCAGCAGTTGCCAATCCAGCGGCGTGAAAAACACGCGCTTGAGCGCCGATTCTTCATGGGCGTCCTTGATGATCAGCGTCAGTGGCATCTCGTTGATAAAGTTGAGGATCTCTGCATAAGGATCCTGTACCCACACCACCTCGCTGGTGACCTCGACGCCATGCTTGCTCATCAATCCGGCCTGATCCGCGAGCCATTGCCGATGAGTTTGCAGATAGCCATCCCGGGCCAGGCTGAATTGCTCCGGGGCAAACAACCCGGCTACCGCCAACGCCTGTGAGTAGTCGAACGCCACGATGTGCAACGGCAAATGCATCGCCTGCGCCAACGCCGCGGCCCGGTCGAACGCCGGGGTATGCTTCATGGCTGAAGGGGCGATCAGGAGTAAACGTTGAGTCTGCGACATGGGGCACCTCGGCGCGCGGCCATTTCAATCCGGTAGTAGATGCTCAGATTGATCGATTGTTGTTGCGCCCCCTTGATATTTGTCAGTGATACGCACGATGTCCGTCAGTTCAGGCTCATCCCCGCCCACATTGCCAGTGTCAGCAACACCTGGCCCGGAATCACGTAGGCGGCGAAACGACGTCCGCCGCTGACCCACGCCACCACGCATTTGCTGACTGAGTTGCTGCTGATCGCTATCAACAGGGGCCCGACGATAGCGTCGAACGGTAAACGGCCGGACTTGGCCAACGTGGCAATCGACGCCGTCGAGGAATGTGCATCGGCAAAACCCGAGATCGTGGCGGTGAGCATGACCCCCAGCTGGCCAAAATGGCTAAGCATCATGGATGAAACAAAGGTGATACCGGTCATGGCCAACGTGACGATCAGGGCCAGCTTGAGGTTGAACGCACCTCCGACCTTGATCGGCTGGTTGGCGCCGGCCGTCGGCTTGGGGAGCATCAGGCACAAGCCATATAACGCTGCCGCGACAGCGCCGCCGATCAGGGGCCCCCACATGTGGCGAAGCAGACCGGTGTCGACCGCCCCCAGGATCAGGCCGACCTGGGTAACGGTGGCCATGTTGGACAGGATCGCGGCCGCGCTCAGGAGCTTTATGTCGTCGGGCTGCCGGGCGACGAGATGGCCCATGGCGGCGATCGTCACGGCGCTGGAGGCAAACCCGGAGGCAATGGCGCTGATGGGGTAACCGTAGCGGATACCCAGGGTACGCACTGCAATATGCCCAATCGCCCCCACTGCCATCAGCAACACGGTCAGTGTGCAAATGGTGCGCAAATTGATCGCAGCGTAGGGCCCGATAAAACGATCCGGCGCCAAGGGCAGCACGACCAGCGCAGCGGTCAGCAGGATCAGGCCGTCACCCAGCTCGGCATCGGTCAATTGACTGCGGGCGAAGTAGTGCAACTTCTGTCGATAGGCCAACAATCCCGCAATGGCCACGCCAATGGCAATCGCCAGCGTCGGCCAGGTGCCACACAGTCCACCCAGTATCAGGACACTGAGCAGGGCCACTTCACTGGTCACACCGGGATCGTCGCCAACGCTGCGCCAGTACGCTACGGTGAAGAGCACGCCGAGGATGATCGCGACGATGCTTATCAGCAGGTTGCCACCGAGCTGCATCGCCACATAACCCAGCAATGCAGTGATCGCATAGGTGCGCAAACCGGCACACGCACGGTTCTCCTCCTGCCCTTTGTGCCGTTCGCGCTCAAGGCCGATGAGCATGCCAATTCCCAGCGCAGCAGCGGCACCCGCCATCCCGAAGGTTTCATTCATTGGGTTGTCACCTGCACAAGCCCGGCCCCGTGCTGGCCCACGTCCTGCTGACTACACGAGATCGGTGCGAGCCTGCGGTATTCGGCTGGCACGGGCTGCCGAGTCTCGAGCATTCGGCCAGACATGGGGGGCTTCGATACGTGCCTTGAGCTGATCAACGAATGCCTGCGCTTGCGCCAGGCTATTGAAATTCACTTCCAGGGCATCAATGCACACGCCCCAACAATGGCTGGCGGGTTTCTCCGTGATATCAATGAACATAAATACCTCCATCCGACAACGAGAATCACCCCGTGCGCAATCGGGCACAAATTGGCAATGGCGTCCGGCACCAGCACGCAATCCAAAGACTGCACCGCCGTGACAGGAGAAGGATTGATAATGGTCAACTAATTCTTCACTGGACGCGGCTTTGGGCAACCGCACGTCGAGCGATAGCGTCCGTCCCCCTCTCATTTGACAAAGATCAAGTCCACCCTCCCGGCCGCAAGCACCATGATTGCAAGGTTCAACTGCCCAAGGCCTCGGTTATTTGGGGCAAGCCAACGCGCGATTACCGACCGGAGATCCGTCATGTCTGATCAATCACGTTTCATGCTGATCGTTTCACCGTTGATGGAAAACAGCCCTGCCTTCGACCGGGCCGCCGCATTGGCCAAGGCCTCGGACGCGGCACTGCACATCGTAGCGTTCGATTACCTCGAGGGGCTGGCGACGGCTGGAATGGTCAACGAACAGGCGCTGGAACAGATGCGGCTGGGTTATGTCGAGCGCCATCGCCAATGGCTTGAGGACCAGGCTAGACCACTGCGCAAAATTGGCGTTCACGTCACCACGGAAGTGGTCTGGGTGGAGAGGCCCTTGCAGGAAATCCTCATCCACCTCAAGGAACAGCCGATGGCCGTATTGATCAAGGCACTCGAACATGAGTCCCTGCTGTCACGCCTGATGTTTACTCCACTGGATATCCACCTGTTGCGTGAATGCAAGGTGCCGCTGCATTTTGTCAGCCATATGCACCATGCTTTGCCGCGCAAAATCGTCGCTGCAGTCGACCCTTTTCATCGTGATGACCAGTATGCAGATTTCAACGACAGGATTTTGCGCGAGGCGTCAAAACTGGCCGCCATTTGCAACGCCGAGCTCGACGTGGTCTACGCCCACGATCTTTCATCGATCAGCGCAGATGAATTTGGCTTCAGTAATGGTTCGGCATTTTTTTCTTCGAGCAAAGCCAAAACCCTTTTCGATGCGCAAGCTGAAGCGTTCCGCGAGCTTTCTCAGCGCAACGGTATTGGGCCGGAGCGCCAGCACATGATCATGGGCAATCCGGCCAAGGTGCTTTCCAGCTATGTCGGGGCCTATGACACTGATGTCATTGTCATGGGGCGCGTCGGCCACGGCGCCATGGAGCGTTTGGTTGGCAGCACTGTGGAACATCTGCTGTACAAGATGCCCTGCAGCGTGTGGGTGATTTCACCCGAAGACATCTGAAGGATGGATCTTTGCCGATCAGAAGAAACACCTGACGGGAGAAAGAGGAATGAGCGCTCAACCGATTAAAGCCGCCCACCTGCTTCTTGTCTGCCTGCTTTCCCTGGTATCCGCCGTCGCGGGAGCCGACACGCTTGAACGGGTGCGCAACAGTCACTCGGTAGTGCTGGGGTATGTGCCTGACTTCGCACCGTTCAGTACCCAGGACGGTGATAAGGCCAGCGGATATGCGATCGATCTCTGTCAGGGCATCTTCAACGCACTGAAAACCGAGTTGAACCTGCCTTCACTACAAGTTCGTTATCAGCCCGTTGGATTGGGCGAAGAAACCAGCGCCGTCAGCACTGGAAAAGTCGACATTCTCTGCACCCCGACGCCGGCAACACTGGAACGTCGAAAAACAGTCAGCTACTCCATTCCTGTCTACACGGCCGGCCTATCGGCCGTAGTCAACAAAAAGGCGCCTAATGCGCTACTCAAGGTGCTGAAAGGCGACGTGGTCAAAACCGGCCCAACCTGGCGTACAGACGTCAATCGCGCATTGGCCAACATGACTTATGCCACGATTGCTGGCGGCGTCACCGAGCAGTGGATCAATCAACAGATACGATCGTTGGGCGTGGTCGCCACACTCGTCACGGTGCAAGACGCGGCCGCGGGTCTCAAGCGTGTTGCCGATGGCAAGGCAGATGTTTTCTTCGCTGAACGCACAATGCTCAAACATGAGCTCACCGACAAATACGTCAGCGGAAATCTCGTATTGCTTGATCGCATCTTTGAGTACTCAACGACCTCGATGATGGTCGATCGTGATGATGAAAACTTCCGACTGTTAGTTGATAGCGCGCTAAGCGAGATGTATCGCAGCGGTGAGATTGAGCGCCAATATGACAAACATCTGGGAGGCGTCAGTGATACCTCCCGAATGTTTTTCAACCTCTATGCCCTTCCTTGATGACGACAGGGGTCAAAGGGAAGCTCACGGCGGCGGGAGCTTTCCAGCCAGCGGGTGTTTAACAGGCGCGTCCAAGCCACAGACGCGCCAGGTTAACTGTCTACCGCGCCATCGCCATTACGGCTTCGTCCCCGGCAGCAGTTCAAAGTCCGGGGTGAATGGGGTCATTGCGGCCATCAGTTGGGCGAACGGTTTGCGATCGCCTTCAAAGGTTGCCTTGCCGTCCGCGACGAGCTGATCGAAGCTGGTCTGCCTGGCCATCACGCCTTCAAGCGCCGAGCGATCGAGGGTGAGGGTCAGGTCGGGTTTTTTTGCCTGCTGGCCCTTGATGCTGGTCAGCGTTGAATTGCTCAGCTCCACCACGAATTGTTCGCCATTGTCCGGGGTCTTGAGGTTCAGGACGAAATGCAAGTCCGCAACCTTGCTGCCATCCAGGCTAATGCCGAGATATTCGAGCCACAACTCCGTGCTCATGGCGCGGATAAAGTCCGGCCCGCCAGATCTTGGCGCCCGGCCCTTGGGCATGCCGTTGCGCAACTCATAGGCCGCCGCCAGGAAGCTGTTGCGCACGCCGGCACTTTCCTTCTGATAGCCCACCTGCTCATAGACGTCCGCCAGCAGGTCCTTGGCCTGGGTGTTTTGCGGCTCGGCGTACACCAGCTTATTGAGAATCTCATAGGCTTCACGGTATTTGCCTTGATCGTACAAGGCTTTGCCCTTGGTCATGATCTTTGCAGCCCCGCCCATCATTTCAACGTACAGCGGAGCCGAATCCTTCGGTGACAGCGGCATCAGCGTGGCCGGGTTGGCATCCCAATAACCCAGGTAGCGGTTGATTACCGCGCGGCTGTTGTGTTCTTCCGAGCCGTGATAGCTATGCGTCGCCCAAGTGTTCTTGAGGCTCTCGGGCAACTTGTAGACATTGTGGATCTCGTTGATGGTGACGCCCTGGTTCGCCGCATGCAGGACGGCGTTGTTCAGGTTGGCATAGGCGTCGCGTTGCGCGCGCATCACTTCCAGGATTCGTTCATTGCCCCAGCGCGGCCAATTGTGCGCGGCAAGCATCACATCCGCCTGCTGGCCGTAGCGATACAGGGCGTTGTTGATGTTCTTCGACCACACCAGCGGATCGCGCACCAAGGCACCGCGCAGGGTGTAGATGTTGTGAATGGTGCCGGTGACGTTCTCGGCCGCCCAGAACGCCTTGAACTGCGGGAACCAGGTATTCATTTCCGACGGTGCTTCGGTGCCTGGCGTGTTCTGGAACTCCATTTGCACCCCGTCGATTGTCACGCTTTCGAAATCCTTTTCGATGTATCGATTAGGTTCGATCAAGCCGATGTTGCCGGAGGCGGCGTTTTTGCCGATCGCCATGTCGACATGACCGTAGGGACTGCGTGGCAACAGCAGGCCGTATTGAAAGAACGCGCGTCGATTCATGGCATTGCCGGCGTATACGTTTTCAGCGACCGCATGCTCCATGAAGCCCACGGGGGCGATCAGCGCGACCTTGCCGCTGCGCACGTCCGCTTCCTCGACTACGCCACGGACACCGCCAAAGTGGTCCGCATGGGAGTGAGAAATCACCACGGCCACGACCGGGCGCTTGCCCAGTTTTTCATTGATGAAATCCAGCGCCGCCCTGGCGGTTTCCTTCGAGGTCAGGGTGTCGAAAACGATCCAGCCGGTGTCGCCCTTGATGAACGTGATATTGGCCAGGTCAAAGCCGCGGATCTGATAGATCCTGTCCGGAACCACTTCATACAGACCATAGGCCATGTTGAGCACGGCCTGCCGTTGCAACGAGGGATTGACCGTGTCGAAGTCCTTGCCCGCGAGCAGGAAATCGTAGCTGCCCATGTTCCAGGCGACGTTCCCCGCATCGGCCATGATCTTGTTGTAGGCCGGCGCTGCGATGAAGCCTTTCCTGGCTTCTTCAAAATCGCGCTTGTCTGCAAAAGGAAGCGTGTTGCGCACACCTTTCTGAAATTCGACGGTGTAGGTCGAGGGCGGTTTGCCCTTGTTGTCGAAATGGTTATCGACATGCTCAATCGCGGCCGGTACGGCAGTTGTCTGAGCAGCAAAAATGCTGGGGTTGAAGCCCGTGGACAGTGCGATGGCCAGCGCGCAACTGAGGGTCTTGTTGTTCATGAAATGTTCCTTCGCCAGAGTATCGATGCCTTGATGGCGCGGGTTTGCTCTTGTTCGTCTTGACCCGCCCGGCAAGGAATAGCATATTCATTTGATTACGAAAAATTCCGTTTTACTTGATATCGATAACATTAAGGTTATGACATGACCCCGCGCCGCCTACGCCAATTCCTGGCATTGATCGAACATGCCCATTTCGGCCAGGCGGCCAAAGCGTTGGGCGTTTCGCAACCTGCGCTCAGTAAAAGTATCCAGCTGCTGGAGCAGGAGCTTGGCGTTACGCTGTTCGATCGACGCAGCGATGGTGTGACCCTGACGGCGTTCGGCCAGGTGCTGCAGGCCAAAAGCCAGCGCTTGTTGATGGCTGAAGAGGACCTTCGGCGGGACATCGCCCTGCTGGCAGTGGGCGACATCGGCACACTCAAGGTGGCCTTGGGGCCGTACCCCAGTGTCATCAGCGGCTATCGCGCCATTGCTCGCTTGCACGCCCGCCATCCCAACCTCAAGGTGACGGCCCATGTTGCCGGTTGGCGAGAAGTTGCGCAGCAGGTCGCCAACGGTGTGGTGGATCTGGGGATCGCTGAAATCAGCGCGTTGCAAGGCGAAAAAGAATTCAATTGCGAGCTGTTGGGTGAACATCAGGGGCGCCTGTTTTGCCGACCCGGGCATCCGCTGCTGACGCAACGCACTCTGAAGCGCGCGCAAACACTCGATTACCCTTGGGTGGCATCGCGTATTCCGTCGCGCCTGGCCGGCCTTCTGCCGCGCGCGGCGTTAGGCTGCGCCGGCGCCTATGACACAGTGACTGGCGATTTTGTGCCGGCGATTGAAATTGACGTGCCCATGCAGATCGTCCAATTCGTGGCGAACAGCAATGCACTGGCCGTCGGCACTTTGACAGGCTTTGAGCAGGATCTCCTGGCGGGTGAAATCGTACCGCTGCCGCTCCACGATCAGGCGTCACAGGCCCATTATGGGTTTATCTCCCTCAAGGAGCGCTCGCTGCCGCCCGCCGTCGAGGCTTACATGCGCGAAGTGCGGGCGGTAGAAGAGGAAGTCACCCGGCGCGAAGGTGAGCTGGCCGAGTTGATGATGAAGTAGCGCAAAATCAGTAACTGAAGTCATGCCCCAAATCTTTTTGCATCCACTCCAGAAAACGCCGAAGCAGTGGTAAATTCGAACAACTCGGTTTTTTTGAACAGACGCTGTCGGCCCTTTCGCGGCCCGACGAGGCGGTGCGACGTATGCAAAGTCTGGCATGACAGGACCCAATTCGAGGTCACGGGTGAAGCTGACAAAACCGTAATCTTCAGCTCAGTCTTCTGAAAGGTCACACCCATTACTCTCTTCATCGAACGTGGCAACATCTCCTGATTGCTCCGTCTTCCGACTGACAGGGAACACAGCGTCATGCGACCTGAAACTTCTAGACGAACCTTTGTGAAGGGGCTCGCCGCCACCGGGATTCTCGGCGGCCTCGGGCTATGGCGCACACCTGTCTGGGCGATTACCAGCCCGGGCGAGGCGAATGTCCTGGCCGGTACCGACTTTGACCTGTTCATCGGCGAAACCCCGGTCAACATCACCGGCAACCGGCGCACCGCGATGACCATCAATGGCGGTATTCCCGGCCCCCTGCTGCGCTGGCGCGAAGGCGACACGGTTACGCTGCGGGTGAGGAACAAACTCAATGCCGATACCTCCATTCACTGGCACGGCATCTTGTTGCCGGCCAACATGGACGGCGTACCGGGGCTGAGTTTTCACGGCATCGAACCCGGTGGGATGTATGTCTATCAATTCAAGGTCAGGCAGAACGGCACGTACTGGTATCACAGTCATTCGGGGCTTCAGGAGCAGTCAGGCGTCTACGGCCCGTTGGTGATCGATGCGAAGGAGCCGGAGCCGTTTGAGTACGACCGCGATTATGTGGTGATGCTGACCGACTGGACCGACGAAGACGCGGTCGGCTTGATGAAGACGTTGAAAAAACAGTCGGATTACTACAACTACAACAAGCGCACCGTGGGCGACTTCATCCACGACGTCAGCGAGAAAGGCTGGGGCTCCACCGTCGCAGATCGAAAGATGTGGGCCGAAATGAAGATGAATCCCACAGACCTGGCCGACGTCGGCGGCGCGACTTACACCTATTTGTTGAACGGCCAGGCGCCTGACATGAACTGGACCGGTGTATTCCGTCCCGGAGAGAAACTGCGCCTGCGCTTTATCAACGGCTCCGCCATGACCTACTTCGACGTACGCATTCCCGGCCTGAAAATGACGGTGGTCGCAGCGGACGGCCTGCATGTCAAACCGGTGAGCGTCGACGAGTTTCGCATCGCGGTGGCAGAGACGTTCGATGTGATCGTCGAGCCGACCCAGGATGCCTACACTCTGTTTGCCCAGTCGATGGATCGTACCGGCTACGCCCGCGGCACGCTGGCGGCGAAGGTGGGTTTGTCCGCGCCGATCCCTGCCCTCGATCCGAGACCGCTGGTGACCATGGATGACATGGGCATGGGCGGTATGGATCACGGCAGCATGGGCGGCGACATGGCGGGCATGGATCATAGTCAGATGACCGGCATGGACCACAGCTCAATGCAAGGCATGGCCGGCATGGATCACAGCGGCATGACCGGCATGGGCGAAATGCAGTCCCATCCCGCGACCGAAAACAACAATCCGCTGGTGGACATGCAAGCCATGACCACTTCACCCAAACTCGATGACCCTGGCCTCGGCCTGCGTGACAATGGTCGTCGCGTCCTGACCTATTCCGACTTGCGCAGCACCTTCGCAGACCCGGACGGCCGCGACCCTGGCCGCACCGTGGAACTGCACCTCACTGGCCACATGGAAAAGTTCGCCTGGTCGTTCAACGGCGTGAAGTTCTCCGACGCTGAACCGCTGCGCCTCAAGTACGGCGAGCGAATCCGCATCGTATTGGTTAACGACACGATGATGACGCATCCCATTCACCTGCACGGCATGTGGAGCGACCTTGAAGACGCGAACGGCGAGTTCATGGTGCGCAAACACACCATCGACATGCCGCCAGGCTCACGGCGCAGTTATCGGGTGACTGCCGACGCGCTCGGCCGCTGGGCCTATCACTGCCACCTCCTGTACCACATGGAAATGGGCATGTTCCGTGAAGTTCGCGTGGAAGAATGAGGCGCTACCCATGATCAGGATTACTCCGATTTTTCTGGCGCTCGTGACCGCGAGCCTGACACTGTCATCGGCAATGGCCGCCACAAACGATATGCAGGGCATGGATCATAGCCAGATGCAGGGCATGGATCATAGCCAAATGCAGGGCATGGACCACAGCCAGATGCAAAGCATGGACGACGGCCAGATGCAGCCTGCCGCGCCTGCCGAAAGCCGCACGCCGATTCCGGCGTTGACCGATGCCGACCGCGCCGCCGTGTTCGTCAGCCCCCATGGCCATAACGTCCATGACTCCGCACTCAACTATTACTTGCTTGCCGACAAGCTCGAATGGCAGGACGCTGATGATGGCAGCACCCTGGCCTGGGATATCTCAGGTTGGATCGGCGGCGATATCGACCGCCTGTGGCTGCGCTCGGAAGGCGAACGCACCAACGGCAAGACTGAAGATGCGGAGGTCCAGGCACTGTGGGGCCACGCCATCTCCCCGTGGTGGGACGTAGTGGGCGGCGTTCGCCAGGATTTCAAACCCGGCGCCCCCCAAACCTGGGCGGCGTTCGGCGTGCAAGGCATGGCCCTGTACAACTTCGAGACCGAAGCCACGGCCTTCATCGGTGAAGGTGGCCAAACCGCCGCGCGCCTGGAAGGCGACTACGACATCCTGCTGACCAACCGACTCATTTTGCAGCCAACCGCCGAACTTAATGTCTACGGCAAAAACGACCCGCAACGAGGCATCGGTTCCGGCCTGTCCAACACTGAAGCGGGCCTGCGCCTGCGTTATGAAATCCGCCGGGAGCTTGCCCCTTACATCGGCGTGACCTGGAACCGCACCTACGGCAAGACAGCCGATTATGCCAGGGAAGAAGGCGAGGATCGCAGTGAGGCACGCCTGGTCCTTGGTGTTCGGCTGTGGTTCTAGTACACGTTAACTACAATCAAAAAAATGACCGCTTGAAGCGGTGAGAGGCCTTGTATGCGATTGATCAAAACCACCGCTGTTGCCATCGCACTTTCCAGCGCGCTGCTGATGAGCACATTCGCTCAGGCGCACCCGAAATTGCTCTCCTCCACCCCGCAGGAAGGTGCGGTCGGCCCGGCCCCCGCCAAGATCGAACTGCACTTTTCCGAAAACCTCATGACCCAGTTCTCTGGCGCGAAACTGGTCATGACCGAAATGCCGGGCATGGCCCATGCCCCGATGCCCATGAAGGCCAAAGTCTCTGGCGGCAGCGACCCGAAAACCATGGTTATCACGCCGCTCTCTCCATTGCCCGCTGGTAGCTACCAAGTCGATTGGCGCGCGGTGTCGTCGGACACTCATCCGATCACAGGCAACGTTTCGTTCAAAGTGAAATAACTGATGAGCGACTGGGCCAGCATTGCCCTGCGCTTCGGCTTGTACATGGATTTCATGCTGCTCTTTGGCGTGGCACTTTTCGGGTTGTACAGCCTTGAAGGACGAGAGCGAGTGTCGGGGGCCGTGTTGCCGTTTCGGTCCATGCTGGCGGGTACGACGGCGCTGGGTGTACTCATGTCTGTCGCCAGCATGGTACTGATGGCGAGCGCCATGAGCGGGGAGTCTGACTTCGCCGAGCTGCACCCGCATATTGAAATGATGGTATTGGAGACGGACGTAGGCTTTGCCTGGATCGTGCGCATCATCGCGTTGGTTGTTGGCGGTTCAGTGGTGCTGCTCCACCAACGTGCACCTGTCGTTAGCTTGTCAGTCGCAACTATTGCCGGTGGTATAGCCCTGGCCAGTCTAGCCTGGAGCGGTCATGGGGCGATGGATGAGGGCAGTCGTCGTTATTGGCATTTTGCGATGGACATACTGCACCTGCTGGCGGCAGGCGCCTGGCTGGGTGCATTGGTCGCCTTTGCCAGGATGGCAATGCTCGACACGCTGCAAACAGCAGAAAGCATCAAGTTGCTGGCCCGGGTCGTCAACCGATTCGAATCGGTGGGCGCTTTGATCGTAGTCGTGATCACGGTCACAGGCGTCGTGAACTACCTGTTCATCGTGGGTCCAGAACTCGATGCCGTGCTGCTAAGCACCTACGGGACTTTGCTGCTCATCAAAGTGATGTTGTTTGCCGGGATGTTGGTGCTGGCCGCGTTGAACCGATTTCACCTTGGCCCGCTTTTGCAACGGTCGTTGCGGGAGGGGGAGTATCGAGTGGCGGCTAATGCGTTAAGGCGCAGCGTGTTGGTCGAGTTATCGGCAGCGGTGTTGATTGTGGGGCTGGTGGCCTGGTTGGGAACGTTAAGTCCTGATATGGAGACCGCAGTAACCTGAGCAGGGAGTGAGGCCGGTAAAATGCAGAGGGGCAGGATGTTTTACCCGCCCCTCCCCGGTTGCCTAACCCCGCACGAAAGCAAGCAAATCGGCGTTGATGGTTTCGGGGAACGAATTGGAGATTGCTGAACGGCAGCTGACGGAACTACTCACGGGTTGCGTCCTGCGCATTATCGCAATAGACGGCCTGAGGGCCGACCTGACTTCAAGTGATCACAATGCGCAGCACTGGTTTGTCGATCCGAAGAGCGCACATGCGCACTTGAACCTCAAGCCATGATGCGAGGCTTGCAGCGGGGCTGTGCAGGCTACGTCAGCTCAAAGCGCTCTAACGCGTAATCCTTGCCGGCCAGGGTCAGTTCAAAAATGGTGGAGCCGAACGTCCCCCTTGTGACTTTTTGCTTCACAAGACGTTTGGCCTGGAGTTGCTTCAGACCGGTTTCGACTTCCAGCGTGCTGAGGGAGACAAGCTTGCAGACGGAGTCTAAATTTGCGACTTTTCGAAAGTTCGCATGATAGGCCAAAGCTTCCATCAACAGCGTCTGGTTTTCCGTCAGCCGTGGGAACTGGGGATTGTTCTTTTTGTAAACTTTTCGCTCTATCTCGTGTAGCTCGCCGTCAATGCCATCGGTGATGCGGGCGTAGAAAATCGCGACAGACAGCGTACCGATTAAAATCGCGATAATCATCAGCAGCGACCAATTCGGCATTGGCGTTTCCTGTAAAAGCCAATCCCAAAAAAACAGCAGCCAGCCCGTGGTAACTGTCAGCAACGTCAGGTCGAAGTAAGTGTCGAGCAGCGTCATGGCAACCCCGGCGACCAGGAAAATTCCCGCCGGGTAGGCCATGGCCTTGAACATGAACGGAGAATGCTTGCCTTGTGCTGCCATGCTACTCGTCTCGAGTATGGAAACAGATGTAATCAGCATAGCAGCGCAAAAGTGCTCGTCTGGCTTGCAAGTTCAGTTATCGATCCAGCAAAGGTGCCAGCAGTGCACACATGCCCCGCCAGTGCGAACCCTCCCAGTAAATCCGTTGGCAGCCGTCGCAGCGCAGGAAGTGCGAATAGAGCGCGCCAACCCGTGGCGGCACCTGCAAGCGGGCCAGTTCCGCGCTGATCTCGTGCAGCGGCAGGTTGCAATGAAGGCACAGGCTGAACGGTCGAGCGCTACGCGCCAGGTCCAGGCGTTCGTAGATTTCACGCAGCTGCAACGACGGCTTCAAAGCGTGCACGTAACAGCCGTGGCTGATGATGCGCCGCTTGAGCAGCTCGCGGTCACGGGTCAGCACGATGCGCCCTTGCGTTGCTGCGATCTCGGCGATCTCGCCATCCTCGAAGCCATTGTCGTAGAGCGTGTCGAAGCCGCTCATGCGCAACAGGCTGGCCAGGCCGCCCAGGTGCGCATCTGCGACAAAGCGCAACACCCGTAAAGGCTGCGCACGCACCTTCAGCAGCGGGCTGATGTCCAGCGCTTCGAACTTGGGATACACCGCCAGCCGGTCACCATCGATGATCACCCGATCCAGGCCCACCGACTCACCGTTGAGCAGCACCAACTCGACCTCCGTGTGCGGTATCCCGAGCGCCTCGATCATGTGCTTGACCGTCGCCCCTCGCGCGCACTCGCAGGTGAATGACTGCCGCCGCCGCTCGGCCGGCAGGAAATCGTTGAGCTCCTCGTAGAAGCGGAAGGTTGCGCTGGTCATGCTCAACAGTATGGCAGGACTGCAGGGTGAGCGAGTCCAGTGCGAACATTTGCAATACGGCGCGTTTTCATCAGATCGAATAGGGTTTGCCCGGAGGATCTTTAGGTGAAAATCAACTAACTCAAGCGACGGGCTAACTGAACTTTAAACAATATATCCCGCATACTTAGCAATCGAGTTGAGCGGGCAAGAAAACGCAATAAGGCAACTCGATTTACTTCACCAAGTTTGGAGGTATTCCTCTGCGCGTTACATTGGTGCGGACGGAAAGGCGCAGGCAGGCATGGCATTGAACGTGGCAGATGCTCACGCGCTTCATTGCCGGCAACGCAACCACCAGGAACTAACGCAGGTCATTCAACACGCAGTGTATCGGCCGCGTTACAACTTAATATAGATGCCATGGAAGAACAGCGCCAGTGATATGGAGTCAACTTACGCAGTTGCATGAGCGATCAGCAGCCGTTCCAGTAAGTAATGCCAGCGCGATCTAGCGTCAACAATCTGGCTGGCAGGATTCGCAATTAGCTGTCGCGTGCATGAAGTCGGTAAGTGAGCTTCCGGTTGACGGGCGGGTAAGGCCAAGAACGCCCTTGCCGCCGCCCCAATAAAAAACTGTACTCACGCACAGGAAGACTCTCATGCACACCATTCGCAACACCTTGGTGGTGGTGGATTGGCAGCAGTCCAGCGACCTGATCCTGAACCGGGCCAAAATGATTGCCAGCGCTACCCAGTCGCACCTGCACCTGCTGGCTTGCGACAAAGGCAATCAACATTCCTCCTACATGAACGACATGCAAGGCGCCCTGGTAAAGGAGGGTTACAGTGTAAGTACCCAGCAGGCCTGGCAAGGGAGTCCGTACAAGACCATCATCGCCGCCCAGCAAGCGCAAGGCTGCGGCCTGGTGATCAAGCAGCACCTGCCCGACAACCCGCTGATAAAGGCCCTGCTTACCC
>CXWK01097981.1_pt1 | contig 59211 bp, 64 predicted proteins | sample 590851 | NCBI WGS metagenome assembly CXWK01 (sample SAMEA3498364, study PRJEB10139) | wastewater metagenome | biome: wastewater treatment plant; material: activated sludge | place: Denmark | collected 2014-08-01 | reverse complement strand
ACCGTTTGCCTATCCCTTATCGTAAGGGGGAAACGGTGTCCTGTCTTTCATGGGGCTCGTTCAGGGAAGTACCGCCACTCGTTAGCAGTTGCAAAGGATCAAGTTGAAGCGGAAAACTTTCGGCGTATCGCTACGGCGGCACTGGCGCTCTGCAAGGAATCGGAGCTGAACGGAAAACGAGTTGTGAGCATTCAGCCCAGAAAGCTGAGTGATATTTCCAACGCCCTTCAAGTTGACGAACCGACCCTGAAGAGGGCGCTAATTGCTACTCACCAATACCTCTTAGTCAGGAACAATCACGTCATAGAAATTGTGGACTAATAGTGATGAGTGAGTGGGCGTATGAGATGCCATGGAGGCCTAACTTTGAGGCCTTCGAGGCAAGTGGTTGGGTGCTTGGCATGGCGGCTACAAGTGCTGTGCACTTACTCACCGACTTGCCCCCGCAACCATTCTATTTGTCATTGATTGTGATGGGCGGCTTCGCGCTGCGTCGCATCCCCGCTGCCGTGCATCTCTATCGGGTGAAGCAGGGCCTAAAGGCAAAGCCGGCAGTGCTGATGGGGCAGGACGAACTGATTGAGCAGATGCTCAAGAACAGGGGGAATCTGTTCCTCGGTACAGGATTCAAATGGACGCAAAGCGAGGGGCAGCAGGTATTCGAGCTGCTAAAGCGCGACATCACCAAGCTGATGCCGAAGATCCCCGATGGGTTCATGGGTTCTCCATGGATTCATGGCATCTCAATGCAGCCCGATCGGCCAATCGAGATGAAGGAGGACCTGACCTCGCTCCATACCCTGATCGTGGGCACGACGGGCTCGGGTAAGACCCGGGAATTTGACATTTTGATCAGCCAGGCCGTCCTCCGCGGTGAGGCTGTAATCATAATCGACCCCAAGGGCGATAAAGAGCTTGCCGAAAATGCCAAGCGTGCTTGTGAGCTTTCTGGGCGTCCTGAACGGTTCAAATATTTCCATCCGGCCTTTCCGGAAAAGAGCGTCCGGATTTCGCCAACCAAAAATTTTGGTCGTGCAACCGAAGTTGCCTCACGTATTGCGGCGCTGATGAAATCCGAAGGTGGCGACCCCTTTCAGGCCTTCGCGCAGATGGCTTTGAACAACGTAATTCAAGCGTTGCTGTTGTGCGGAATGTTACCGACGCTTGTTGAGTTACGGCGAACGCTGGAGGGGGGCTTGGCGCCTTTGGTAATCCGTTCGATCAAAGCATATGGGGAAAAAGTACATCCGCATTTTGAAGCTCTAGCTCGTGTTGCTCTAAGCAAAGCCCAAAATGACGACATGAAAGCGAAGGCTCTGTTAATGCTTTATCGAACGGAAATCGTGCCCCTTGCGCCAAGCTCCGACCTGGAGGGCCTGCTCTCGATGTTTGAGCATGACAAGGCTCACTTCGGAAAAATGATCGCATCGCTGCTACCAGTTCTGAACATGCTTACAGCTGGACACATGGGTCCGATCCTGTCGCCGAACATGGACGATCCTGATGATGAGCGTGAGATCACAGACTCAGGAAAGGTTATCCAAGGCGCTGAAGTGCTGTACATGGGCCTTGATTCGCTCTCCGATAGCATGGTTGGTTCATCCATTGGCTCAATCTTCCTAGCCGATCTGGCGGCTGTAGCGGGCCAGCGTTATAACTTCGAAGATCCGGAGGAGCTTAAGCGCCGACCGGTAAACATATTCGTTGATGAAGCTGCTGAAACAGTAAATGACCAACTTGTTCAACTGCTGAACAAGGGGCGTGGTGCTGGCATGCGCTTGTATGTGGCTACACAAACTATTGCTGACTTTGAGGCTCGAATGGGCTCTCCAGCGAAAGCTCGTCAAGTGCTGGGTAACACTAACCATGTTATTGCTCTACGTATTACAGATCAGGAAACTCAGAAGTATATTGCGGAGATGATTCCGCCGACTTACTACAAGTACGTCATGCGTACTCAGGGCAACACCACAAAAGATGATCCGCATATGCATTCGCTTAACGTGGGTGAGCGCCTTATGGATGAAGAGGGAGAGTTATTCCCTGCACAACTGTTAGGGCAGCTGCCGAATTTGGAGTTCCTGGCAATTCTGGCTGGCGGTAGAGTTGAGAAAGGTAAAATACCGGTTCTGACTCGTCCTAAAAATTACGAAAAAGCAGTTGAACGTGCCAAGCTGCTAGTTAAAGAGGCTGCATAATCGTGCGATCCCGTTTTGAAGCTGTTACGCGTATGTTGCCCAAAGATGACAAGGCCAGAATGGTTTTGAACATCCTTGAAGCTGATTGGCCGACCGCAGTGGAAATTGTTCCTGCTGCACTCGAGTTGGCTGGGTTAGAGTCGACTACTCCTCAGTGCGTGGAGTTATTGAAAAATTGCTTATCGTCATATCAGTCTTATTTGGGGAGGAGCGATCGCGCGCGTTTGGCGTCCTTTCTTGATCCTTTTCTTGGAGGCGTCACTGCACTGTTACTCCAGGACCCCACACCGGAGGATTCTGTGCTGGAGATCAAGGGGCTGTTAGATGGCGTGGTAAAGAATCATGGCAGTGCGGGGGCACGAAACAAAATCGAAGAGATCCTAATGCCAGAAGGTTCTTCTATCGGTCGCGTCTGGCGAGATATCAAGGAAAACTGAAATGGCCGACGTCGAAGAAAAGATGCCCCAGGGGCTATGGGCGACCTTGGTGTTTATCTGTATCGAAATTCTTCTGATCGTATGCATTGTTCCAAATGAATTTATCGATATGGCGATTATCAAGGAACAAGATTGGGGTGAGGTGCTGATGGGAAAAAACCAGCATGATGCCCTCATTAATAAAACGAACCTGATTTATAGCAAAATTAATTTGGAAACAGGCCTCAATCAAACGGTGCAAAACTTTTTTGTCCCAACAGCGGAGGAGCGGGAAAAATCCAAGGCATGGGAGGGCCTAGGCAGGGTGTGGTTTTCATTTATAGGAAATCGCGGCGAAGCGCTGACAAAAGTGATGTATCACATCTACTACCGTTTTTTACTGCTGTTGATGTGGCTGCCATATATGGTCGTAATTTTAGTGCCTTCAGTGCTGGGCGGCTATATGAGCTGGAACATCAAAAGATACACTTTTCGCCATACGTCGCCCTTCCTTAATACGTACAGCTCTAAAATCATCGCCTTCATCATTGCGAGCCTGTGCGTTAGCTTCATCGCGCCGGTCCCAATTCCGCCGATGATCATTCCGGTGGTGATCATCACGCTGCTGCCCATCGCCTGCAGCTTGCTGATCGGAAACCTGCCTAAGCGTCTCTGATGTGCCTTCTGGAGGAATGCTCCGTTTTTTTGGGCTTCCTCTTTTGACCCCTTCAGCGGGTCGGATTCAGCCCAAAACGCTCGACCTAGACCTCACCATGTGCTCAATGGTTGAGGTGTCTCATGAAAAAAGAATTTGTTGTTCCTCTCGCGATTTCGACTCTGTCCCTTTTGGTAGCCGTGGGCTCATATTTCCTGGTTGACCATAAGGTTAGTCAGGCGATGAACCTGACAAACCAAGTCAATGAGCAGTTTTCCAAGGTTAAGCCTTGGGCATTCAAGCGGGACGCCCTTGATTCAATGATTGACGAGAACAGGATCACGGCGGCGATTCGAGGAAAAGATTCTTCTGCGCCGGATAAGCCTCGTGTGCGTGAGCCACAACCGGCCCAGATCGATCGACGCTACGGAGATCCAAAGGCTCAATTTACGCTTATTGAGTACTCAGATTTTGAGTGCACGTTCTGCAAGCAGTATTTTGCGGTCCCTAAAGCGCTCGCAGACGGATCCAGGGGGAATATCTCCGTCATATTCAAACACGTTCCTATCCATGGCGATGCGTCGCGCCGAGAAGCGTACGCAGCTGAGTGCGCTGCAGCGCAGGGTGGTAATGACGCATTCTACCGGATGGCCGGGGCTATATTTAGTTCGACACCAGGCAATGGAACCGGTACTGAAAAGCCACTCAGTGTTATCGCGGAAAGTATTGGCCTTGATGGTGTTGAGCTTTCAAAGTGCATGGATAACGAAGACTTCTACGCCAAAATCAAATCGGATTTTCAAGAGGCGATTGATCTTGGGATTAACCAAACCCCGACAACGATCGTTCGCCACAACGTAACAGGTCAGCAGGTCAGGTTGGACGGCGCAGTTACACCTGAAGCCATCATGAAAAGTTTGTCTAAGATCGTTCAAAGTCCTGGAGCAAAGAACTAATGCAGCCCGTTCGCATTCCTCAATATGTTGATGATCCACCCCATCTTCTCTTTTGGCAGGCTGACGAAGTTGCGCCAATTGGCATTGGTCTTGTTTTTGGTATGTTCACTGGCTACGCGGCCATTTGTACTATTGGCGGTTTCTTGCTGACACGATGGTACAGAAAATACCGTGATGATCATCCTGATGGATTTATGGTGCATATGATTTATTGGTTTACTGGGTTGACTGGGGCAAAGTCCAGAACGATTCCGAATCCATTTATCCGTGAATTCCATTGAGGCAATTATGCTATTTAAAAACTTCAGGCAATCGTACCGAGGTACGGTTTCGGAAAATAAGTTTCTTCGAGGTATGGTGATCGCGCTGATTGCAATTGATTTGTTTGCGATCATCGGCTGGCTTAATAAAAGCACTGTTATTGATATGCAGCCGCCGACCTTGACCGAGCGTGCTTGGGTCGATGAATCATCCGCGTCCGATGAGTTTGTTGAAGGCTGGGCACTTTATATCGCTGACCGACTCGGCAACGTGACGCCTTCATCGTCAAAAGTGATACGCAAGTCGATTGAACCGTTGCTTGATACTGATATTTATCAGGATGTAGTGAATAAAATCGAGGCGCAGGTACTTCAGATTCGCCAGGACAGGGTGACCCTGAAATTTAACGCAAAAGACGTTTTGCGTGATCGGTCGAATCCAAGAAAGTTTTATGTAACCGGCCGATCCTACATGACGGGGCCCAATGGAAAGCCTGAGCCAAAAAACGTCACCTATGAACTTGACTTGCGAATCAAAAATTACAAGCCAGTACTGACCTTTGTCGACACATACGAAGGTCCACCACGAACTGAAGATGTTATTCGCCGCCAAGAGAAAACCACCCAAGCTCGTAAGCGTATGGACCAAATTAATAATGAAAAGTAAACAGGTGAAACTAGCGTTGATTCTCACTGCGTTTGCGGCTGTTCAAGCGGTTCATGCGCGAGAGTTGAATATTCCAAAAATGCCTACCGCCTCGACAGAGACTCTGGTGGTCGATGGGACGCCGAAATCGATTAACCCCTCCGACTACGGGCTTGAAGCGGGCGAGGCGGATGCACATGCTGCTCTGGAACAAGAGGCCGCGAAAAAGGCTTCTGAGCCAGCCGCGAAGCCAGCTTCACCAGCGGTCGCTAAAAGTGCGCCTACCCCGGCAGCGAAGAACGACACTGACTTGATGAAGGTGTCTGGTGGCGGCCGGCAGGGTGACCTTCAGGCAGTACCTGCGTCGGTTGCCAAAACCACCGCAGGTGGTGAGGAGTCGGTTGCGATGGTGTCGTCCCTGGAAGATGTCGTTGTACAGCCAGGCGTGAACACCATCGTTCCTGTGGCTATTGGTCACCTCAACCGAATCGTTACGCCATTCGAAAATCCGATCGTCCAAACCGTGTCAACGAGCTCTGTCGAAATCAAGGGCAATGTCGTTTACGTTTCGACGCAAGATCAAGCGCCGATCGCCATGTACATCACGCCGAAGGACGACGAGTCGGTAGCGATCAGTCTTACGCTGGCACCGCGGAAGGTGCCGCCTATTCAGGCCAACTTGATCCTTGGGCAGGTACCAGGGTCTGGTGGTCGTGCTTCGCCTGGTGGTATGGGCGGCTTCCGCTACTCGGGCCAGGCCAAGAAGTGGGAAGAGGGGCAGCCCTATATGGAGTCGATCAAAGGGATCATGCGGTCACTGGCTTTGGGCGGCATCCCAAAGGGATTTTCCATGGGTAAATTGAGTCGCACCGATACGCTCCCCGCCTGCTACCAGGAGGGCATCGCATTCGATTTTTCGCGATCCCAAATTATTCTGGGTCATAACTTCAAAGCCCTCGTGGGAGTAGCCCGTAACACTTCGGCTGTCCCGGTTATGTTCGACGAAACCTCCTGTACGCATCCGTCATTGGCCGCTGCTGCCGCATGGCCTCGGAATATGCTTGAGCCAGGTCAGGCGACGGAAATCTACATCGTGATTCGAGTTGGTGAGGCGCCTGCAGAAGAGTCTTCCAGGCCGAGCCTGCTGAACTAAAGGGGGGGTTATGATCAAGTCAATGTGGTCGGGTCTGAGCCCGAGTAAAAAGAAAGTTGTGGCGATTATTGGTGCCATCGGGGTGGTTCTTGTGGCCGTCTTCGCGATGAGTTCGATTGGGGGGAATGACCAGCGTAAGCAAGGTGGTAAGCAAACAATTGGCCGTGTTCTGTATGACGGTGATCCTCGCTCCGTGGGCATCGACTCCATCAATTCGAAACAGCGCGACCAAGAGAAAACCATTACTGAAGTTCAGCGCAACCTCAAAACCCTGTTGGAACAGAGCAACAACCAAAAGGTAATTACGGACAGCCTGAAAACCGTCCAGCAAAGTGTTGATGATCTTAAGGGGCAGGTCTCCCTCGCTAAGGAGCAGGCCGACAAGGTTGCGGCTGAAAATCTTAAGCTCGCGGAGGAAGTGCGCACCAATCAGGCGAAGGCGCCACCTCCTGAGAAGGAAGTCGAGCTCAAGGAAAAGGAGGAGCGAATCCAGCGTGAAAAGGCTTCCCAAGACCGTTTCAACGCCGTAGGCAACGATCCAAATAAAAACCAATCGGCCTTCTTTGCAAATGCGCCGGCCCCGGCCCAGGACCCAGTCAAGCCAGGTCAGACCCCTAAGAAGGACGAAAAGCTGACGATCAGATCTATTGGCAATGAACAGCCTAATGAGGCGGACGGCAAGGACGAAAAAGAGCAAGAGGTCTTCTTGCCGGCCGGCTCCATTATGTCGGGTGCCTTGATTACAGGCCTGGATGCGCCGACCGGAACTAAGGCACGCCAGGATCCTTTCCCGGTTCTTCTGCGGATCAAGAAAGAGGCCGTCCTTCCTAACCGATTCCGAGCTGACGTTCGTGAGTGCTTCTTGATTGCAAGCGCCTTCGGCGACATGTCCTCAGAGCGAGCTTATATGCGTGCCGAAACCATCTCATGTGTTCGTGATGATGGCGGTGTTATCGAGACCGGTATGGATGCTTACGCGGCGGGAGAGGACGGTAAGGCAGGTGTTCGTGGCCGCCTGATCTCTAAGCAGGGCGCGATCCTCGCCCGCTCCCTTGCAGCTGGATTCATGCAAGGCGTCAGTGAGGCGTTCAGTGTTCGCCAAGTGCCGAGTATTAACGTGACGGGTACAGGGAGCAGTGGCAGCAATAAAGGCGTTGTTGATCCGGTGTACCAACAGGCATTCAACTCGCAGGCCCTGCAGGGCGCTGCCATCGGTGGTGTGGGCTCGGCGTTGGAGCGCATTGCTGACTTCTACCTGGAAATGGCTGAGAACCTTTATCCGGTTATCGAGGTAGATGCTGCCCGTGAAGTCGACTTCATCGTCAAGAAGGGTGTCCAGCTGAAGCTCATGTCGAAGGCGCCACGTCGCTGACCCAAAACAGGGGCGGATTCGCTCCTGCACCTAACAACATATTTGGATACTTCAATCATGAATTCGATTTCAGCGGTGAATGCTTTCCGATTTTTGGCCCTGGCAACAGTGGCCGCGGCCATGACCGGCTGCTCGTTTTTGCAAGTTGGTGAGTCTGAGTACTCCTGTAAGGGCATGCCAGACGGTGTGACCTGTATGTCCGCTCGCGATGTTTATCAGCTGACTGAAAACGAGAATTTTCGCCAAGTAGTGGAGCAGAACCAGTCGGCCAAGGATCAGGCGATAAAAGAGGGCAAGTCGATTGAGGAGGTTCTCCCTGCGGTGCAGCCCCACATCGCAGCTGGCGAGCGCTATGTCGTTCCGAAGCCAGCCCGTAACCCGATTCCGATTCGCTCGCAGGCCACCGTCATGCGCGTCTGGGTGGCTCCATGGGAGTCCGATTCGGGCGACCTGAACGTGCCTGGATTCATCTACACGGAAATTGAACCGCGCCGTTGGGAAATTGGTACTCCGGCGCCTAAACCGACACCTTCCATTCGACCACTGGAGTCGAGGAAGAACACTTCTTCACCTGCAACATAAACATTCCCCAACCAGCATGACCTAGGAGATAGACCATGCAAATGAGCATGACCCCAAGCCAAGTCCGGCGCACGAAGGACGTAATGAAGTTCGGTGTGGCACTGATGCTCACCGTCGCGGCAAGCAACGCACTCGCCGGCACCGGTGGTGACAGTTTCGACTCAATCTGGGTAACCCTGACGGACTGGATGCAGGGAACCCTGGGTCGGGTGGTGGCAGGCTCAATGGTCCTGGTCGGGATCGTATCCGGCATCGTGCGTCAGTCGATCATGTCGTTTGCTACCGGCGTTGGCGGCGGCGTTGGCCTGTACAACACGCCGACCATCATCGAGTCGATCATGACCGCCACCCTCCCGGTTGCGCACTCTCTCACCTAAGCAACGAGTACTAACAAAGCCGGCCGTTGCCGGCTTTTGGGTTTTCAAACCAGGATCGGGAAGATAATTGTGAACTGGATTAAATCGACAGGCCTTCTTGCGGTGACGTTGATGTCGGCGGTCTTTTCGACTCAGCTCCTAGCTGCAACGCAATGCGTTGAGAGTGAAGAGGCGCTGTCATTGAATCCAGTTGTAGCGGTCGTGGGCGATACACTCAATGTGACCTATACCCTGAACCGCGTCGGGTGTACGTCTACAGGTTCCTACAGTCTTCCGATCAATGTTGGCTCGCCAAAGGGCGCGAACATTGGCAAGTGCGAAGGGCTAAGAACTAAGGAGTCGTTCAGCTGTACGGGGGCGGCCGCATTGCCGCAAGGATTCACCGGTCCTTTGGTTATCAGCGTGGGTAAAGCACTCGCGGAAACGATTGTTGAAGAGAAGAAAACCCAACCGCATGCCGATGACATGGAGGTGCTCAATAACGAGGACGAACCACTGGTCATCCCTCTCACCCTTACAGGTGCGGGAGTCCAGGCCGAGTCTTTCGAACTCCTGGATATGCCTTCGAAGGACATCGGACAGTTCCTGCTAAACGGGGCCGAGGTCACCTTCAAGCCATTTCCGCAATGGTCTGGCGTTACTTCATTCACCTATCGAGGCAAGGACACCACCGGTAACTTTTCCAATGCGGCGACGGTTCGCGTAGTTACCAGCCTGGTAAATGATGCGCCGGTGATCATTCCCCACCCTGCAATCGGGGTCGAGGACAAGCCCCTTGTATACGTGCCTGTTGTTCAAGATCCAGACTCGGTCGACATTTATCGGTTGGTGGTGGAGGCACAGGGAACTCACGTTACCGCTTTGGTTGAGCCGGACCTTCACTCTCTCAGGATTGTTCCCGGAAAAGACTGGAACGGTTCCGACACCATCAAAATCAGTGCGGTAGACAGTGCAAACGCTAAGAGTGAGGTGATGACCATTAGCGTCATCATCCAGCCTGAAAATGACGCGCCTGTTCTCACTCCGATATCCATCGTGGCCAACGAGGACAGCGAGGGTAGGGCCAAAATCGTTTATGCGGATCCTGACGGAAAGGCCCCATATCGATTTCTAATTGATAAACAACCGCCGCTGAGTGCTGGCGGTTGTGGTATTGACGGGGATGAAGTTGTCTTCACACCGGCGAAGAACTGGAACGGGACAACGGAGTGTTCTGTAGTGGTTGTCGATGCTGACAGTGGCGCTTCGCTTCCAGCCACGGTGTCAATCACTGTAGTGGCGGTACCAGACAAGCCAGTGGTGGAAACCAGGACTCTGACCTTGAATCAGGGCGACTCTTCGACCTTCAGCCTTGTGGTGACTGACCCCGATGCCGGCGACAGTTACTCGCTCAGTAGTTCGTCAATTCAAGATGCGGTTTTTGGATCGTTTAGTTTTTCTGGGACAACCTTGTCGGTTGCTCTTAACCCAGAATTCGTTGGGACAAGATCCATTTCGTACACGGCAAAAGACTCGTTCGGGTTGGTGTCTGCACCTGGTGAACTGACGATCAAGGTGCTGCCAGTTGCCAAGAAGCCTGTCGTCGCTCCCGCTCAGGCCTATACCGCTACTGGTACACCTGTGGTGTTAGATCTCATGGCCACCGATCCAAACCATGACACGCCACTTGCCTTTGCCATTTCTCAGACTGTCCCGGTCGCATCTGGGACGTTGAGCATAAGTGGTAATCGATTGACCTTCACGCCTGCGGCGGGATTCGTCGGTACCGCGACCGCTTACGTTGTTGCTACTGACCCAGGTGGCTTGGTGTCGTCGCCTCAAGCAATATCTTTTATTGTCCAGGCTGACCAGAGCTTTGCCTTCGACCCCGATAGCCCTGACAGCCATACGATCATCATTGTTCAGCAGCCTGATCCGGCGGCCGGCGTGCTAACAGTCAATGGCTTGTCGTTAACCTTTGCACCTGTGCAGGGTTATCTTGGAACGGCTACGTTCACCTACAAGGTGCGGGACTTGGCGGGTCTTGAGTCGGATATCAAGCAAGGCACAATCGATGTAGTCAAAACCAATTACGCCCCTACGTCTGCGAGCGTGGCCATCAGCGTTAACGAGGGTGAGGCGTCGAGCCCCGCGCTGCCGACAGTAGTTGATGAGAACCTGTACGACGCTGGGATGCATACTTTTACCATCCCTATCCAGAGCATGACTGGGGTCGCGGAGGTGGTGAACAACCGCATCATCTACCATGCCCCGTATGGCGCCAGCGGTGTGAAAACCTTCAAGTTCATCGCTCGAGATGTTGCCGGCGCTGAAGTCGTTGGGCTGGCGACTGTGAATGTAGTGCCCAAGAATTTCCCACCAACCTCGGTCGATTTGACTCTTGATACCCTAGAGTCCACGCCGGTAAGTGGCGTTCCCGTCGTCGTCGATCCAAATCCAACTGACACGTTCACCTACACGGTCGACTCGAGTCCTATTGCTGGTACTGCTGCGGTAGTAAGTGGCAAGGTTGTCTATACGCCGGCTCCGAATTGGGTTGGCTCTGATCGCTTCGCCATTTCAGCGTACGACGCCGCTGGCGCCAGAGTGAGTGGGCTGGCTTACGTGACTGTACGTCGGACTAACGTCGCGCCCGAGTCGCTGACCGGCAGCATAACGGTTCGAGAGAACACCACGAGTGCACCGTACTACCCAGTCATCACTGATAAAAACCTGTATGACATGGGTACGCATCAGTTGGTGGTCAAAGCGCAACCTTCAAATGGCGCGGTTTCGACTGAAAATAACCGACTGATCTACACACCGAATAAAGACTTCATCGGTGATGACATCGTTACGGTCGAGGCAACCGACCTGGGCGGGCTCTCCGTACAAGGGGTGGTGGCTCTTCGTGTCACCAAGAACAATCTTCAGCCTGAGACAGCAGCGCTCAATATCCAGACGTACGAGAACACGCCGTCAGCTGAAGTAAGCCCGACGGTGGTCGACCCAAATGCGTGGGATCAATTTACTTACGAAGTGATAGCTCAGCCGGAGCACGGTTCCGTGGTGGCCGGGGCGAATGGGTACGTGTACACCCCGCAAGCAAAATACACTGGCAATGACAAGTTTGCCTTCCGAGTCGTTGACGTGGGCGGAAGATACGTCGAGAGCGTGGCCAAGGTAGCCGTTCTGCGGAAAAACACTCCGCCAACTGGTGTGACACCGGACACCGTGTATTTCTTCGAGGGCATCGGGGGCAAGCAACGTCTGGCTGCCATCGACGATAACCTCTGGGGATCGCATACCATCGAAGTGCAGTCACAACCAGGGCACGGTTTCGCCTGGTTCAATAACGATATGTTGAATTTCAAGACCGATGGGCGAACTGAAACAACCATGACCGTCAAAGTGACGGATCAAGACGGTCTGTCGGTGATCGTGCCTGTGCGGTTGGTGCCCAAGAGTATCGACAGCGTAATCGATCAATTACCGGTTCAAGAGCTCACGAGTAGCAAAGTGGCCACGCCAGCCATCACCAAAGAGTTTCTGCGCGTGGATGGCCGACCAGGCTTGCTGCTGACCGATAAGGACGCTATAGCGGCGCTGGGCAGCGACATTGTCGCGGTGGTTGAGAAGTCCTCAACTGTTGGCTTGCGTATCGGTAGGAGGCCTTTGGCGCCGAGTCAAGGCACCCGGTTGTCAGTGGAGTATTTCACTGCGGACGCGCTCGGATCTGCATTGGCAGGTATCCAACCGAGTGCCAGTGGTCATGGCCGGGTACTGCTTGTAAGAGGGGACCTGACGGGCACTGCTTACGCAATACCCTTTGAGGTGTGGAAGCTTGAAGGTGCGGTGAAGACAACCGCCGATTCAGCTCCTTTGGGTCTACAAGCATTACGCGCGCAGTTCGAACCGTCTAACACCGTGTGCTTGAACACAGTTCGCCAGGCTTCTGCGGTGAACGGTAACCCTTATGACAATCCTGTTTGCCTTTTGGAGTTCACACAGAAACTGCCAGAGTTCAAGGATTTGTCCAGTGACTCGACTTTGGCGATGATTGGGACCGCTACTGATGTTGGTACGTACCCGATCGAGGTGACTTCCTACATCGTCGGCGCCGATGGCGAAAAAAGTCTGTTGGCGACTTACACCAAGTCTGCCGAATTTGTTTCCCCAGTTGGCGCTGTGAAAGTCGGACCCAAGTACCCTTTCACGACGGCGTATTACAAAGTCGAGGATTTGGATGTTGAGTACGTCCAGCAGGTAGGGCCTCCATGCGATCTAACGATTATCGAGCGCCGGGCGATTTCAGCAGCTGCGTCGTTTTCTACAAAACCCCTGTGCCTGCTTGAATGGACTGAAATCCCTGTGGGGATGGTAGTTCGTCCAAACTGGGAGCGGCCATACCTCCAGGGAACGGCAACTATGCTCGGCCTCAACACGTCGAGCTGAAGGTTGTCCGTGTTCACGCCATCCGGTAAAAAAATCGACCTTGGTCCCGACACTTTTACCTTTACCGCGATTGAACCGAGCCAGGCGACGGTTACCTATGAGTCCAGTACGAAAGTCAGCGACACACTCCTGACCTCGCCGCTTGAGGGCGCATACATCGGTGACGCCGTGATCCAGTCGGTAAGTGCAAGGTTGATGCTCAAGCACAACCTAAAGCTGGGCGTGGAACAAACCGAAGATGCAGCTCCAGCCTATGGCGCGACGAGCAAAATCTATCGGCGGATTTACACGGCGCCTTTTGATGCGTTGTGGCAAATGAGGAAGCTCCACGTAGACGCCGCCTACAAGGTTCTGCCGGATATCGCGACTCACACAGAAGCCGATGTCCTGGCCGTTCCTGACGAGAGTGTTGTGCCAATCATCGACAACCAGAACGGAAAGATTCTTTCAACGGAAAGCCTTGAAGTAGGGGTGACCATAGGGGATGCGTTCGACACTAAAAAAACCTACTCGGCGGACAGGATGGGAGAATGGGAGATTCGCCTCATTCTTAAGCCATCGTGGAACACGGTGACGGAGCTGGCGCCATGGCAAAAGACTGACGGTGCCGGCCATACTGCTTTTGCGATACCTGTTGAAGAGTTGGCCGGTAAAAATCTGCGCATTTACGCCGAAGCACGAGTCATATCTCCTGTGCCAGAGTACAAGGTCACTCGCACATCGCCTCGACCTCTAAGCCTCGCAATCCTGAATGGTGCAGCACTCGATGGGTCGATCAGGTCACTTCGTTTGACGGGTGAAGCCCCGCTGCGCGTGACGCTGTTTGCTGATGTGACCAATCGAGCGTGGACCAAGGACCTTGGAGCGGTTCGATGGGAGCTGTCGACTGAGGGCGGCCCGTGGGTCGAACTGCCAAACAAGAGTCGGACGCCACAAAGGATCGCCATGACCTTGCTGAAGGGCAATTACAAGGTCCGCGCAGAGCTCACGAATAAAAACTCTGGGGCTAAGTCGATGACCGATGAGATCGAAATCATTGTGTACAACGTCCCGAAAGGAGTGTTGAAGGGGCCAGGGAATACCTTCCTGGATGCATCTGCCCGGTTCAGAGTTCTGCAGTTGAATGCCCAACCAATTGACCTCTCAAATATCGAGGTTGAATGGAGCTTGGATCGCGGTAAGACGTGGGCGCTTGGGACCGATACGAACATCCAAACACGCAGTACAGAGCAGCGAGTGAGCGTCTATGCGCGCATGCGTTACAAGGACGCACCAGCTGACGATGTTCACGTATGGAAGGTCCTCCGATCTGGTGTCGCTTTCCGGAAAATCAGACCACCACGGGTGCAACTGATTGGTCCGCGCCGGCCAGAGGTCGGGAAGGAGGCTACCTGGGTAGCAAATATGCTGATGCCATACCCAAACATGGACCTGACCATGGGCGGGGAATTCATCATGCCTGACGGTACAACGATCGTGCCTGGCCAAGAGGCCAAATACACGCCGGTGGATGCCGACATTACTGATGCAAAGACCTACCTCAGCTACAGGGCTTGGATTGACGGCTATCGCGATCGTGGGGGAGAGGGCATCACGCAGCAGCGCATCACTTTCTGGATCTATGACTGGCCTGAATGGGCTATCCAGCCAACCTTCAGCGCAGAATACGCGCCGGCGGAGCTCTCACTGCGCGTACGGAACATTGGCGAGTTCAAAGCGGTTGAGGGCGTGTACTACGACTGGGAAATGCCGGCGATGCCTGGGTACGAAGTCGTGAAAGACGACACCATGGTTCTCAGGATGCTCAATATCCTCGAGCCCGCCGTGTACCCCTTCAAGGTCCATGTCTACGATGCACGAGGCAACTACAGCTTGGTTGAGCGCCAGATGACCTTCAAGGAACCACCCCCTTGGACCATCAATCTGCTGTGGAATGGTGACAACAATGCTTCCCGGGCGCCTTTGGGCATCATGATTCGACCTCAGATTTCTGGTGGCCACCCTAAGGATCGGATCACCAGCCTGAAGTACAAGTTGAACGGCGAAGAGATCGATACGGGAGGCTCTCGCTATGCTAGAGCCACCTTGCCGGCTGAGGGGCAGTATCAGGTAGACCTCGAAATTGAAACCCAGATGAACAAGGGCTCAGATGGGAAAGTTGAAATCGATGTGAAGAAGAACCAGCCACCCACTTGTGAACTGCAGGTGAAGGAGGGCGGATCCGCGTGGTCAGCACTTGCCAAATGCACGGATCCAGATGGGCGAATCGCGAGGCATAACTGGTACGTGAACGACAAGGTGCAAGGACTGGGGGGGTCGGCAATCACGATCTCGAAGCGAACCTACCCAGACGCACCGAAAATCGTCCTGTTCGCAACTGACGATTCAGGGGAGGACTCAGCGCCAGTTACCTGGTGATGCAAAAAGGAGGGCGCCATTGGGCGCCCTTCATTTTTGACCCTGCTACAGGGTCAGATTCGAACCTAACGGGGAGGCAAGTTCTCTAGCCTGATGACATCGAAATCGAGGTGTCCTCATGCTCAGAAGAATCTTTTTCCCCCTCCTGCTGGCCACGTCTGCATGCGCTTTGGCTGCCGAGCCGGTTGACGGCCAGCACAATCAAACCGCACCGATGCCAATCAACGGAATGATCGCGGCGGTAAAGAACGGGAAAATGGCCTTCGTTAGCGATAACGGGCGATTCGTGTTCCGCGGATCCATGTATGACACGTGGGCGCAGAAGGAAATAACAACCCTCGAAGAGGCCGAACAAGCCTCCAAGTACATTGACCTCCAGAAAATCAAATTCAATATTGAAGATCTGGTTCCCTTTACTGTCGGATCCGGCTCCAAAACTGTCGTCGTCTTTACAGACCCACTTTGCCCTTCTTGCGCCAACCTTATTTCCGATCTGAAAAAAGTCGATGGTTACAGTTTCAAGATTGTTGAAGTTCCGGCACTAGGTGACGAAAGCGCAAAGATCGTTCGAAGTCTGCTCTGCGCAAAAGACAAAAACGCCGCATTCGATATTGCAACAGGCAAGGAAAAGCCAAAGGTAATCGATCAGCGCGGAAACGACTGTGACACCTCGCCAATCGGCAAGCGGATTATTTCGGCTCAGATGTTCGGTGTGAAAGGCGTTCCATTCATGATCAGGAATGATGGACTGATCAAGCATGGTTACGAGAAAGGAACCCTCTCAAACTGGCTGATGGGAGCAAATTAAGTGACTGCTTATGCCAAGGCAAACTACCCATTAGCCGACCTTCTGAGTGTGATCGCCTATGACGACGACAAAAAATATTTCGTCATGGATGATAACTCGGTTGGATTTTCGTTCTTGTGCCGGCCTTTGCCTGGCAGTGACGGGAAGGAAGGTGATCAGCTCAAGTCTGTGATGAAGCAGGCCTGGCCTGCGGGCACGACAATCAACTTCAATTTGTTTCCGTCACAAAATATCAACTCCCAAGTAAATAGCATGCTCAGGATGCGGCTGGGGTGTGAGGACAACATCGCACACCAGGCAATTAAAAGCCGGGCAAGTTACTTGGTAAATGGCACGTTAAAACCTATCGATGATTACTCCGGGATCAAGGTTCGTGAAATTCACGTACTGATCACCGTAGTCATGCCGATAGATGACGTGCTGCCATCCGAAAAGGAAATTCAGACCCTGTCGGAGTTGCGGGCACAGTTTGACTCCACCTTTAAAAGCATCGGTTTTGCTCCGCAAGCACTGACCAATCACCTCTACCTGGAGATCATGTCCTCGATCCTGAACCAAGGCCAACAAGCTTCTTGGCGGGATCGCATGCATGCCGAAGCGGAAGATGACAAACCGTTAAAATGCCAAATCCTCGACTACGACCGAACCGTCGAGGTTTTCAGCGATCACCTGAAAATCGGTGACACGCTAGTAAAAACGCTGAGCGTCAAAAAATTTCCTCGGCAGACGCTTCAGGGGGCTGCTGCGTGGTACCTCGGCGATTTGCTGACTGGTGCTAACGGCATCCGCGAAAACTGCTTGATCAGCTTTACGGTGTATTTTCCTGAACAGCAAGCAGCGAAAGACAAGCTCAGTACCAAGCGTCAATGGGCAAACAACCAGGCATACGGACCGCTTCTGAAGTTTGTGCCAAAGCTTGGGGCAAAGAAACAAGGCATGGATGACCTCTTCAAAGAGATTGAAGAGGGTGAGGCAGTGGTCCGGTGCAACATGACGGTGGTCATTTTTTCAAGTGACCGGGACCGTCTGGTGCGTGCGACGTCGGAAGCTCGAAACTATCTGGGTATTCGACAATTCACCCTGCTGGAGGACAAATACTTCGTTCTTCCGTTGTTCTTGAATGCTCTTCCCTTTGGTGCCGACCGCAAAGCCATCGACGAAAGTTACCGCTATAAGACGATGGCCATCACCCATGCGTTGCCGTTGCTTCCAATCTATGGGGATTGGAAGGGTACTGGTTCACCGATCATGCAGTTTGTTTCTCGGAATGGGCAGTTGATGTCCTATTGCCTGTTTGACTCAGAAACAAACTATAACGCCACGGTCGCAGCCCAATCCGGGAGTGGTAAGTCGTTCCTCACAAACTATCTCATCACTGCCTATCAATCAGCAGGTGCCCAAGTTTGGGTTATTGACGTAGGTAGGTCGTATGAAAAGCTTTCCAAGGCGTTTGGTGGGGACTTTATCGAGTTTACGCCCGAATCGCACATCTGCCTGAACCCGTTCGAGTTGGTGCAAGTTTACCAGGATGAAGAAGACGTTCTGATTGGCTTGCTCTGCGCAATGGCGGCGCCGACACAACCGCTGATCGATTTGCAAATCGCCGGCCTTCGTCAGCATTGCGCAATGGTCTGGGACGCCAAAGGGCGTCAAATGATTGTCGATGACGTCGAGCAATCACTTCTGGCGGACAAGGACTCCCGGATCCAGGATATCGGCAAGCAACTGTTCCCGTTTACCTCGAAGGGTATGTACGGCAAGTACTTTAACGGCCGAAACAACGTCGATTTCAAGAACCCATTTACGGTTCTTGAATTGGAGGAATTGAAGGGGCGGAAGCACCTTCAACAAGTGGTCCTCCTGCAGCTGATCTACCAAATCCAGCAGGCTATGTTCTTGGGCGATCGGGACAGAAAGAAAATCGTTGTAATCGACGAAGCATGGTCGTTGCTCACTGAGGGCGACGTGGCCAAGTTTATTGAGCACGGCTATCGACGTTTCCGTAAGTACAACGGCGCAGCCATCACCATCACGCAGTCCGTAAATGACCTGTATGCCAGCCCTACGGGCCGTGCCATTGCAGAAAACTCGGCGAATAGTTTCCTGCTCGGGCAAAAGCCTGACGCGATCAACATGATCAAGCGGGAAGGGCGTTTGGCGCTCAGTGAGGGTGGCTTCAGCATCCTCAAATCGGTTCATACCATTCGGGGCCAGTATTCAGAGATCTTCTTTCAGACCGAGCAAGGCACCGGGGTTGGGCGTCTTACCGTAGATAACTTTTCGAAGTTGCTTTATTCGACAACACCAAAAGATGTCAGCGACATCAATATTTACATCGGCCAAGGGCTGAATACAGCTGAGGCGATCAACGCCGTGATGCGAGATCGTGGGGTGGCAGCATGAAAGATATTCTTTTAAACGCATTTGTTTCTTTGGTTGTGGCAGTTGCAGTGGTTTTTGGTCATGACTTCATAAAAGTTCAGGATACCGGTACGCCAATTGCGGTGGTTAATTATGATGTTGTAGCCGGCCGCGCTGCTCTTGATTCGCCCGAGAAGGCGGAAGCTGGTTATGAACAGCTGCGGGCTTCGGCAAATAAGCTTGCGGCGGCGGGATTCGTAGTGATTGATTCGCGTGCGTTGACCGCATACCCGCCGGATCTAGAGGTGCCTTCCCCTGTTCAGGAAGAAGAAAAAACCTCGAGGGCGAAGGATGAATAAGCACGCGCATTTTATGATTCGTGCTTTGCCACTAACTGCATTAATGGTTGCGGCAAGCCTGTATGTGACCACGCGCTATGGAGTAGGTATTGATCCGCAAAAAAATACTTGTCTAGATTGGCGTGTGTTTATCATTGATAAGCACAATACGTCTGTCGAGCGCGACGGTATTTATGCGTTCAAATCAACACAGATGGAGCCATACTTTCGCAACGGTACTGTCATCATCAAGTACGTCCGTGGCGTTACGGGCGATCGCGTCACGGTGAATACTGACCAGATCTCTATCAATGGAACGATTCGCGGGCAGGGGCTTTTGTTGGCCGATAAATTGGGCATGCCAACAACCCGGTATGTGCGAGACGAGATTGTACCGCTCGACAAATTCTGGTTTATGGGAACTTCCTCAGACAGTTTTGATTCCAGGTATTGGGGTTATGTCGGTCAGAGCGAAGTTATTGGTAAGGCGTACCCGATATGGTAGGTCGGACTGCTGCCTTGGTGTTTTTGTTGATGGCCCCCGTGACCGCCAGCTTGGCTGATTTAAATTTTGCCGCCCAAGAAAAGGCTGCTATTGAACAGTTTTCGGCAGAACTTGATCAAATTAAGCATCAGACTGACAGTCAAGTTGATTTCACGTTAAAAAATGAAGACTTTGCGTTTGCTAAAGCTCCTGCCCCCCAAGCGCCTGAGGCAAGCGCTCAGCCAGCTATTGATGATAGAAAAGTCATATATCAGATATTTGTGTCTTGGTCTCTTGGAGAGCAGGAAATCAAAGATCTCCTCGTTCTATATAATGGCAACAAGACTGTAGAGCTCGTTTTTCGTGGCATTCCAGAAGGAATGCCGTTCCCACAGGCCTTGGCTAAACTTCAGAAACTGGCGCTGGAGACAAAGTCGGACACCCCAGTATTAATTAACCCCGTTGTATTTACTGATGCGGCTGTGACGACTGTTCCGCAAATAAGAAAAATTGTGGAAGGTGCACCTCAATACATTATTGCTGGTACCACTTCTATCGAGGCGGCCGATAAGGAATACGGCACAAGGAAGAAGCTTGGTCTGGGTTCCGTGGGGCCAACGCTCGATATAGACGAGCGTGACTTGATTGAAGTGCTAAAGGAGCGCCTGGCGAAAGTTGATTTTGCCGAATTAAAGGAAAAGGCGACCAAACGGTTTTGGGACAAGCAAACCTTTGTCGACGTCCCCACAGCGACAACCCATCGCGTGCGAAAGCTTGATCCCACCGTCACGGTTCCTGAGGACATGACTGCTGCAGATGGTTCATTGATACATAAGGCGGGTGACCGGATAAACCCCCTGTCAATTCGTCCATTTACTCAACGACTAGTGATCATTGATCCAGTTGACCCAAAGCAGATCGATCTAGCTAAAGCCGAAATCGCGAAACACGGCAACGATCAGAACGTCGTGGTCATTCTTTCAAGGGTCGACCGAACCTCTGGCTGGGAGGGATTTACGAACGTCCAGGACCAAGTAGGCAGAGCTGTTTACCTTCTCAAAGATGATGTCAGGACCCGCTTCTCAATTGACGTTGTTCCATCGGTAGTTACGGCGGATTCATCCAACTTTTATATCGAAGAATTCCCAGCAGGGGGGCTCAAATGAAAGCTATTGCGCTTCAGGCAATCCATCAGCCCAACGGGGGCATTTTGGGACACGAGGTCCTTGTGCGCCAGTCCGTTGGTGGCTCCTGGGTGGGGCCTGGGTCGTTTATGGCAGGTTCAAACCCTCAGGCATGGGTAAGCATGGACCGCGCTGTTGCGCAGATGCTGATTAATCATGCGCCCGATCTCAGAGGCCGCGGTGTGTCCTTCGTGAATGTGAGCGCCCACACTCTCGCCGATCCCGCCGAGCTTTACGCTGTATGTCGGTCCTTGGCCAAACTGACCCAAATGGGGGTAGAGGTTTGTGTAGAGGTTTCCGAGGCCTTCGACGCCATTGGCAGTTCTTTCAATCAGGCAATGGGCGTAATCAAAGACCAGGGCCTCTTATTGGCAATTGACGACTTCGGTATAGAGTGGTCGAACTTTAGTCGCTTGAGTTCCTACCCATGGGACTACTGTAAAGTGGATTTAACCGCAGTGTGGAATAGTGACAATCTCGATTGGCTAATCGAGGTGAGGGATTACTGCAGTGCCAATGGTATTGGGCTGATACTGGAAAAGCTCGAGTGTTTAAAGGTTTTAGGTGGATTGCTTAAGCCTTTGAACTCTGCTTCGGTGCAAGGCTTCGCTTTGTCCAAACCGTTCATTCTTCAAATCAATTCTTTCGCTGACTGTTCGGCTACACAACAAAAGGCGCAGCAATCACTGTGATGAAAATCAAAGTCATTTTGGCCCTCCTACTTTCGGCTGTTCTGTATTCTGGTTCAGCTGCCTCTGATCAGACAGTTACAGATTCTCTTTCATGCCCCAATGCGCAGCTGTTCAGTGGGAAGCTCTTTACCGATGTCTGTTGGGCGTGTTTGTTTCCCATACGAATTGCCGGAGTGAGCATCACACCAGGTGACGCCCCATTTGGAGCGTCTAATAAAAGCCTCTGTATGTGCGAGGACAAGCTGGGATTGTTTATGCCCGGCATCGTTAACTCCATGTGGGAGCCTGCGCGACTAATTGAGGTGGTTAGAAAACCAGGTTGCTCTCTTGCTCTTGGCGGCGTGACTCTACCGATAGGCGATAAGCGTCTGTGGGGTACTTTGTCCGACGCGACAGCCGGGAACGGCATCACAAAAGAACGCACGTCCTTTTACAACGTTCATTACTACGCGTTTCCATTGCTCTCGATTCTTGAAATGTATATGCCAAAACGCTGTTCTCCGGATGGCTATGCGGACTTTGACATTATTCAGCTGTCCGAAATTGACCCTACGTGGACCAATGACGAGCTGGCGTTTTTTGTGAACCCTGAAGCGGCAGCTGTTGCGAATCCTTTGGCACAAGCCGCCTGCACAGCTGATGCGGCGTTAGGTGTAGTTGGCCAAGAGCCATTGACGTCGCTGTGGTGGTGCGCAGGTACCTGGGGGGAAATTTACCCTATGGCTGGTACGGCTCTACCGAACGACTTTGGACGTACAACGTCACTCCTGGCTGCTCGCACGATTGCAACTCAGCACCGGCGTGGACTCGCGCACTTAACAATTGGTGACGCAACGATCTGTAGGGGATCGATATTTCCGACTATTCCAAAATCCCAATACAAAATGAGTATGTTTTTTCCTAGAGCTGAATCAAAACGTGCGCACTTCATCGGGTCTCACCCACTTACATGGCAAGGAGGAGAGGGCCGTGTTATCCCGCAGGTTGGTGAGGATGCACTTTATATGCTGTTTCGTTGGAGTGACTGCTGCAATACATTGTGAGGACACATATGACGACTGCCGGTAGAGTCACAGCAGCAGCCACCCTGTTGTTTTATACCTATTCCAGTTTTTTGCCAGCTTGGGCGGATAATATTGCTGCGTCGGCATCTGCGGGTAATGCTGCGGCCCAAGAAGCCATGTCGGCGTGGACACCGCCTTCGGCTTCAGGAACCGCTATAAGCTACGGATCGGGTAGTGATAAGCAGAGTATCAATATTTCAGAGTTGTTCCCGGGGGCGGGGCAAAGCGACGGGGCCTCCGACCTTTCTAATTTATACGGGGATGACAAGGGTACGTTGAGCGCTGGTTCGAAGGCGAATACAACACTCAATAGTGAAAACTCCATGAGCGGCGATGCATACCGTTTGTTGAAGAATACTGCAGGCACAACCCGGCCAGACCTGAATAATGATCCGCTGTGGACCAATAGCGATAAAATTATCGATAATCAGGATGTATTTAACAAAGAGTTTTCCGACTGCAAGCAAATAACCGACACTAAAAAAACGACAACGACGAAACATGTTTCAGATTTGAAAACCTGCGAGCGAGTTGCCGATAAGTCAGGTTCTTTTGCGCTGAAACACGATTATCTTGCCGGTGTAATCAAATACACATCGGGTCCAACCAATATTCAGACCTGCGGAGAAGGCTGTGTTGATATCTGGCTGGGGCAGGTTGGTGATAACTATTGGAATGGATACTGCACTGTCTACGAAAATAAAATGGAATTTGAAGTAATTAAGCCGGAAGCAATTACCAATGCTCAGTTGGTATATGCGAAATGGGACGACTATATGCAGGTTTGGGTCGGGCAGACAAAAGTCTGGTCTGGACCTAATGGGAATTTTCCCCCTGAAACTCCAGGAGCGTGTGAGCTCGGTACTTCATGGGAAACGTCGCCAAATGTCGATATGACATCTCTCTTGAAAACAAAGGGGATAGTTCCATTTAAAATCCGAGCATCCGTCGCAGGTGCAGGCGAGGCATACGCGAAGTTGCGTGTTCACTTTGATCCAACCAAAGTGATCAGCGACGACAAATGGTACCCGCAGGAGGCACTGGACGCGATTACAGCCGTGAATGACGGTGCCTGTGAGGGCAATTACGTGTGCACTAAGATGCCTCCACTGACCGAGGACGGTTGCTCGGTGATCAACGGGGTTAAGGTTTGTGAGAGTAACTTTGCGCCCTCCCCTGTGCCGGGTATTTCTCCCTTGTGCGAAGAAGTCTCGGTCGATACCCAGTGCGATTTTTATAAAGGTCCAATGGACTGCTACACCGATGCTCAAGGGCAGCAACAGTGCCCTGTCAACTCTGACAAAATATGCTCGGTCACCCATAACCTCAAGGTCATTGAGGTTCCGTTTGCGGCCAAGGTAGCCGTCGAGGACAAAGCAGGTGCAAATGAAACCAATCGTATAAAGGTCGATTTTCTTGCCGGCACCTTCACCAACACATCGAGTTCATCGCGGTCCGATAGCTCTCTGGACAAGGTGAATTACGATTATATTTGCAAGGTTGGACCTAATGGTAAGCCGCTGCCGCAAAAAATAGCTGTGTCGTCCATTGGGGTTTGGACAGGCCATAAGTACGCTCCTAATACCCTAACGGTTGATTCGGTAAACATCGTTCAAATGCCCAGTTGCCAAAACGGCTTGCAAATGATCGCTGATATCAAAGACACGGGGAGTGGTAACCCGGGCTGGTTCTATGCGCATGAATTTCGCCTCAAAGTGGTCCGTATCAACGCAGAGACTTACGGTCCCCAGTTTTGCATCGACTCTGCTAACAAAATTCAGAAAGGGCAGTGTTCGGAGGGTGGCACCGTATCTGTCACCAAGGGCGTGACCTCAGGCTGTCTGCCGCTTAACGGAACTCAGGTTTGCCCAGGTGATGAGATGTATAACGCGATGCTGCCCGCGCCGGTTGTGGGTGTCGATAAGCTTGCGCTGGCTGTAAAGGTAGAAGGGTGCGTGGAGGGGGGGCTAAATCTCAACTCTTGTCAGAAGTTCGAAAAGGACAAGTCTTGCGGGTTTATCTCGCAAAAATGTGTGTCCGGCGCCACCGGTTCATCTGGCCAGTGCTATGTGACAGAGGAGGTGTGGGATTGCGGTTATGACGTCGAAGTCCCATCTACTGAGACGAGCAGCTCCTACCAATGTGATGGGCCTGTGCGATGCCTTGGAACTGAATGCTTTAACCCGGTAGATGAAAAGTCCACGGATTTTGCCTACGCCGCGGTGGCTCTTCAGATCGCCCAATTTGCCGAGCATGACCTCGATTGTGGGAAAGACCCGACGGATACGACTTCGGATAAATCCTGCAAGGTCTGGAAAGGGGAGGCCATGGAGTGCAAAAAGGCTGTAGGGGGATGGGTCGATTGTTGCGAGGCTCCTGACGGTGTCTCGCTAATGGACTACGTCACGCTGGTGTATACGTCCATTCAGCTGAGTGAGAAGGTCGGAATTATTGATGCCGCTCCAACTTTGGAAAGTGCGTGGGCTTTCAGCAAAACATTGATCTCCAGTGGCTGGGATGCGGCCTGGAGTGCTGCAGGTGCTACTAACGCGGCGGTTACAGAAGTTGCTCAGCTCGGGGTGATCAGTGCTTTTAAGCAGCAAATGATGAACTACGTTGCAAACTGGACCGCCCAAACATTCGGGCCGGCTGCAGCCAATATGATTTTCGCAAGTGGCTTCGCTGCCAATGGCGCGAGCGATGTTGCATACGCCTCTACTGACGCCGCAACAGGAGCGGTTACGCCGGCGGCGAATGCGACCTGGGCATCTGGGCTAGCATCCGTGGTATCGGTGGTGATGATCGCGTACATGGTTTACCAGATCGCCAACATTCTGGTGAATATCATCTGGGAGTGTGAGGAAAAGGAATTTGAGCTCGGAGCGAAGAAGGAAACCAAGGTTTGCCATTTTGTTGGTAGTTATTGCGCGTCCAAATCACCACTTGGCTGTATTGAGAAGCGGGAAGCCTATTGCTGCTTTAACTCGCCTCTGGGGCGGATCATTCAAGAGCAAGCCCGGCCGCAACTCGGTATGAAATGGGGGGAGGCAGAAAATCCGTCATGCGAGGGTTTGGCTGTTGAGGACCTCAGCCGCCTGGATTGGAGCAAGATAGATATTTCCGAGTGGATTGGTTTGCTCCAAGTAACCAACAACTACCCCACTATCGATAAGTCGACGTTGGATAAGCTGACTGGCAAAGGCACCGCACTCAGCATTGGCGGTGACCGGGAGAACACTCTGATACGCAATCAGTCTCGGTTGGAGGATAAGGATTTCTCGGGGACCCGAAAGGAAGCCGAGGATAAGGTACGGAAAAATCTCAATTAATAAGCAATGAAAAAGGGCGCCAAATCAGACTGTGTGAAAACCTAGCAATCTGCCTGGCGATCCAAGAAAATGCTCCGTATCGAAAGATACGGAGCATTTTTCGTTATGACCTACATCCAAGGAGAGTCCCGCAGCCAGACCAGCCTGTTCCCGGTCTCGCTGGAAGAGTTGATCCCCGAGGATCACCTCATTCGTGTGATCGACACCTACGTCGCCAAGCTTGATCTTGTGCGCTTGGGTTTCGATAAAGCCCTGCCAAAAGGTACCGGGCGCCCCTCTTACGATCCCGCCGATCAGCTCAAGCTATTCCTCTATGGCTATTTCCAGCGGATTCGCTCATCCCGGCGGCTCGAAGCCGAGTGCCAGCGCAACATCGAAGTGATGTGGTTGATCAACCGGCTCAAACCCGACTTCAAGACCATCGCCGACTTTCGCAAAAACAACAAAGCAGCCTTTATCGCGACCTGTCGTGCCTTCGTCCAGTTTTGCCGCACGGTAGGTCTCATCGCAGGCGAGCTGGTGGCCATCGATGGCAGCAAGTTTCAAGCGGTTGCTTCCTCGCGGCGTCATATGAATTTGAAGCGGCTCAAGCACCAGGAGCAGAAACTGGATAAACGCATTGCCCAATACCTGGCCGAGCTGGATGAGGCGGATAAAACCGAAGCCAATGAGGTGGTTGATCGCAGTGCGGTCAAGACGGCTTTGGTGCAACTTGAAGTCAGGCACTCCAATAACCTGACGTGCCAGGCGCTGATGAAATCAATGGAGCTTGAGCAATTCAATACCCACGAAAGCGATGCCCGAATGATGCGAACGCACAAAGGGCCGCGGGTCGCGTACAACGTGCAAACCGCCGTAGACGCTGAGCATTGCCTGATTCTGCATCATGAAGTCACTCAGGACAGTGATGATCGCAAGCAACTTGAGCCGATGGCCAAGGCCGCCAAGGAACAATTGCAGCAAGATGAGCTGACGGTCACTGCCGATGCGGGCTACTCGAATGGCAAGCAGTTCCGGGCTTGTGAAGATGAGAACATCACGGCTTATGTGCCGCCGAATCGGTCAATCAATTCCAGCGGCAAGGAACAGGCGTTCTTCGACCGAACCATGTTTACCTACGATGCATCGCGGGATCGATATCAATGCCCTGCCGGCAAATGGCTGACACTCAAGCAAACCAGCAAGGGTGATCGTATCTACCAGGCGGCGGTCAGTGACTGCGCCGATTGTCCGCTGAAAGCGCAATGCACCGAAGCCAAGCGTCGCTATGTCTCACGCCATGCTCACGAAGAGGCTTTCGAACGAATGGAGCGGCGCATGCAGGCGCACCCCGAAATGATGGTCAGCCGAAGATCCATCGTGGAGCACCCCTTCGGCAATCTTAAACAGTGGTTATTTGGCAACGCTCGCTTCTTGTTGCGACAACTCGAAGGCACGAGAGCCGAAATGGCCTTGGCGGTGAACGCCTACAACCTGAAAAGAGCAATTAACGTGCTTGGTACACGTCAGTTGATGGCGTTGATGGGCTGAAAAGCCTTTTTTCACTGCTGTGCGCACAAAAACAAACGCCCCGAACAAGTCGGGGCGTTTGTTTGGAACCACCGTCAGTGTGTTTTCACACAGTCTGAAATGGCGCCCTTTGTTCATTGATGTTCTTACGCAGCTTTTTCTTCTTCCTCGATGGCTTCTTTCGTGCTTTTGTCGACTTCGGTTTCTTCAGCCGCTTCCCCCAGGGATTGCGCGATCGATTCTGCATAGGGCTCTTTCTTGCCCTTGTTCCGCGCTTCGCTGGCCATGTTCTGCAGCTTACGGATCACTTTCATAACCTGGCGCATGCGCTCGTTTGCCACCAGGCTGTTCTTGTCAGACGGCAGCAGGCAGAGCAGCCATGCTGTCTGAGCTTGAATCAGCATTTGATCGAAGGCTTGAATGATTTGCGCAAACCGCATGATCGCCGGCGTGGAGACGGTAAAGGTATAGGACTGGGCGTTGTCATAGCGGGCGGTAATGCCCTCTTGGCCCGCCGCCTTGATCATGTGAGAGTAACGATCGCGTTCTTTGTTTATCTCGGTTTCCAGGTTGATCAACATCGTTTCCACGGCGGTGATCACCCCGTTGTAGTCGAACGCTTTGTTCGACTGCGCCATTGCGCGTGCCACCACGTCAACGGTGAAGAGGGCGCGTGCCGCACCTTCAAAGCAGCGACGATGTACGCGTTGAGCTTGCTCGGTATGGAGTGTGTAAGTGGACTCAAGGGTTGCGCTGGAGTACCTGCCTTGCGGCTTGAAATCGTGTCCGTTGGCCATTGCATGGCTCCTATGGGTTGGGGAGCCTTAACGATATTCTTATGATGCTTTTTGGTAGGTTGAATCTGACCCGATGTTAGGGTCAGAAGCTACTCTAGCCGCTTTACACCTTCCTGAAGGGCAGTTATGCTCAGGCCTAATCTTCACCCAAGCATGTTGCTTGAGTGTTGTCCCAACAGGTCTTACCTGTTGGGGTTGTGTGAAGCTGGGCACCATACCTAGCACTCAATCGATCACGATTCGCGGTCGTGATTTTACCCAGAGGGGCTTTCTGTCCCTTTGGGGTGGAGGCTCCTCATTTTTTGCTGGAGGCCTCCATGAAATCTGCAATCCTCTCTACTGTCCTTTCCGCTCTCGCGCGGTTAGTGATGGTCCTGTCTGCTGACACTGCACATGCTTACAACTCTTACGCCGGCCATGTAATGGCCGATCAGGAGCTGAGCAAATGAACAACCTTCCTATCGTGTTGCTCATTCTCGCTGTGGTTGTTGGGTACCTCTACCTCACTCGTACCAAGAAGGTTGTTCCTCGCCAGGATCCCAAGCTTGGTAACGAGAAGGTTGATGATCTGCATGTGTCGCCTAACCAGGCCGCTCATGCGAAAGCAGCAAATGCTTCGCTCGGTCTTAGCGCCAAGGATTGCCTCGCTCTGCGTGGCGCCACTCGCACTAACCAGCTTCCGAAATCGATCGATTATTCGACCTATGACGAGCCGACCTTCCAGCGTCGCAAAATCCAGCTCAGCTTCTGAGCTGATGGACTACTCACTCTTTGAGTGAGTAGTGCTGCAAGGGCCACCCTTCCCAGGTGGTCCTCCAAAGTTCTCGCTTTGAGTGCTTTGGTGGACCACCTGGCGAGGAGCCCTCCATGCAATACCCAGTTCAAGCGTTCTATCTGATGGAACTACAAGAGTTGCTCCTTGGCGGTGAAACGGTACGTGTACCGGACAACATCGCGAGTACGGTGACTCCTGAGGTTATGGACATTCGCTATGTCAAGCGATGGGCCGTGTATAACCACATTCTTCCCGAGACCGCGGAAATCGGGATCACAATGTAAATCCCTTCGATAGCGGGGGGGAGTTCGCTCCCCCTTGAAGCTTCTTTTCTGTGGCCTTGCCTCAAGCCCATTGAAAAGATTCTTCTGTACCTGTTACCTGGATTCCTGTTGGTCATTGTTGACCTTCGGATGCAGAAGCTGGACTGCTTTTCCCAGCATTAACATCAATCCCCTAAGGGCCACTCATACCCCATAGGGGCGTGCGCCCCGGTTCTATGTGGAGTGACAACATGGCGCGTGGCGTAAACAAAGTAATCCTCGTTGGCACCTGTGGCCAAGATCCCGAGGTCCGCTATTTGCCTAACGGCAACGCGGTCACCAATCTGAGTCTCGCTACCAGCGAGCAGTGGACAGATAAGCAGTCGGGCCAGAAAGTAGAACGTACTGAATGGCACCGTGTCTCGATGTTCGGCAAGATTGCTGAAATTGCCGGCGAATACCTTCGTAAGGGTTCGCAGGTGTACATCGAGGGCAAGTTGCAGACTCGCGAGTGGGAAAAGGACGGTATCAAGCGGTATTCAACTGAGATCGTCGTTGACACTCAGGGCACCATGCAGTTGCTCGGTGGTCGCCCTCAAAACCAGGACGGCTCACAGGCTTCTGGTGGCAGTAATTCTGCCTCTCGCCATCAGGCTGCGAGGTCTTAGTCTTAAAACGCAACAACAGTCGAAGCCTGGACCATTATCGGACTTTGATGATTTCGCTTGAGGTCTTGCCTCTCGTGAAACACTGCAGATCCAACTCAAGCAATTCATCCCGCGCGGGGCGCAAATCCCGTTCGGGGTTTGCCTCCGCCTCTTAACCTGGAGGTAACACATGGCTGGCAAACAAATTTCTCAACAGCGACCACCCGTGAAGCCTGAGCAGATCAATGATCTGGTTAGAAGCACGGAGCAGGATTTCTCGAACATTGTGAGTGCGATGAATAGTCGTATGAACTTTGCCCAAGAAGCGCTTTACGCCTACCAAGCAATGCTCGGTAATTCTTACCTGGCATCGGTAGCAATGAACAACAAGGCAAGCTTTGCCTTGGCGATGCAGCAAATTGCTTCGTCGGGGCTCACGCTGAATCCGGCGATGGGGCTGGCATATCTGGTGCCCCGCGAGGGCAAGGTGATCGCCGACATCTCCTACCGGGGACTGATGAAGATCGCTACCGATAGCCGTGCAGTCGATCTTGAGGTGGCCTGCTCGGTTTACAGTCGTGACACCTTTAGCTTCAACGGTGCCAATGACGAGCCGATCCACGTCTACGATCCATTCCTGGCGAAGCATGATCGGGGGGAGTTCCGCGGCGTATACGTCAAAGCGTATCTGTCCATCGGTAAGCTTCTCGTTCACCCAGTCAGTGCTGAAGACGTCTATGCCGCCCGGCAGTTGTCTTCTGCTTGGACGAACTCGGACCCGACGAAGAAGAAGGGGCCTTGGGATACTCACTTCGACTCAATGGCTATCAAGACGGGTATCAAAATTGCCCGGAAGTATTGGCCGATGACCAGTCCCGCCCTCGATAACGTTATCTCTTACCTCAACGAGGAAGGTGGTGAGGGCTTCGTAGGTGGTGCAGTCACGCTCGAAACTGCGTCGAGGGAGATGCATGGTCCTTCGTCGGCAACTCAGACCAATGTCGTTAACCTGCACGATGGGGTTGTTTACGACATTGATCCCAATCCAGTTGGCCAGCCTCAGGCAGATGCCTCACCAGTTGGTGATTCGCATTTTGCCCAGATGGATCAGCCTCGTAACCAGGGGCCAATTCGTACTGAGGGTGAGGTTGGCGCCGGATCAGCGCCACGTGATGTGAACGAGACGCTTATCCGTCGTATCGATCAAGTGCATGACCGCTCGATGCGTACCGGTGCCTGGCAGAGCGCATTCGACTGGGCTAGTGCCCAGCTGAAAGGCGATTTGCTTGAGCGAGCAAACAAGAAGTTCCGTAAGGGACAGTCTGAGTACCTCGCAAAGCAGAAGGTACCTGCGTGATGTCAGTACTCAACCCTAAAGGGGGCCTTGCCCCTTTTGGGGCTGGGTTCCTCCACTTATGGAGGCACAATGAACGTTATAAATTTGCGCCAAAGGAGCCCGCAGTGGCACACCTGGCGAAACGAAGGGATCTCTGCAACCTCCTCCGCTGTGATCTTGGGACATCATCCGGAGAAAACACGGTGGCGGTTGTGGGCTGAAATGACCGGGAGGGTTGCCTCCATCGACATTTCGATGATCCCCCAAGTTCGCTTGGCAATCATGCTGGAGCCTCATGCGATCGCTTGGTACCAGGATCGGTTTGACACGGTCTTGCTTCCGCTCTGCGGTCAGTCGATAACCCACCCTGTGCTCAGGGCGAGTTTTGACGGCGTGGATCCGGAGAATCGCCCAGTCGAAGTGAAAGTCCTTTCGGACACGAACTTCGATGAGGTGAAAAATCTGGGAGAGCTCTCCTCGCACTACAAACTCTACTGGTGGCAAGTTCAGCACCAGATGGCTGTTTCGGGGGCAGAGAAGGGCTTTCTTCTGTTCTACCACACCCGGCATGTCCCGATTGTCTTCGAGATTCTTCGAAGCGATCTGGCCGTAAAGTTGATAACCAAAGCGGCGCTAGAATTCTGGGCGCTCGTTGTCACCGATACAGAGCCGGAGAAGGATCCTCTCCGTGACTTTTTCATCCCTGAGGGTGAGAAATTGGCGGAGTGGGTAAAGCATGCGGCCGAGGCCAGGAGCATTGACCGTCGTGTCAGTGAACTCGAGGCAGAGCTGAAGTTGTTGAAGTCGCAGAAGGAAGGCGTTCAGAAAGGATTGGTTTCCCTTATGGGACACCACATGCTGGCTGAAGCCGAAGGTGTTCGGATTTGTCGGTACCAACAGGCCGGCAATGTGCGGTGGAAGGAGTTGTTTACCAGCCTTCACCCGGACTATCCAGAGGATAAATTGCAGTCGTATCGCGCGCCGGTATCGGAGCGATCCCGATTGACGATTGATCCAGATACACCGCTTTCAGACGCGGCGCTGGCGCATCTTTTCGAGGCCGAAACTGTTGACCTGGAAGGTGGAGTTCAGGCATTTTGCTACTAGGAATTGAGGGCCTTCTGGCCCTCATTCCTCCCTCAAGAAAACTGCGGTAAGCACGTCCTTACCAGAGCTTTCTGAATTTGTTCCTTCGCCATGTGGCATGGGAGCGATAACGCAGCTGTTCGTTTTAACAGCAAATCTCAAACCCCCTGGGGCACCCATTCCCCAGTAGGGGAGTGGTGTCTCTCTTTTCTGGAGTTGCACCATGAATTTTCAAAACATCATCCCAATGAGCTCGTTCGGCGTAGTCGGCAATGATGCGCAAGTTATGGCTCCTGGCTTCTCAGCTGATCATGATCTGATTGAGCTCGTCCCATCGATCAACCCGCACTACTACTTCCGCACTATCCTGCGGTTGCCAGTAATGAACTTTCTCTACTCACATGGTGGCGACTTTCTGTCCCTTGTGGGGCCGACCGGCGCCGGTAAGACGTCTATCCTCGAGCAAATTGCGGCTCGTCTTCGTTGGCCCTTCCGCAAGGCTAACGCTCACTCAAGGATGGAAATGCCTGAGCTGGTTGGTTCGACCTCACTCGAATGTGAACAAGTAACGGGTGATCAACGAACCTCTTTCCGCTACGGCCCTTTGGCCCTAGCAATGAAGGAGGGGGCAATATTTGTTTTGGACGAGGCGGATGTACTCGATCCCTCGGTGTTTGCTGGTCTCAATTCGGTGCTGGAAGGTGGCGCATTGGTACTTGCAGAAAACGGTGGTGAGATCATTTACCCGCATCCAAACTTCCGTATGGCCATCACGAGCAACACTCGTGGCCAGGGAGATGACACTGGTCTCCACGGAGGCACCATGGCGCAGAACCTTGCGACCTGGGACCGTTGCCGGATGATCGAAGTACCTTACATGAGCAAAGAGGAGGAGCTTCAGATTCTCTCTTCGACAATGCCAAATGTGGATGTGGCCATTCTCGGGAAGATGATCGATATCGCAAACGATGTGCGTAAGCAATTCGTTGGCAACCCTGAAATGAAGTTGAAGCCAGGTCAAGCTGGGCTGACGATCACGTTCTCGACGCGCTCTCTGCTGCGTTGGGCTCGGATCGGTTCGACCTATAGTGGTAACGCATCTGCACAAGCAGTCTTCCCATCACCAATGGGCCAGGCTCTCCGTGAGGCGCTTACCAACCGTGCCGATAACGCGATGCGTGTGGTTGTTCACACCATTGCCAAGGACGGATTCGGTGCCGCTTGGGGTGCTGATCCTGTTCTGCAGGCGGCATAAATCATGAGCATTTTCTTCTCGTGTGCAGTTGATTCAGCACAACGGGAGCCTATCCGACTGGCACTACAGGATCTTGATCCTGTAGCTGCCAGCCTGGGGCTGTCCTCGTCGCTGAAATCTCTCGGTGAGTTGCTTGAAGGCTCTCTCGCTTCTGGCGAGCTGAAACCTGATGAAGACCTCGAAAAGATACTTTTGCTGTCGGCAGTCGCTGTCAATCTGGGACCGGTAAACACTGGTGGTCAGCTACTCAGTTTGGCCACCGGCGGCGGTGAATCCATTGCGTTGACTAACGCTAAGGAATGCGATGCATTTTTGACGCGGTTGTTGAACGTTGATCAATACAATCAAGGCATTCAAATTTTGATTGCCCTGGGTGTACTGCCAAAACCCTTGGACCTTTCTTCCTTCGCCAATGCTTTCGAAGGCGAGTCTGTGTTCTGTCTTTAAACCTTGCGGGGCTCGTCCCGTAAGGGGAGAGCTCCGAGAGTAATTCGGAGTGTGAACCATGAATTTGACACCAGCGATCTGTAAGGCCGTTGAGTTGTGCACCAGCCACTTGCGCAAGGAGGATGTACAGCTTCTTGAAGCAATCGCGGCTGAACATCGAGGGCGCTTCAGTGAGTCCGCTGAATTCCTCCCAGTCGTCTTCGATACCCGTCATGGGTTTTTGATTGCGATCGGTGAGCTCACGGTCAACGCTATTGTTGCTCGAGGTGCATCATCCGAGTTCAAGTCTTTGCTTGAATGGTGCCTTGCACCTTCTCAGGGAATCCTCTATCTGGCTTTCGACGCTGATGCTGAGCAGATTGATGATTTACCAATGTTTGATTGGTAAGAAAGCGGGGGCCTCTGGCTCCCGCCTTCGAGCCTGCTTTGCTATAGTCCGGCTATAGCAAATCAGGTTCTCAGCGTTGCTCATGCGAGCAACCTGCGTTAGTGACAGCTACTCACTCAAATCCGCAGCATTCTTACTTAAACCCATTGGGGGCGATCTTCCCCATATGGGGCAGACCGCCTCCACTTCCCGGAGGTGCGTCATGCAAAATTCTAATCTCGTTCAAGAAACTCAAATTCTCAGCAAGCTTTTGCTGGTGGATTTGAACGTCAGTATCTGGTCCGGCCGCAAGAAATTGCGCGCTGAGGACCTGGGTGTAGATCTCAATCTGCCCCCATCGGAACTGGCCTCATTGGGTAGCAAGCGAATCACCGATCCTGATGAGATCAAGGAATTCGATCGGCTGAAGCGGCGGGCAATTCGCCTGCTTGAAACCAACGGTGTTCGCTTCATGGGAGGCTACGGTCTTCCAAACGATGTTGCGCCGGCGGTTGCAGCTGAACTGCAGGATATCCAGCGATTGTTCTCCCAGCAGATTCAGATTTTCATCGGTAAGTACGATCAAATCTGTATTGACTGGATGAACAAATGGAACGGTAAACCTCAATGGCGTAAAGCTATTGAGAACGCCATCACTCCTAAGGCTGTCGTTCAACAACGGCTGGGCTTTCGCTTCACTCTTTGCCGCGTGGTTCCTGATGCATCGGATGCCTCGCTCTCCAAGGGCTTGGAGCAAGAGGTTCAGGGGTTGTCGGGTCAGCTGTTTCGGGAAATTGCCGATGCAGCTGAGGATCTTCTGGACAACAGCTTCGTTGGAAAGGGCTCCGTCAGCCGTAAGGCTGTCAGTGCCATGCTCAAGATGCACAAGAAACTCAGCTCGCTGGCTTTCTTGAATCCGAAGGTGCAGGACGTAGCTGATTACATGATGGCCGTGATCGGTAAGCTGCCGAAAACTGGTCCCTACGAGGGTTCGCAATTTCAGGATCTGTTAGGCCTGATCATGAACCTTTCTGACGAGACCAAAATTCTCAAGATGGCTGAGGTTTTCTCGAAAACCTCCACCGATGTCCAGTCGACCCTTCAAGTGCAGGCTCCGCTCGTTATTGATACCTCTATTGCCGCCCCGGTCGTAGTCGAATCGACGGAACCACACCTGATTGACGATGTGGAGACAGCGTTTGACTTGGCGGGTGAAAGCCTACTGGCAAGCGATGTTGCGGTTGATGGTGGCCACACTGCACCTAGCGTCACGCTCGATGAGTTGATGACTGGTACCACCCTTGAGGGTGATATGAGCATTGGCGAGTTGTCGGCACTGGCTGAGCAAATCCAAGCCAGCGCTTTTCAATCGGTACCCGTTGTCGAAACAAGCGCTTTACCTGCGGCCCACATTGTGGCGCCTGTGGTCGAGTTGCAAAGTGGCGCTATCGAGTTCTGCATGTAATTCCAACCCCTCGGGGGCACACCTGCCCCCTTTGGGGTCGGTGTGTCTCCACTACCTGGAGGCAACACCATGAATAATTCTCTTCAAACAGCACTCCCGATTATCGCTCGCTACTACTGCGATGATCTGGGAGTGACCGTTGTCTGGGGCGGAAGCCAAGCTTGTACCAGGAACAACGTCATCTACCTCCCAATGATTGAGGCGTCGCCTACCATGCTGAATGTGGCCCTGGGCTACACGGCGCATGAGTCGGCACACATCAAATACACGGATTCGACGGTGTACGACAAAGCAGGACTCGAACCACCGTTCATTGGGAAATTTTTAAACCTTCTCGAGGATATTCGAATCGAGAAACGCATGATGACTGACCATTACTCCACCATTCACCCCTTAGCCGTGACGGCTCAAGAGGTGCTTGGGGGCGAAAGTGATCTGTCAGGAATGACTGAGGCGGTACTGCTTCACGACGGTTGCTTGCTCGTTGGGCGCGCAAAATTGCTCAACCAACCGCTCCAGCGTGAAGCGGATAACCTTATCTTCAAGATGAGGGAGGTTTTCGGTCCTGGCCGTAGTACCAAGATTTTTGGATTGCTCAACCAGGTCACTGACCTTCCGGATACTGAAGCTGTTTATCAACTGACCCACCGCATCTTGGATGTTCTTGATGAGGACGAGCCGGAAGACGACCAGAGTCAGCAGCAGAACCAACCGTCGCCGAATTCTGGTCAGGGGTCGAACCCACCGGATCAAAGCGGACAACCTCAACGCCAACCTGGTGATGGGGGAGATGATGGATCGGCCAACGATCAATCTGGCGGTTCAGATGATCCGGATGCGAAAGCTGACGGTTCATCCGGAGGTGCTGGTGATCCTGGCAGCGATGCTGCTGGTCCGGATGCCGCACCAACTGCCGGCGCTGCTACCGGTCAAGGACCAGTTGAAAAACTGAAGCAGAAGATACTTTCTGCAACAGAGGCTGACCTCGATGATGCTAAGTCCGATATCGGCGGGGAAGCTGCAAAACTGATAGCCCAAGCAGTAGACCACTCAAGTCCTACGCCTGCCTCGGTAGTGAAGGATGCGGTGGGCTCAAGCTTGCAGGGGGGAATCGTCGTTCAGAATGGTCAGCTTGCCTCGATGGGGCTGCGACAGGTCCTCAATGGACTGATTCAGGGGTCTCGCGACGCACGCGTAAGTCTGCGTCGCACGGGCAGCAAAATCGATTCCTCGCGCTTAGCGCGGGTTCGGGTTGGGGAAAACCGGATATTCCGGCAACAAGAACCCGTGCAGCGCACGAATGCGGCAATCGAAATTCTGCTCGATGGATCTGCGTCGATGGATTCTCGCGACAAGGGCAAAACAAAAGCTCCGCTTCAGATTGCCGAGGAAGCCACCGTTGCAATCCTAACCGCATTGGAGGGGATAGCAGGTGTGACGACCGGTGCGATGGTTTTTCCACGCAATGGTGGGCATGGAACAGCGGTTGGCATCTTGAAACGGCACGATCAGCGTCTTGTTGGTGCAATTCAAGAAGGACGGTTTGGCCTGAAAGCAACCGGCAGTACACCTTTGGCAAATGCCATATGGCCAGCTGCTGGAGATCTACTGAGGGCCAAAGGCGAGCGGAAAGTAATGTTCGTTATTACCGATGGCGACCCCGACAACGCTGACCAGGCTAAAGCCATGGTTGGTCGTTGCAGGGATTCAGGAATCGATGTGTTCGCGGTCGCTTTTGGGACTGCCAACACAGTGAAGCTCCAGGACGTCTTTGGTAAAGACAAGTGGCAATTTCTGAGTGATCTCGGCGAATTGCGCGCTGCTTTAAATGGCCTGGTTCAACAGGTTCTGACACAAGCCGCGTAAGCGGATTCAACCCAAAGGGGGTATTTCACCCCCTTTGGGGTGGCGTACCTCCTCCTAACCGGAGGTATACCAATGCAATTAGCCATGTTGTTCGGAGAGCAGTCTCAGTCCGAACTCCCCGACAGCCTCGTGAAGAAAGTTCGTCGCGCACGTCGCCAGCAAGGGGCCAGTGCGGTAGACGTTCAGCAGTTCTCAATCTTTGACCTTCTGGCGCTGCCTGAGGAGGAGTTGGGACCGGTTGAATGGACGGAAGACGATATCGATGTGCTCAGGGAAAAACTGTTGTTTGAGGCGTGCAGTATTTTTCTGGACAAGCGCGCAGCACTCGGCACTCGGAAAGATCGTTGGGCATGGATCATGAGCGATGTGATTTCACCATTCTCGTTCAAGGTCTGCATCAGCGCTGCTGGTGTCGACTGCGACAAGTTCCGTGAAAGTCTGGTTGATCTTTGCCGCCGGGAAGGGGTGATTGATCAACTGCAAATCGCAGCATAACGAACACCTCCTCCAGGAATGGGGGAGGGCATTTGGAAGCAAATACTCAGGCCATTTGGCCTGTGGTAGCTGTTGATCAACGACTACTAAACCGCTGGGGCGGTACCTCCCCAACGGGTGGTGCTTCCCCTGAAATATTGGAGGCACCATGCGCTATAACACACAACCTAAACTTGAGTTTCCATCGGTGGAACTGTTCCCTTACCGGGCGTCGGGGCATCTCCGTTCACGAGATGAGTACCAACAATTGGCGGCAACCTTGCAGCAATTTGAGCAGGGGCGCCGGGGCGAGTTTCTCGAACGGCTGAAACAGTTCAAGGCGGTAGGAGAGGAGTCCATACGATCTTTTCCAGCATCGCCGGTTGAGCAACTTTGCAACTACGAGATGCCGCCGGCGCCACGCGTTCTGGTGCACTCGCCTGGAGCGTATGTGACGCATGCAAGCCATCACGTGGTTGATGAGGCGCCGTTGGCCTCCATCGATGATTACGCGGGCTACGGCGAACACTCTGGGGGCATTCCTGAGCACCTGTTAGAGCCTGGTCATTTGGAACCACCTTTTGAGGAGGTTCCGCCTGGTGACTACAGTGATACGCCTATGGGCGCTATTACTGACCACGTTTTGCCGGCGGATGTACTGGCCGACGACAACCAGGTTGATTGGTCAGGCGCTAAGGAGGGGGTCGTTTCCCAATATGGTCACTATCACTACAAGTTCGACAAGAACGAGTCCATGTCGTACTTGGTTCGTCTTGGGCGAAATGAGTACGTCTGGGGCATTGACCTGGAGCGTGTGGTGAACCTACAGCGCATTCGGAGGGGCGATCATGTCCAACTGAAATGCATCGGTAAGCAACCCGTCGAGGTGGAGGCGCGTGTCAAACAACCCGATGAAACGTACAAGATCGAAACACGGATCGTGCAACGTAACACCTGGGTAGCACGCGTTATTGCTCGTGGGCCTGCACAAGCGAAATAGTAACTAAGCTCGATCAGGGTCGCCGTAATGGCGGCCCTGGCTGAGTCTTCAAACCAAAGGGATTGTGCCCTCTCGTTTGAAGATTCTTTGTGCCGGAATGATCTGGCGCACTGAAGCTGAATATTCAGCACTCAACACCCTGTGGGGTTTCATACCCCACTCCGGGGTATGGCTTCACTTCGAAACGGAGATGTCCATGCCCAACTTTAAAAAGCTGCAGTCGGTTTTTACGCAGGCTACTGCCTTGGGAGTTCTGATTCCCAATGAACTGAAAAATTTGCCCGACGTCCTCAATGAATTCGTCACTGTTGCCGACGATCTCGTCACTTCCGCTGACAACACAGGTTGCTGTGATGAGCTGACGGTTGTTGACGCTGTGAAGGTGGCAGCGCTTTCAAAGGTGGTGAATTCATTTCGTGATGAAATCTGCGAGCTCAATCAGCCGTCGATTGAAGTTTCCCTTTCGATCTTCGATCGCCATGGTGAGCCCTATGCTTGTCGTGTGGTGAATCTGGCCGCTACAGGCGTTACAGATGTTGTTGACCATGCCGCGCAGGCAGTGCTTTTGCACCGTGCAGGCAAGAACATGGGCTCTGTCATGGATGAGCTTGAATCGGCCTTGGTCGTCTACGACGTGATTCCGGATGAGGGCGATTGGCCCCTATCCGGCAGCACTGCCAGCGTGAGAATCGGCCTTGAGTCGATTGATATCGAAACAGGGCCTATCTATGGCGGAGCTACTGCCGCGAGCGGTAAGCGTGCCTTGGTGGATCGAAGCATGCTCCGCGGTGCACCTGTACACCACATGTGTGTTGCCTACCCGGGTGGTGGCAAGTTCGGCATTCCGCCGGAAGCTACCCGTGATGGCGCTGAGCGTTTGATACGTGAACTGGGCATGGTTCCAATGAACCTGGTCGTGGAAACACAGGAGCTGGGACCCGACAAACTACCAGAGGTCAGTCTGACGGTTAGTTTGCCGGGGAACGCGGTTCTGATCGGGGACATCAGCGATGTAGTGAAATACGCCGCCGAGCATTGGGATCTGCGATTCCGATCGCTGCACCCAGCGGAGCAGAGTGAAGTCGTGGATCGCATGGTCCGCACGGTGTGTGCTGATCGCTAGGGTCATGTTCGCAGCGTTACACGCAGCTCCATAGACGTTTTAACTAACCCTTGCGGGGTGCAGTCCCGCTTGGGGCTGGCCCTGCTAATTCCAGGAGTCAGAAAATGAAATTGAAAATCACCGATAGCTCTCAGATTAAGTTTGCCCAGCGTCTTAGATTCAACGGCGTATGGGTGCACGACGTCTGGGTCGACGGTCAGTATTTCCAGATTGAAATTGGCGACGATTCATTCAAGGGCCGGAGAGAGCTCTTCAGCGGGATGTCCGATGTTGAGTTTGAGCGGGATGTTGTTGATCGTATCAACACCGTCACCATGATGGATCGCTCAGCTCCTCCTGAGCCGTTGGTGACTGCGTTCAATCAATGGCGCAAGGAATTGCACGATGAACGCGTTGAGCGCCTACGTAGCCAGCCAGAGCGCTACGGCACGATCAGCGAGGATGATCCTTTCATACAACCATATCCGGATGTCGTCGCGGCTCGTTACGAGCCAGGTCAGGGTTGGGTGAAAACAACCGTAGTGTCGCTGTCTGCGGCCTGATCTCAAGCCTAATTCAATCTCACAACCTTCAAGGGCATCACGCATGAGGTGCACCTCAAGGCATAGGAGTGCCTATGAAATCTGGAACCAACTCGACTCACCCGATCAAGTTTGTGGGGCAGCTTTCAGTCTTCGAGAGCCCTCATTCGGACAATGTACTGCTCGTCGATCGTGCAGAGTACAACCGATATAACCGACTGGTTTGGGTAGCTCTACTTCCAGAAGATCCAGTTGCGCTGGAGGCAATTTCTCTTCACCGAGCTACGAAACCCTAGCGCCAACTTTCCGCATCAACCATCCTTGGTCATGCCAAGGATGGGTTTTTCCAGATCACATCCAACAGGACTACCTGTCGAATGTGATTTCCCAATCCAGCATGTGCTGGAGCGGAAAACCAGCTGCATTCGCAGCATAGGCTTCGGCCTTTCATAACCCGTGCGGGCACCGTCCCCGTTTGGGGATGGGTCTGTACTCTCGGAGTTGACCCATGACTTTAATTTGCAATCACGGTACGCAGCCTTCCCGGGCACGTGTCTCCTGGCGCCTGTCTTATCAAGGTAAGCATGAATACGACTGCTCATTCTTGGGCAGTGAGTTTCGCGTATCAGTCCGGGTTGCCAGAGAGCGCTATCCGGTTTTCTGCAACATGAGTGAGGTCGAGTTTGAGCGGTGGGAAAACGGTCAATCCGGCTATGTGACCCACAGTGATCCTTCAAAACTCACGGCTGAGTTCGTGGCCACGTTCAATCGATTGCGCTTCGAGGAATGGCAACAGCAGGTGCAAATCATGCTGAGGCAACCCGAGAAGTACGCTGACTACACACCCAAGCATTTCCCTGTGTACGTCGGTGCATGCTACGACAAGACAGAAGGCTGGGTTCGGATGCATGAATTCGAGGTCATTCGGGCTCTGGCCGGGATTCCCGAGCATATTGCAATCGACCCAACTGTTCTTCACTAATACCCTCCGCCGGGCCAATGTCCCCGCTGTGGGACATGGTCCGGCTCCAACCTGGAGATACACCATGAATGCCAACCAAGCTCTGATCGTTGTTCAACGCCTGCTCTTCAATGCAGGGTCTCGGTTGAAGCTACGATTGGTTTCACATGTAGGGGCGGATTACTGGAGTTTTTCTGTTGTTGGCCGCGGCCGAATGGGCAAGAAAGTCATTGTGCCTTTCATCCAGGTCACAGACGGCTTCAGAATTCTGGGGATCCTGGACCAGACGGGCCGAAACGCTCATTGGCTTTTCAACGGCCAGGCTGGAACCGGTTGCCGTCAGATTGCCCACTACGGGGATCAAGGGCGCACGGTTGTCTATCACTCGAAGCAATATTTGACCGAGTGGTATGGCAGGAGTGTAGGCAGCGCCGATCTTTCTTCCGCATGCAAGCAGATCATTGCCTGTGCCCCGGATCAAGAGACGCTGGTCCTTCGTGATCTTGAGTACGAACGTGACGACCAGCGAATTGAGTTGCCGCCCACGTGCCAGGCTGACGTCGTGCAGCGATGCATGGACGGGGAAATTGTTCCTGTCCAAGTCGAGCACTACGAAAGGCTGATTAAGGAGTTCGGCGTCGCAGTGCGTTTTGGCAGCGGTGAATACTGTGGCCAACTGATGTCGATCGATACATCCAAGGTACTACTTGCCGGTCAATTTATGGCCGCGTGATGTCCGGTCCTCCTTGCGATAGGGAGCGTTGGAACAACCTGTGAAATCATGGAATCGGGGCGCTAAAACGCCCCGGTTGCATGCTGCGCTTTGCCCAGGCAAAATCCAGTTCAGTTACCCAGTTGCTTGTGCAACTAGGTAAAAATGAAGCTGGTATCCCAGCATTTCTCTCAATTCCGGCGGTACTCGTTCGCTAGGAGTCAAAAGCTCGTTACCCATGGTGCGAACTCGATGATTTTCAGCCAGCTGACTTTTGCGTTCGTGGTCGAGAACACCTCGTCGCGGTTGAACATCAGCAGCTGACCATTCAAAAACTCAACCTGCGGGGGGGTGTTCCCTGCGGGAGCATGGTCCCGCTCAATCTGGAGATGACCATGAATTGTAAAACCACCCAGAAATACATTTTCATCTTTGTCAGCAGCTATCGTGGGACGCATTCCTATGAAGCCAAGTTGATCGAGAACGGAATTGTTGGCCAGACATTACGGCTCTCATGCCGAGTAGCAACTGATTCGTACGAACAGCCTTGCACGCTTTCTCGTGAGGAGTGGGTAAAACAGGTCAACGGAAAAGTTGGGATGGTTAGCACCTACCCATCAGAAATGCTGACCGATGAGCTCGTGGCCACCTTTAACCGATGGTTGTTTGATGAGTGGGAGCGAGACGTAGCCAAGATCATCGGCAGCCCTGAGGTTTACGGCACTGATGTTCCGAGCCTCTGTCCTGTCTTTGTGGGCGGGAGGTACGACGCTGCAACTGGCTGGTGCGCCCTGCAGGCGTTCGATGATTTGGTGAAGCTTGCCGGCCTGCCGGTAGAGCGCTGCTGGAATCCTCGACTTCAAGGCGTAACCCGGGAAATGGTGACTGTCGCCTAATAACTGGTTTTTTTACGAAGGCCCAGGCCTTTAGAAAAGAATCTTTCCATTCTTCGAAGGCCTTGAGGTCTTCGAGAAAACAAGCTGGTCACGCCAGCACAACTCAACCCATAGCGGGGCTTCATGACCCCGCATTGGGGTCATGGCTTCGCATTTTACCGGAGCTCCATGATGAAAGTTTTTGCATTTTTTCAAAGCGTTGATAATGAGTTCTACACCGTTTTCGTAACGAATAAAGCTCACTCCGATCAGCGTTGGCTGACTGCCGTTTCACCAAACACCAACAACTTGTTTGAAGGTTTCAGGCTTGCACTGGAGAAGTTTGAGGCGGGTCAGCGTGAGCTTGTCAGCTTGGATAGCGTTCACGTTTCGTTGTTAGGTGAGGTTGTCGATGGCGATGTTGCCATTGGTCAGCATCGTATGTTCCTTGTGTCAGCCGATGAGCAGTATTGGCTGGCCAACAAAAAAGGGCAGTTGGCTAAACTGAGTGACCTTGAGTCCACACTGCAGTCCTACCTTGGGACCGCTACTTGTGTTCTCAGCCCGGTCAGCGATGAACACATCGGGGCCGTAGTCACGAATTACTCGCCAATTGAAAATCTGCGACCTCAGGTATTGGTGGTCATGGAGGATGGAAACCCGGTAGGTGTTCAGCTTTTCGGGCTCCCAGCTTCAACAGCGGTCTCTGTTCTGAATGTGATCCACCCAGATGATGTTCATAGCTTGAGAGACGAATACCTTGGTGATCTTGTCTTTGAACACGGCGAGGTCAAAAAGAATGTTCGGAATGTCACCCCCGCGGTGCAGAACCTGAACACTTTTTCGCAGCTTGCTAAATTGATTTAACCCACTCGGGGCCATGTCCCGATGGGGCGTGCCCCGTACCTCATCCTGGAGTACGACATGACTACAACATCCAAGCTTCAAATCAATCTTGATTGCATGTTCATTGGAAGTCACACGGAGGTGGTTTTGGTCCCGGCCGATCTCACCCTTGCAGAAACGCATGACATCATGAACCTGCGGTTTGGAACGGTTAAAGTCGGCGAATATGTCATCGATACCGAGAACGGATCTAAATACAACTCGCACACCGAATGGGTTGGTGACGATGAAAAGCACACGCTTGAAATCGTGAGAGATCCAAACGGGCGAATGAAAATACTCAAGCAAGAGACCGTTGTTTCTGAACCGGCCATGGCGCCGGTGGCCAGCGACGGGCTTGTGTTCATCCAACAGGATGAAGACTTGCACACCATCATTGCAGCCCTGCGGTACTGGCAGCAGATGGGCATGTGTGACCCCTTCAAACGGTCGGATGAAATGCACTCCTTGTGTACAAACAACGATGAGCTTCAGTCTTACTGTGACGACGACGTCGACGACCTGGTCATGAGGCTGAACGTCGAGATGGACCCCAAGAGCTTCTTGGAGGAAATCAAGGCTATCGTTTGATTGTGAGGTAGCCGGCCCTTATGGGTCGGCCACCCTCAGAATGCTTTTGAGTGACTCTGCTCAAGACTCAGTCACAAGCATTCTTTGGCCACTCATGTGAGTAGCCAAGATACCCAGCTGGTGGTCACCAGCACTCAAACTTAAAACCCACCTGGGGGCATTCATCCCCAGTGGGGGTGGTGCTTCCAATCACTTGGAGTTCCACCATGACTACAGTAATCAACACAACGATTGGCGAGGCAAAGGGCGGTGTAGCGCGACTCTGGCTTGAGGGTCAGAAGCTGGTTCATGCCGGCGTAAAGGTTGGTGCTAAGTACCTGCTGCGAAGCAATGAAGCATCCAAGCGTCTCGAGTTGGTACCGGTCTCCGGCGAGACGATGGAAGCGGGTTCCTTCACTGTTTCTAAACGTGAACGAAACGGTGTGGTCACGCCTCTGTTGGAGGTGCGCACCGATTTGCTTAAGAAGTTCTTTGAAGGCTGCGAGAAGGTTCGTGTTGCCATTCGAAGTGGTCGTATTGTCGTAACTGCTCTGCAGATCGACCTCAAGATCAAAGAGCGTGTTGAGCGTATAAAACGCAAGCTCACCGAGAAGGTGGCGCTGGCGAAAGGCTCGCTATATCACGGGAGCGGCATCATTGATAAAGCGCTGCACTCAGGCCTTTTGGTCGCGGGGGTTGCGTCCTTCATACAAGTCGGCGTTGAGGTCGATTCCAATTATCTGGATGTATCCCTAAGGAACAATCCGGAACTTTGGACTGAAGAATCAATCGCGATCAACACCGACATTCGTGACCTCACCTTGTCGGGCGACGTACCGCAATTAGATTGCGTAGTTGCCGGGATCCCCTGCACCGGGGCCAGCCGCTCGGGCCGTTCGAAGAACAAGATACAGAATGCGGAGGAGCATTCCTCGGCAGGTACCTTGTTCATCGACTTTCTGGACTTCGTAAAGGCCTCTAACCCTGCGATCTGCATCATCGAAAACGTTCCTGAATATTTGGACTCGGTTTCGATGACCGTCATTCGCAGTGTTCTGACATCGTTGGGATATGTGTTGCATGAGACGGTGTTCAGGGGGGCTGATTTTGGAGTGCTAGAAGACCGGAAGCGGATGGTGGTTGTAGCGATCACAAAAGGCTTGGGAGAGGGCTTTACTTTTCCGACGGCCACTGACGTTAAGCCAGTGAAAGTCGGCGATATCCTCGAGCAAATACCTGAAGACTCACCTCGGTGGAAAAGCTACGAGTATCTCGCGGCAAAGGAGGAGCGAGATATTGCGGCTGGCAAGGGTTTCAAGCGTCAGTTGGTCACAGCAGACAGCACCTCGGTTGGGACTGTCGGCTGTCATTATTTTAAAGGACGGAGCACAGAGCCATTTCTGCTACATCCTGACCCGTCCAAGTCAGAGCTCAGCAGGTTGTTTACCGCTACCGAGCACGCACGTTTGAAGGGGATTCCGCCATCTATGGTGGATGGGTTGTCAGAAACGATTGCCCATGAGGTCCTCGGTCAATCGGTCGTGTATCCCGTGTTTCAGGCGGTTGGTGAGGCACTGGGTATGGCATTGACTAACCAGGTCATCAATCCTGTTTACACAGCTCTCCAGGAGGACGGGATCGACAGCTACTGCATGCAGATCTGTGGGGGCGGAATGTGTGGAATCGGTCCGGTATGTCATATGGGAATCGATGCCACCACCCACCTTCCACCGAAGTACATCAGTGGGCAGCAGACCGAGCTTGCGATGTCGGTGTAGGCAAGGCGTCCAAAACTTTCCCCAAAGGCGGCATGCGTCTTGGGGAGGGGTTTGGTGTTTCAGTCTGGATGGTTATCGGCACTGGGAGACCGTAGGTCTCGTTTGAACGGATAACGCTGTAATTATTGATCAACCCTGGCGGGCAGGTTCCCCGTCAGGGGCACGTGTTCGCCTCGACCTGAGGTGCCATGTGATGAATGTAATTTGCCAGGCCGCGCGGATGATGGGGAATCGTAAAATCGTGCGAAAGGGGACTGCAAAGACCTCCGAATGCACGATTTTTCTATGGGAGCTCGATGACGGAAATTCACTTGAGCTTCTGCGCAATGAGGCACCCACGGCGACTGCGCACTTTGTCAGTGTCAGGGAGAGGACGGAAAGGTTTAACGACCTGCTCCAGTACTACGAACGGCACGCCAAAGTCTTCAGTCCCGACCGCTATCTGGCGGCGTAACACAGCGACTCTTCGATCGTCCCCAACCCGGGGCGGTCGAAGTTCTCGCGCTACCAGGTAGGATAAATTTGTCGTATATTCAACTTGCATCTCCACCGGATGCTTCGTAATACAGCTGACCCTTCAGCACCTCTTTTTGACTCCCCCCCCGTTTCTCGACTGCTTTCCCAAGCTATGTTTGCGAAAGCAATTGACTCTTCACCCCCCTGATGTCAGGTGGTGAGATGCCCAGTTGGTGGTTTACCAGCAATCACAATCCCTAAAGGGGCTTCTTGCCCCTGCCGGGGAGAGAGCCTCCTTCATCTCTGGAGGCACCACTATGTTTATCGAAACAGCCGAGAACCCTAACGTTTTTCAATTGCTCGGTGAGACCGTCACGGCCGATGAAATCATCGAGGCCGCGAACGAAATCATCAACAAGCGATTTGCAAAGGGTGCTCGCTTTGACAGTCCGGATCGTGCTCGGCACTTCTTCAAGTTCAAGCTGGGCGAGAAAGACCGCGAGGTGTTTGGCGTAGCCTACCTGGATGCCCAGCATCGGCTTATCGCGTTTGAAGAGCTGTTCGCTGGCGGCCATCAGCATGTAAGCGTCCATCCTGGCGTGGTCGCAAAGCGTGCTCTGCATCATAATGCGTCAAAGGTGATTTTGGCGCATAACCACCCCAGTGGTGATTGCAGCCCATCGCCTGAGGACCTCTCCATGACGGCATCTCTGAAGCAGGCTTTGATGCTTGTGGAGGTGACGCTCATAGACCACATTATCGTTGGCAAGCAGTGCTACAGCATGTGCGACAACGGTCAGATCTAATTCCTACCCATCGGGCGCATCACGTCCCGGCTGGGTTGTGGGCGCCACCTCAACGGAGACGTACCATGAAATTTAATTCCTCAGTTGTTAGCTATCCGGACCGTGGTCATTGGGGGAATAGCCGATACCGCGGTAATTGCACAGGCGCGATCGTAAGGGATTTCTTTGGGACGTATCACACCCGAAAGAATGGTCTTGCGTTTGACCCTAGTATCGGTGGCGGTACGTCTGTCGACGTTGCCAACGAGCTCGGACTCCGGTTCAAGGGTACCGACCTTCACCAGGGGACCAACCTGTTGCTGGACGACATGCGGACCTTTCTTGGAGAGGAGGCCCACACCTGTTGGTGGCATGCCCCCTATGCTTCGATGCTGGTCTATAGCGGGGAGGTCTGGGGAGAGCCAAACAAGTGGGACATGAGTCGAATGGCCCTTGCCGAGTTCACGGAGGCTCTCGAGCTTTCCATCATGAACATTCATGACGCCGTCGAAAAAAATGGGCATTACGGAATTTTGATGGGCAATCTTCGTCGGCAAGGTCAGTACCTCAATTTGTCATCGCTCGTCGAACGGGTCGCGCCGGGTCGGCTTGTTGATGAAATTATCAAGATTCAGCACAACTGCGTTTCTGATCGGCGGGAATACCGAGGCAACATCGTCAGGATCGCCCACGAAAAATTGTTGGTCTTCAAGAAGAACAAGGAGTCTCTGTTTTTCTTGGCTCAGGTCGAAAGTCGTGCTGCGTCATGGGTTGGGACTACTTGGCGGGCCGCGATACGTCGCATCCTTCAAGGTGGCAAGGTCCTACACCTCAAAGAGATTAACCAACTGATCGCGCCGTACGCAGGTTCTCGGTCAAATCAGCACTGGGAGGCAAAAGTTCGTCAGGTGGTACAGGACGCGCGCTATTTTGAACGCGTTGCGCCTGGTACCTACCGACTAGCTGCTTAAATCGTCTCGCATCGCCCCGGGGAGTTCCCGGGGCGGTTTAGAGACCGCTTCGGCAAGAGCATTGCTCAAGCGGTTTCACTCGAACCAATGTTGGTTCGAATTGAAAGCAGCTGCACTACTGCAGCATTAAAACCAAACCGGCGGGGTTTAGCTCCCTGTCGGGGGTTAGCTCCGCCTCAACCCGGAGTTAAACCTATGAAAAAAAATCTTGGCATCATTGGTGAGTTCCTTGGCCACTTGGTCATGGGAGTCATTTTCTTTTCCCTGCTCGTGCTCGCGAGCCTTCTGATCTCGACCCTTACCAGTTGGGTGGGGGGCTTCGAGGCCGGTAAGGACCTGGTCCCAGTTCTGAAACTCTTGGAACATGTGATCTTGTACAGCGACTGCGTGTTCTTGGGCTGGTGGACGATCTATTCCACCTACCACGCCAGCAAGGCTCTTCTGGCCTGAACCGTCACTAACGGGGCGGCCTGGGCATGCCCTTATGCAAACAGGAAAAACTATTGGAGATGGCTATGAATGCCTTCATTCGTGGCTTCAAGCGCGGCGTACAAGAAACCCTTCAAGGCTTTTGGGCACCCGCTATAGCGTTATGGGATTTGCTAAGTACCACCACGGAAAAAATAACCGGCGATGTAACGAAGCGAGATCGGTAGCCTTCCTGTTCCATGAATCGACCATCCAGCATCAATAGGTGGTCGCGGCCCCTCACTATGCGGTGAGGGCCAGATCACCACTCGGGTTTTCCCTGGGTGGTTGATTCAATGACGTCGCTGAGAGGCTTTGGCCTTTAGGCAATAAATTCACTATCAAACCCCGCCGGGAACATGCCCCCGCGTTGGGGACATGCCCGGCTCCTTTTGGAGCACGACATGAATAATCAAAACAACCTGGTCGGAAACGAGCGATTGGACCTTCAGATGTCGGCGGCGCCATCGCCGTTGGACCTGCTTAAGGTCGCTGTTGACGCAGGTTTGACGTTTGCTGATTGCGAAAATTATTTTGGTGTTGATTCAAGCACAAACCCTTTCGCAAAAGCCGCGCAAGCGATCTATGCAGATCGGAGCGATAACGACATCGAAATATGCGAGAGGACGGTTATCTCCCGCTGTGAGTACGGGGCCTTTGTAGGAGCTCGCGTCTTTGTGCGGGACGAGCAGGCCGGGTTGCCCGACATTATCGAGTTGATCGATGGGCTGGTACGACACTTTCACACGAAATTTGGACCTGAGCTCTCACAGAGTTGCCCGGTCCTACAGGGCAAGGTTGGGATGATCGAAGAATTGTTTACCAATCACGGTGATGAGATCGAATCCCTTTCTGGCAATGCTCCTGAGTCCATCCCCAAAGCAAGGTTCGTGTTCGCCGGAATTGTTGAAGAGAACTACACCTCTGAGATCATTCTTAACCTTGTTCGAATGGGGGAAAACTCTGGCTTTAATCTCGACCAGTGCGAAGCACTTCGCAACTGGCTCGAACACAAAGGCAAGCTTCTGGATGCGCAACTGAGAACTGTCCATGTGGCATAAAAACCACATATGTTGGCTCACGCCTGCAGGGCGCCAAAAGAAGTGTTTGTTCACGATGACCGTAATGGAATTCGTGTTCGCGCTGAGTCCATATAGGACAAAGCAGTAAAGGTGCAGCTGATCCCTTAATTTCAGCAATCCAGCAACCGCGGGGAGCCTCTATCCCTGCGGGGTAGGGCCTCCCGCACACAAAAGGAGTGTCCCTCATGGAGAACCAAAATAGCTCTCCGCATCAAAAACCCTGGTATGCGCCGTTGGTGCATTTCCTCGCTCACACGGTTGTGGGTTCCGGCATTTTCATAATAATTGCCACGCCTTCCGTATTTCTCGGGTGGCTTGTCCACAAACTTCGTGAGTACCACGTCGCCGAGTTCACGCTCAGCGTTCTTACGTTCCTCGAGCACGCGATCCTGGTGGTCGATGCGCTTACCTTTCTGTCGTTCCTGGGCTTTACCTCGTGGGCTGCAGTCAAGGAGATGAGACAAAATGGGCATTAATAGCGGTAATAAAAGTTCCCTGGTTGAGCACTGCCTAACTGAGTTTGTGAAGGCAGCTCAGCAGGCCCCCGCCATCTATTTTGCTCCCGTTCGTGGGGCGATTTCTGGTGTCATCGGTCAGTGGCGAAAGCTGCAGGCTCGTGACTCCGATGGTGGGACCCCCAAAGTGGCCTAATTCGCTTTGAACAGATACCGATCAAGGTATATGCTGAACTCATGTAACGCGAGGAGCTGACCATGATTCGCAAACACCTTGTAGGTTTCATCAAAGGTTTCAAAGCTGAGTTCGTTGTTGCGGCGAAAGCTGCGCCGGCGATCTTTTTCGCTCCTCTCGTTGGGGCGATTAAGGAAGTCAGGAACCAAGCGAATAAAGGTCTTTAACTGTTGTCCTCGCCCCTCTTGTAAAAGAGGGGCGCTTCCGATTCTCTCCCGGTCTGGGGAGAGTGTTCGGTTCGGAGAACCTCTTCTAACGAGGCGAGTCTCTCAACCGAATCCACCTGCGAACAATGCGTTTCCAGGACGATAGTCAGCTGCAACTCTATGCAGCATCACCTTGGCACTCGCCATTCAACCCATTGGGACAATCGCTCCCGATCGGGAATGTTGTCTCTAACCACCGGAGGCAACATGAATATTTCACAACAGCTCGTGGCAGCTGGTTTCGATAAGGTCGCTCAGTCACTTCCTTTTCGTATGGAGCGCATGCGCTCAAATGGAATCGAATGTGATGAGGCGTCGTTGTTGACGACGATTGAGCGCGACGAGTTTCGCTCAATCAAATGCAGGATGCGTCTGGCAAAGGTCACCACGTTCGCTGAGCTCGAAGAGCACGGTCGACTTGTTACTTTGCTGGCGAGTTTCACTACTGAATCCAGAACGTGGCTTATGAAGCTACCGCTGTTGCGACTGCAAATCATGATGGACGCAGTTGAATCATCCTGGTGATCCTACTTGCCACATCTGTGGCGTAACGCTGCATATGCAGCAAACCCCGTCGGGTTCTTTTCCCGATAGGGGAGAGGCCTCGACTTTCGTGTTGGAGGCTTCATGAACAATTTTCCGGTTTCCCAGATTTCCAATAACCCAGCGCTGGTTCTCTCGCATTTCAACGAGATCATCGAGCGCAGAAAAGCGGCACTCTTTCCTGAAGGTGCCCATGATGGTGTTACGGAAGTTCTGCTACTGGACAGGAGGGACCGTCCTCTCTACCTGGCGTCTCAAGTTGACGTTACTCAGCAAGAGATTGAAGCCAGCTACTGTGAGCGCGGGATCACCACCACGGCGCATCTTCGTGAATTCATTCAACTGGTTCACGAAATCTCGGCAGCATGTTCAACGATTGCTGCTTCGGAGCTTCGCTCGTATCACCTGGACTTGCTCCGGGCGATGAAGGACGAGATGGTTCAGAAACGTGCGTAGGTGATTGGAGCAGGGGGGATTCCTCCCTGCTTCCATCTCAAAATGCCGAGTGCTATATTTCAACCAGCTGTGATCAGCATCCTCTCGGCCAGCAGGCCACCGACCGACCTCAAGGGTTGTTTCGGAAAGCTCCAGTTTTCCCAAGCAAAGATTCTTCCTATCGCTCTGTTGCGATCGGAGATGGCGTTAGCTGCGCGTCCCTAAAGCAGCATCAACATTGGCCATTCTGGCTAACCCACCCTGCAGGGGTTTCTCCCTGTAGGGGAGACCTTGCACTAAAACTAAAATTGAGGTGCAACATGTCTGACTTACTGAATCTCGTGATCATCATCGTCGACTTCGTGTTTGACGTAATTTGATTCACACGGCCCTGTGCTTGGCTCTCGCCGGACATTGGGTAAGCCTGTCGTAACACCGTTGTTCCAACCTTTCTGGTGGGGTCCTTCCCCACTCGGGGTTGGCATCTCACCTCCATTCTGGAGGTACATCTATGATTTTTTCGCCTGCAAAGCTGATTGGAGCGTCATCACCCTTCGGCTGTAGCTGGTCGTATGTGACGCGGGGAGACCAGGTTGTGAAGATGGAGCAACGTGTATGAGTAATGCACAGAAGCCCCTCCCGTCACCACCGAAGCCCCACGCCCAAAATCGGGTTGCTCACTATCAAGAGGCTCTCAGCGATGAAAGCTTTGTCAGCATGATGAGCAGCATTTGCGGCTTACCGATCAAACAGAAGGATGGGACCAAGAAATGAAGTCCTACCCCCGTTTAGTCGCGCTACTCCGCGAGACGATGACACTCACTACCGGTGAGGCTGAAGCATTGACGCGTGGCGTCGAAGCAGAAGCCGTGTCCCGCTGTGGAGGTATTGCGAACGTCGTTCGCCGTGCCGTCGCGCTTCGACACTATGCAGCACTGCGTGCACTGCTCGCTCGTTACCCGAATGCTCGAGACAAGACTGCTTTCGCTATCGATACCGGCTTCACCGGCAAGCGCCGTGTGCTGGTGGATGATGGGAAGGTTGTTTCCCACGGCCATCTGGCCTGGGATGTCTTTCTCATTCGAATTAGAACGAAGCATATCCACTGATTGATCAAACCCTATAGGGGCCTACATGCCCCAATAGGGGTAGTGGGCTCCAATTACCGGAGTCCCTTTATGTCTACTAACCACGCAATCAAAACCCTGATGCAGCGCTACCTGGTGTTAAACGGCTACCCCGCTGAAGACGTCGATTTTTCTTTGAGCTGTTGTCAGGGCGATGGTGCAAGTTTCACTGGTGAGTTGGATGTGAAGCGTCTTGCTTCGCGTCTTGTTCCGGATGTGACTTCGACTGTCTGGGATGGCCTGGTGCTACCCGAAAAGCTGGAGATCACCCGGGACTCTGGAATGCGCTACGTGCATGAACGATCGACCTCCCTGAGTATCGATCCAGTTTACGTCGAGCTCACTCCAGCTGATGAACTAGGTGGACCCGCTCAAAAAGTTGCTCTTCATCGACTGGTCACTGCGCTTGCCGATGATGTTGTGGCCACCGGTGCAGAGCTTGCGCACCGAGGGTACAAACTCCTTGATGCGTACGTCTCCGAAAAGACAAAGCTGCGCACCTTTCAAACCTCCAACTTTCGGGTTGATGTTTTTAAGTGTCCGGATGACTTCGATGTCTTTGAAACCGAGGAAGAGCTCGTCTACCTCGACCAAACCATCCAGCAAATCATGGATGGGGAGATCGAATGCTTCAGCCTCAAAGTCACTGTCACCATGCTTGATGATGACGGCGACGATATCGCTGTACTGGCTGAGGTTGATATTTACGGGTTCAGTCGTGATCCCTCGATCAAGGGGCTCTGTACAGACACACGTGATGTTGTGCGCGAGGCGATTGCTGAAGCGCGCGATACCTACTTGAAGCTGATGAAACCGCGGTTGCGGTTGGCAGCTTAACCACCCCTGGGGGGCTTTGCCCCCTCAAGGGGTGGAGCTCCTTCAGGTGTCCTATTCCCCCGGCTCGGGGCTTCCCCAAGCTCCCGTTTCGGTGGCTTGGGGAAGTCCCGAGTTGGGCTTACCTGGAGGTGCACTATGAGAAATTTGAAAGCCGAAGTTGTACGTAATGCGGCGAAGCTAAAAGGCTGGGATGTGATTTTGAGGGACTTGTGCCCTGAGATCGATTCCCGAGCGTTTGATAAACCAGGTCGACACACCAAGTGCCCTGTCCATGGGGTGGCTGGTCGTGGCGGCGATGGGTTCAAGTTCTTCCGTAAGGATTTTCAAGACTCCGGCGGCGGTATGTGCAACACCTGTGGAACGTACCCCGATGGATTCAGCTTGCTGATGTGGGTGAAGAACTACGGATTTGCCGATGCTGTGGCCGATGTTGGTGACTTCTTGGGGATTCGCTCGACTGAAGATGAGAATCAGCAGGAGAAGGTTAACCGGGCCAACGAGCAGGCGCTCGCGGCACGTCGCAAAGAACTTGAGGAAAGAGAGGCTGCTTCAAACCTCTATCACAGCAAGAAACTTAATGAGCTTTGGAAGGGCAGTATTCCGCTTACGCATGCAGATGCTGAGCCGGCCCGACTGTATTTGGCCAGCCGCAAGATTCTCTGTTGGGATCGTGAGGGCGTCGAAAGGGTGGTTCGGTTTCATCCGAGCCTCTCGAGTTACAACGAGGATGGTGAGTTCGAAGGTGATTTTCCCGGCATTGTCGCGAAAGTTACTAAGGCAGGGCTTCCTATCACGCTCCACCGGTACTTTCTAACCCCGAAGGGGCTGAAAGCACCCGTCCAGAGTGCTAAGAAAATGTGCATGTATCCTACCGACAAACTGGTTACTGGCGGTGGCATTTTCGTGGGGGCTTGGGACAAGGAGGAAATTGATGTTTGTGAGGGGCTGGAAACGGCTTGGGCAATAGAAACCGGTACCAATTTCGCTGTGCAGGTTCACTCATTGGTGAATGCAACGTTGTTGGAGGGTTTCGAGCCTGGCCCTCGCACAAAACGCGTCAGGATCTGGATCGACAAGGACCGATCCGGGCGCGGTGAAGAGGCGGGCATGAACCTGAAAAAGCGTCTCTGGGAGAAGGGTATCCAAGCTCAGATACTGACTCCCTCATTGCCGCTGTTGGAAGGCGAAAAGTCAGTCGACTGGAATGATGTGCTGGTGCAGCTTGGATGCATGGGGTTCCCACAGATGAGGAGGGCGGCTTGATGAGCGTCACATCTTATCTGTATGACCCGGTGCGTGTTGTCACCTCGCCAGGCGCCAATGCCCTCGACCCATTCTCACCGCCCAGCGGTTTTAGTGGGAGCGCAGGGGATTACCGATTGCTGTTGGTAAGCCGGTACCGGGTGCCGGCGTCGCGTCGGTACATCATGGCCCATGCAAAGGCCCTTCAAGATGGACTCAACGTCATCTTTGAAGGGCCATACACAATGGAGGCTGCCGACATTCTCGAAAAGATTGTCGCTAGCGACCGCATGCAAGAAACCAAAAGGGCCGGCTAATTTAGCTGGCCCTTTTTTTATGGCCATGAGATCGATCAGGAGTCGGGTAGAATTGTCCGCTTGCATTCCAGTAAGACGTGCGAGTCTTCAAGCATCGCAATCGAGATCCGAACAATGACTTTCAAAGTGGTCAAGCTCAGCACCTCAACAACCGATACACCAGGCCTGTACCAGGTCAAGTTTAATGGCGACGATCGTTTTTTTCGCACTGTGGATGTCCATGTCTCAAAAGACCTCGGGCCCAATGCCCTGGACTTCGTCGAGCTGTATGGCGCCTGGTGCTGCCTGATCTGGTTGGAGCTCGCTGGGGCAAATCGAACATCCCGCAACCTGAAGCTGGTGGTTTCGCGAGGAGCTGTAAAGCGTCTCCTGCTGGTGACAAGTTCCAAAGAAGAGCTCTACCAATACGCATATGCACTTCGGACACAACTCCTCGGCCTGGACAACATTTCAGTCGAGAAAGGGGAGGAGTGGGCGCTGGAAGAGCATCCTGGCATCTGCGTGAGATGGGATGGGAAACCCCCGCCACAACCTTTCGTCGACAATCCTACGTTTGGCCGCATCTACCTCACGTACCATGCAGTTATCGAGTACCTGGATGAAACGAAGGGCGAGTGTAAGCTCGACAACGTTTTTTCGAGGCTGGCCCGGATCGTTCGGGAGGCGGACAGGGTAAAAACGCTGACTGCGAAGCAGGAGAAAGACAAGGCTCGCCGCTATGGTGAGCAGCAAAAGGGCGTGAGAAATCTAGGTACCGCGTCGGGTTGGCAAATAACCACTCGACCGACCACTGACGGGAAGGGCCTTATTGCTATGACGGTTTTTCAGCGAGTCGAGTAATGGGTTCGCGATGGAGAGGGTGATGGCGTACGTTGCGCGGGTGAGATCTGAGCTTTTGGCGCTGTTGAGATCAGTAGATCCAGACGGCTGGGAGCAAGCAAAGAATCTTTCCCGGGATGACGTCGTGAGCTTTTTGGTTTCAAGACCTCATATCATGCAAGGAATCTCGTACCAGATCTTGGGGGAGGCCGGATTCGGGGAGGGGGCGTATCTTCAGAACTCGCGCGACGGCGAGGTCTACCGGCTGATTCGGTGTCAGGTCTCCTTCGATGAACGCGGTCTGCCGTTGACGGTTGGACTGATTGGCGTAAAAGATGGGCTCGATAATAGCCACGCCAACTTCATCGGGCGGATTGATGAGTTCACGAGCATGGAAACTGGACTTCAAATTTTGGGATCGGAAATTCTAGACCTGTTGGAACTGTAAAATAATAACTCACACAAATAGAGATTTATGTGAGTTATTATTTTATCTTGGTTATGAATGCCAGGATGCGTTAAGTGGCGGCATTAGTGGCTAACCTTTTTAAATTAAGCATAAATACTCGAAAGGGACCTTCTAGATAATGAAATCTAGTCAGCGTCACATTATACCGTTGGAAAAGTGCATCGTTGCCCTCGATACTAACGTCGCGCGTACACTTGGGGAGTCCACGACTTGTCCGGACTGGCTTGATACCTTTGGTCAAATGGCTTCCTCTGGTGAATACGCTTTTGCACTCGCGGATGGGGCATTTGCGGAGCTCTTAAATCAGATTACAAAGCCTGAGGGAGGGATGAGTGAACCTTGCTTCAGTCGTATGATTCAAGGGCTTGAGACCTTTCTCGATCCAGAATATCCCATCATCCTTGGGAAGAGAGACATCTTAGGGATGCTTGGAATTGCTGGTAAGGATCCTTGGTGCGCTAGTGAAGTAAGGGATCTTTCAAAGGACGGGTGGCAGAAACTTTGTAATATTCAATCAGAGCCGAAAAACTCACAGTATCACTCGAAGCTTGAAAAAATACTTCAGGATGAGCGCGAAGAGTGGATTGCGCAGTTCGATAAATTTGATTCTCATCTCGCTCTTGAACTCGCAACAGTTAAGGAGCGTATAGCAAGGTTTCAAAGTTATAGTGGCGTCTATGCTCTGTCATTTAGGAATTTGCTGTTGGATCTTCAACAGAAACTTCATGCCCTCGATAATTTAAAGGAATTGGAAGGCAAAGTACTAAAAGATGCCTTAGCCGAGCTTGATGCCGATCGTCCACTCGCAGGTATCTCAATGAGCGCGAGATGTGACCTTCAAATAAGGTACCTCTATCGGCAATGGGTAAGGACACGCAAATCTAAGCATGCCTACTCTCCCGCTTCGCACAACAATCGAAATGATGGAATTGATTTTGATTTCTATCGGTTTTTGATGCTACCAGCCTTGGTCGTGACTGAGGACAAGGGCTTCCTCACGCGCATAAGCGACATTTCTAGCCCCCAAAAGACTTGGTTCATGACTCCTCAGGAGCTTGCCGCCAGTTGGTTGCGAGGGGACCGGCCGTGGCCAATCTGGGCACAAAACCGTGTATGCGCCTTAAGTGACCCTCCGTTTTTCTTGGCGTGCGAGGTCCGATGAGTGGAGCTCGCGGGTTTCCTGGTGCGGGTCTAAAATTCTAGAAATGGCTTTAATTCTAATGCGCAAGCTTATGATTTCATTGCGTATAATAGGGATTATGTTAAACGGTTAGCTTCCTAATAATTAGGTTGCAAACATTATCCCTCCATGCGCTGAGCTGTTCAAGCCACTAATGAACCGAGTACGCTCCTTTGAGGTCTCTTGCAATTCCGTAAGCGGCCAAAATGGAGAAAGAGACGATGATGATTGATGGCGTTGAGAAACGAATCGAAGCCGGCGTGAATACGGCCCTGGACATGGTTGAGGTATTGGTTGCAGCTGGCCAGCCCCTCAAATCTGCGATTGCCACCTCGCGGATACTCACTATGGAAGTTGTCCGTGAGTCTCTGGCAAAGAACCTGGCAAACAAAAGCGGCTCGGTGATTACTCATACCTTGGCCACGACGCCGGCCCAACCTGAGCCGGTACCGCCCCAGCAGGCCGCAAAAACGAAACAGCACCAGACAGTTGAATGATCATTGAGGTCGGCCGGGAGATCTTTGTGATACACCCGGCCGTGCCTGCGATACCAGCTTCCTCACCTCACGCTTGCTGTAGCCACCGCAGAGCGTCCAGAGGGCAGGAAAAGGTTCAGGCAAGCCCCAGCACTACAAAACTGCATATCCGCCCCCGCACGGCCCCCTATCGGCAGTTTCCGGCCCGTTTAAACCCCGCCGCTTCGGCGTCCGCAGCGCTCGCAAACTCTACCCGGTTGCGCGTTCCGACCTTTCCATAGCTCGGACAGCCCACTGGCAGGTGGTATACATTGCTATTGCGGTTCCCAATCACCAACTGGATCGAGTTGGAGGCGTCTCCACCAGATACCTGGTGCTGAACTGGCTCGCTCCGAATGGCCTGGGGCATCGTGCCGGCTCCCGTCACTCGCATCCCGAGACTCCAAGAATGCTCACCTGTTACGAATGGGTTGCTGTGCCCCATTATTCGGGCAATGCGCCGGTCACGCTCCTGTTCCCACGCGGTCACTGGGTATTGGTGATCCCAGGCCATCAGCAACTGCTGTTGTGCCTTGGACATCGACAGCCCGTAACGGTCGTGCATGTAGGGGTCGTCTCAGAAAACGGAAAATAAAGCACGCTAAGCCGGTTGCAGCGGCCGTAGCGGCC
>CXWK01002508.1_pt1 | contig 59322 bp, 60 predicted proteins | sample 590851 | NCBI WGS metagenome assembly CXWK01 (sample SAMEA3498364, study PRJEB10139) | wastewater metagenome | biome: wastewater treatment plant; material: activated sludge | place: Denmark | collected 2014-08-01 | reverse complement strand
ACCGAACGGGCCGGATCGATGCGGATCGTCTCCGGCAACGGCAAGATTTCCGCTCCCATAACCGGCGTGCCGAAGGTCGTGGCGCGCGGACAGGGCGGTTTGCTCGACGTGCTGCTGGCCGGCGATTTTGCCGCTTCATCGGAAATTTTCTTTTCTTATGCCGAGCCGCGCGAGGGCGGCACGAACGCCACCGCGGTTGCCAAGGCCAAGCTCAGCCTAACCGGCGACGGCGGCAGCCTGTCGGACGTTCAAGTGATCTTCCGCCAGCAGCCGCCGATCGCCAGCGGACATCACTTCGGCTCGCGCCTCGTGTTCGATCGGAAGGGCGCTCTGTTCATCACCACCGGAGACCGGGCGAGCCAAAAGGACAGCGCCCAGGACTTGTCGACCGATATTGGCAAGCTGATCCGCATCATGCCGGACGGCTCAATTCCCAAGGACAACCCGTTCGCCGGCCAAGACGGCAAGCGCCCGGAAATCTGGAGCTATGGCCACCGCAACATTCAAGGCATGGCGCGGCATCCCGAGACCGGTGAGGTGTGGACGACCGAACACGGCGCGCGCGGCGGCGATGAGTTGAACATTCCGCGTGCTGGCAAGAACTACGGCTGGCCGGTCATCACCTGGGGCATCGACTACAGCGGCGCCAAGATCGGCGAAGGCACGGCCAAAGCCGGCATGGAGCAGCCGGTTTATTACTGGAACCCGTCAATCGGCACCTCGGGCCTGACCTTCTATACCGGTGAACTCTTCAAGGGCTGGAAGGGCAATCTTCTGGCCGGCGGGTTATCAGGCGCAGTGCTCGAACGTCTCATCCTTGATGGCGATCAGGTTGCAGGCGTCGAGCATCTGCTTGCCGGCCGGGGCGACCGCATCCGCGACGTACGCATGGCACCCGACGGTTCGGTTTACGTATTGACCGATGACGCGGACGGAAAACTTCTGAGGCTCACTCCGGGCCGGTAACCCGCAGAATCCTCGCCCCGCCTCTTCGACCTATGAAAGGCTTGAGCCGCCCGCCTCGTTGGGTCATTGTGTCGCGGACAAACGTCCAGAACACAATCAAGGTCAATCCCAGGAGACCAGAAGTATGGCGGATACGGCCACCAACTCGCCTTCCCTCCCTGCAAAGCCGGCCAAAGCCGCATGGCCAGTGGTGAGGGCCTTGAAGCCGGACGATATTTTAAGCGCTCTCGATGCCGGCATCCGCGATTTCAGATCCGCGCCCAAGTTCGGGCTGTTCTTCGGCGCCGTTTACGCGCTTGCGGGCTGGCTGATCTTCGCCCTTGTGTTCTACATCGACATGCCCTACCTCGCCTATCCGCTGGCGACGGGCTTTGCCCTTATCGCGCCATTTGCCGCGACCGGGCTTTACGACGTCAGCCGCAAGCTGGAACGTGGCGAGCCGCTGACCTGGGGCGGCGTTCTGGGCTCCATCAAATCGGTGAGCGGCAAGGAACTCGCCTGGATGGCGGTCGTCACCGTGTTCAGCCTCATCATCTGGCTCGACATCGCCGCGTTTCTGTTCTTCGCGTTTCTGGGCTTCGGCGGCGGCGACCTTGGCGGCAGCCTTATCAACGAGATTCTCAATACCACGCGCGGCTGGGTATTTCTGTTGATCGGCAACATCGTCGGCGCCATCCTCGCTCTGATGGTGTTCTCCTACTCGGCCATCTCATTTCCGATGCTGTTCGACCGCAACGTCGATTTCGTCACCGCCATGGTGACGAGCGTCAAGACGGTAGTGAACAATCCCTGGCCGATGTTCATCTGGGCCGTCATCATCGCCATCAATCTGGTTCTGTCGCTGGTTTCTCTACTGGTCGGGTTGATCATCGCCATGCCGGTGCTCGGCCACACGACCTGGCACATCTACCGCAAGGCCGTTGAACCGGCGGGGAGCGAAACCAGTGCCGCAAAGGCAGCATAGTCCGTTCCGGCGCCGCGCCCGGCAGATGCTGGGCCGGCCGCGATACTACCGGGCCATGGAAACGGCGATGCCGGGCCGGCCGCCCCGGTCGTTTCTGGCGACAGCCTATACTGGCGTGCGCCGGCCCTGCATCTGCACCGGCTGCATCTGTTTGACGCCCTCCGAGCGGGCCCAGCAGAAGCGCGTGTTTGCGCTCGCCCGGGCTTGGGGGCGGATGGCCTACGGCTGACGGCGCTCGACCAGGGCCCACCGCATTGACATTCCCCCGCCCTTCCCCCATACCCAGCCCATTCCGACGGCCCTGACGTTCAGAGCCGCCGCCCTGCACATGGATCGCCGTTGACGGCGCCGGGAGGCAGGGGGGTCAACACCCGGCAGCGCGATGCGCTCCCGGGTGCGTTTTTCGTTTGCGCATGTTGCATGCGCCAGGAGGTCGATACGCGTGCTCAAGGTTTGGGGCAGAAAAACTTCGGTCAACGTCCAGAAGGTGATGTGGACGGTGGCGGAGCTTGGCCTCAAGTCGGAGCGGGTCGACGTGGGCGGCGCCTTCGGCGGCCTCGACACGGCGGAGTTCGCCAGGCTCAACCCCAACCGTCAGATCCCGGTCATCGAAGATGCCGGCGTCACGTTGTGGGAGAGCGGCGCCATCATCCGCCATCTGTCCCGGACATATGGCGCGGGCGGCCTCTACCCGTCCGACGCCAAGGCCGTGGCGCGTGCCGACCAGTGGATGGACTGGGCGCTGACCTCGATCTATCCCGACATCATCTCGTCGATCTTCATCGGGCTCATCTTCACGCCCAAGGCGAGCCGCAATACGGCCGCTGTCGAAACAAGCATCGCGCGCGCCGGCGAACGGCTCAGCGTGCTCGATGCACATCTCGCCAGCCGTCCCTATATGCTTGGCGACACGCTGACGATGGCCGACATCCCGGCGGGTAGCCTGATGTACCGCTATTTCACGCTGCCGATTTCGCGCCCCAGCCTGCCGAACGTGGAAGCGTGGTACGCGCGCTTGCAACAGCGCCCCGCCTACCGCGACCACGTGATGATCGACTACAGCGGCCTGAAAGTGCCCGGAGCTTGAGGACCTAGCTGATGTTCCAAACGCTGCAAGAACGGCTGTCCGGCGTCCTCGATAAGTTGACGGGGCGCGGCGCGCTGTCTGAAGCCGACGTCAACGAGGCGATGCGCGAAGTGCGGCGCGCGCTGCTCGAAGCCGACGTGGCGCTCGATGTCGTCAAGGATTTCGTCGAGAAGGTCAAAGCCAAGGCGGTGGGCGCGGAAGTCCTGCGCTCGATCAAGCCCGGGCAGATGGTGGTCAAGATCGTCAACGACGAGTTGGCCGCCATGCTCGGTTCGGACGCGGCTCCCATCGATCTCAACGCCGTGCCGCCGGTCGGTATCCTGATGGTCGGCCTGCAGGGCTCGGGCAAGACCACGACCACGGCCAAGATCGCCTACCGGCTCACCAACCGCGACCGCAAAAAAGTGCTGATGGCCTCGCTCGACACGCGCCGCCCCGCTGCTCAGGAGCAGTTGCGCGTGCTGGGCGAGCAGACGAACGTCGCGACACTGCCCATCGTCGCCGGGCAGACGCCGATCCAAATCGCGCGCCGGGCCGAGGAAGCCGCCAAGCTCGGCGGCTATGACGTGGTTATTTACGACACCGCCGGCCGCGTCACGGTCGACGAAGAGCTGATGGACGAAGTGCGCGACATCAAGCTGGCAATGAAACCGCATGAAGTGCTGCTCGTCGCCGACGCGCTGACCGGCCAGGATGCCGTCAACACCGCCAAAGCCTTTGACGGGCACATCGGCGTCACCGGCATCGTGCTGACGCGCGCCGACGGCGATGGCCGCGGCGGCGCCGCTCTTTCCATGCGCGCCGTCACCGGCAAGCCGATCAAGCTCATCGGCATCGGCGAAAAGTGGGACGCGCTCGAAGACTTCGACCCCAAGCGCATCGCCGGCCGCATCCTCGGCATGGGCGACATCGTTTCGCTGGTCGAAAAGGCGGCACAGACGATCGACGTCGAGAAGGCGACCAAGATCGCCGAAAAGATGAAGAAGGGGGCCTTCGATCTTGAAGACCTCGCCGAGCAGCTGAAGCAGATGGAGAAGCTCGGCGGCATGGGCGGTGTCATGGGCATGCTGCCGGGCGTCGCCAAGCTCAAGGGCCAGATCAACGAGGCCGGGCTCGACAAGAGCCTCAAGCATCAGCGCGCCATCATCTCGTCGATGACGCCAAAAGAGCGGCGCAACCCCAAGATCCTCGACGCCAAGCGTAAGCGGCGCATCGCGGCCGGCTCCGGCACCACGCCGGCCGAGATCAACAAGCTCATCAAAATGCACATGCAGATGGCCGACATGATGAAGCAGATGGGCCGCAACAAGGGCCTGCTCAATCGCTTCCTCGGCGGCACGGGCGCCGGCCCATCCGAAGCCGAGATGGAGGCGATGCAGGCCGAACTCGCCAAGCTCGATCCCAAGGCGCTGGAACAGTTGCCTGCCGACGTCAAAGACGCCCTCAAGGCCGCGCCCGCCGGAGGCACACCTACGAAAGGTCTGCCCAGCGGTCTGGGGATGCCGAGAGGCATTCCGGGCCTGGGCGGCGGCCTGCCGGGCTTAGGCGGCGGTTTTCCGAAATTCCCGGGTCTCCCGGGGAAGAAGAAGTGAGCGGGTCATACCGCTTCAACATCAACCCAACATTCGACTTTGAAAACGGAGAAAGAAGACCATGTCAGTCAAGATGCGCTTGTCGCGCGGCGGTTCGAAAAAGCGCCCCTACTACTACGTCGTCATCGCCCACGGCACGAGCCCGCGCGACGGCCGCTATATCGAGCAGATCGGTACGTTCGATCCGATGCTGAAGAAGGACAATCCTGAGCGCGTGAAGCTCAACGAAGAGCGCGTCAAGCACTGGCTCGGCGTAGGTGCCCAGCCGACCGACCGCGTGCTGCGCCTCCTCGACGGCAAGGGCCTCGCCAAGCGTGAAGCCCAGATCAACCCTGAGAAGGCGAAGCCGAAGAAGAAGGCCCAGGAGCGCGCCGCTGCTGCCGCCGAAAAGGCTGCCAAGGCTGCCGAAGCTCCGGCCGGCTGATCCCTCGTATCGTTTCGGCCGCATGGCCTTCTGAACGTTAACGGCCCCTGGCGAAGTCCGCCGGGGGCTTTCGTTTACCAGGGGTCGAAGGACATGTAGAAATTTCTAAACTAGAGAAATATTCTACTTTCATGACCGAGACCAATCTCAAAGACACGCTTCATCGCCTGGGCCTCAAACAGGCCGAGCTGGCCCAGCTGCTGGGCGTCTCCAGCCGCACCGTCAGTCTTTGGGCCACTGGCGAGCAGGCCCTTCCCGGGCCCGTAGCGGGCTATCTGAGGCTCCTGGAGCGGGCCTCGGGCGACGCCCGCGAAACTGAGTTCCGCCGCCTGGCCGAACGGGCCAGCCGGTTCGACGAAGGCATTTACCGTGTCACCTATCGCGGCACGGCGAAGGGCGAGCATGAGGCCGATACGGCCGTCGCGGTTTTGCGCAGCGGCCGGATCGTCGGCGCCGACCGGCATGGCGCGGTGTTTCGCGGCTCCTACGATTTCAATCCGGCGCTCGGCACCAACAACGTCCACCTGCGGCTTGAAATCCCGCCGGGCGGGATGCTGGTCAACGGGCTGTCCGGCGGTCCACAAGGTATGATCATCGACATCACGGCCGGTTTCAAACGGGCAACGCCGGCCGCGAAAACCACAGTCAACGTCGCCGGTGCGCCGATCGAAATCGAATTGGCCTACGTCGGCCCCTTGCCGAATTGATCGGTTGGGGGCATCACGCCCTCATGACAGAGACGACAAAATCAAAACGCCTCATTCTGCTGGGCCAGATCGGCGCCGCGCATGGCATCCGCGGCGAAGTGTTGATCCGCACCTTCACCGGCGCGCCGGAGGCGATTGCCACTTATGGACCGCTCACCGACAAGACTGGGACCAAGCGCTTCAAGATCAAAATCGTGCGCGTCACCGGCAAGGGCGTCGTCGCCCGCATCGACAGCGTGACCGACCGCAATGGCGCCGAGGCGCTACGCAACCAGGAGCTCTACGTCGCCCGCGACAAGCTGCCGAAAACCGATGCCGCGGAATTCTATCACGCCGATCTCATTGGCCTAAATACCGTCGATGAAAAGGGGACCGCGACGGGCGTTGTGATCGCAGTGCAGAATTTCGGAGCCGGCGATCTCTTGGAAGTGAAATTCTCAGGCGCGGCCAGCACCGACTTCATCCCCTTCACCGATGCGTGCGTGCCCACCGTCGATCTCGACGCCGGCCGCGTCACGGTCATCCGCCCGGAACTGACGGGCGAGGCCGAACCCGATTTCGGCCAGGAACCGGAAAACGACGGCGATTGAGCTGCGATGTTTGCCTACAGCGCCTCGCCCCGCTGCAAGCGCGGCATCTCGCCATTGATGCCGGCGATCTCGTCGACGATCATGCGCTTGGCGAACCCCGTCTGATCGAGCAGATCGAGCGCGGCGCCGCGGCCCGCGCGTAGCAATGCGCTGTCGATGGCAAAGACGCGGTTGATGCCGTCATACGCCGCTGCCGACATGGCCGAATCGAAACGCCGCCAGCGGGCGTAGCGTTCCAGCGCCGGACCGTTGCCAGCGTCGAGACCGATGCGCATCGCATCGACGATGCAGTCGAGCAGCGCCGCCACGTCCTTGAACGCGAGGTTCACGCCTTGACCGGCGATCGGATGCACGCCGTGCGCCGCATCTCCGATCAGCGCAAAACGGCGGGCCACCACGTCCCGGGCCATCTTCACGTTGAGCGGCCAGGATTGCCGCTTGCCGATGAGCTTCACCTCACCGAACCGGCCGGCGATGCGCTTGTCGAGTTCGGCGACAAAGCCGGCGTCGCCGAGCGCCAATATCTGTTTGGCCTCATCAGCCGCGCAACTCCAAGTAATGCACGCACGCCGCCCCTTGAGCGGCAGGACCGCAAATGGACCGCCGGGCAAAAAGTTCTGCACGGCGACACCGTGATGGTCTTCGCTGAATTCGACCGTCGCGACGATACCGGTCTGGCCGTAGTCCCAGCCGACCGTCTTGATGCCGGCCGCATCACGCAGCGCCGAGGCCCGGCCCTCGGCGGCGACCACCAGATCGGCAACAAGCCGGCGCCCATCCTTGAGGACCACGGTGGCCACATCCGCATCGAGCGTCAGGCCTTCCGCTTCCGCCGGCGTCACCCAGGTTATGGCCGCCTCACCGGCCACGGATTGATAGAGCGCCTGGTGCAAGGCAGCCGCGGGCACGATGTAGCCCGCAGGCACGCCGTCGCGCGTGTGGGCGTCATAGGTGACGCGGGCCGGACGCATGACATCATCGCGGTCGCTGTCGCCGATCTCGATGGCCGCAATCGGCTGGGCGACGGGCGCGATTGCGTCCCACGCACCCAGACCGTCGAGAATGGTCTTGGCCGCCGCCCAGACGGCAAAAGCGCGTGTGTCGGCTTCGGGCGAGGGCGGGGCCACGGACTTGTCGACGACCGCAACCCGCAGCGACGCGCCAGACGCCAGCATCAGGCCGCGGGCAAGCGCCAAGCCGGCAAAACTTGCTCCTGAGATGACGCAGTCATAGCGAAGCGAATTCGTCGTCACGATAGAAAGCCTTAGTCTTATGCGCACGAGAGGTGTGCCTTGACAGCATAGCCGGGCCACCGGCCAATGTCGCCAGTACCCGCGCCGCATGATTCTGAAGTTTTCACAGGGGTTACCATGACGATTTCGGCCCAAACCTCGCCCCTGGCGCTCGAAGCGCTGCTGACGGCGCTCCGGCTCGAACTTCTGGAGGATAACCTGTTCCGCGGTTCGCGGGCCTGCGAGGGCTGGCTCAGGGTCTACGGAGGACTGGTGCTGGGCCAGGCGCTATCTGCGGCGGCGCGGACGGTCGACGCCGACCGCTCGATCCATTCGTTGCACGGCTACTTTCTACTGGCTGGCGACCCCGATCGCGAGATCGTTTACGATGTCGAGCGCATCCGCGACGGCGGCAGCTTCACCACCCGCCGCATCAAGGCGATCCAGCATGGCCGCGCCATCTTTTCCATGAGCGCCTCGTTTCACAAGCAGGAGGGCGGCTTCGATCACCAGTCGGCCATGCCTGACGTGCCGCCGCCGGAAGCGCTGCCGACACCGAAAGACCTGATGGCGGGCTTTCTCAATGCGCTGCCACCGGCGGTGCAGAACTACTGGAACCGCGAACGGCCGATCGACGTGCGCATCGTCGACGCCAGCCGCTACGCAAGCCGCGACCCGCGTCCAGCAACGCAGTCCGTGTGGATGAAGGCGAATGGCATCCTGCCCGATCTGCCCCACATCCATCAGGCGGTACTCGCCTACGCGTCCGACTTCACGTTGCTCGACACGGCGCTCATCGCCCACGGCAAGCTGCTGTTCGACAAGGACGTGCAGCTGGCGAGCATCGACCACGCCATGTGGTTCCACCGCCCGTTCCGCGCCGACGACTGGCTGCTCTACGTCCAGGACAGCCCTTCCGCCTCTGGCGCGCGCGGCTTTTGCCGGGGCTCGATCTTCGACCGGGCAGGGCGTCTGGTGGCTTCCGCTGTTCAGGAAGGACTGATGCGGCCGAAGACCACGAAATTCATGCCTAGTTGATAGGCATTCAGGTCGCGCTGCACAAAAAATGGACTAAAGTCGGCGCTCTTGCCGGCTGCGCACGGCGGGGCAACCATATTTTTTTGATATTTTTCAACGCATTAAACTAGCCCAGCCATCTTGGCACGGCTCTTGACTCTCCCTTGGCCGACACCCGGGCACTGACCCGTCCGTGGGTTCGTTTGGCAGGCAACCGGCTCACCGCCGGGGAAAGGGAGAGGGGCCTCACATGAAGCTCATTACTGCGATCATCAAACCTTTCAAGCTCGAGGAGGTCCGCTCGGCGCTGACCGATCTCGGGCTGCAGGGCATGACGGTCACCGAAGTCAAAGGCTACGGCCGGCAGAAGGGACACACCGAGATCTACCGCGGCGCCGAATATGCCGTGAGCTTTCTGCCCAAGATCAAGATCGAGGTCGTCGTACCTGGCGCCCAGGTCGACAAGGCCCTGGCCGCGATCCAGCGCGCGGCGAAAACCGGCCAGATCGGCGACGGCAAGATCTTCGTCTCCTCGATCGAGCACACGGTGCGCATCCGCACCGGAGAAGCCGACGACGAAGCCCTCTGAAGCATAGCGCATTGAACAACCGACCCACTCACAATCAGGGAGTTACCACATGACGTTTCGATCTCTAGCGCAGTGCGCCACGGGCTTGGGGGCCCTCGGCGCAATTGCGCTTCTCGTCGACCCGGCGTTGGCTCAGGAAGCGGCTGCCACCGCGACGGATGCGGCGGCGGCCGCAGCCCCCGCGACGCCGGCCCTGCCCGTACCGAATAAGGGCGATACCGCATTCATGGTGATCTGCTCGGTGCTCGTTCTGCTGATGACGGTGCCAGGTCTCGCACTGTTCTACGGTGGCCTCGTGCGCACCAAGAACATGCTCTCCATGTTCATGCAGGTGTTCGCCACGCTCTGCCTCGTCGCCATCATCTGGGTGCTCTACGGCTACTCCATGGCCTTCACCAACGGCGGCGCACTCAACGACTACGTCGGCGGCTTCTCGAAGGCCATGCTGTCGGGCGTCGATTCGACGACCGTCGCGGCGACGTTCTCCAACGGCGTCTACATTCCCGAATACGTCTACATCGTGTTCCAGATGACGTTCGCATGCATCACGCCGGGCCTCATCCTCGGCGCCGTCGCCGAACGCATGAAGTTCTCGGCCGTGCTGTTGTTCATGGCGCTGTGGGTCACGCTCATCTATTTCCCGATCGCGCACATGGTCTGGTACTGGGGCGGCCCGGACGCCTTCGGCAACGCTGCAAAGGCGCTCGCTGAAGCTGCTGCCGACAAGAAGGCCGAAGCTCAGGCTGCACTCGACGCGGTGACGGGCGACGCGGGGTTGCTGTTCAAGTGGGGTGCGCTCGACTTCGCCGGCGGCAACGTCGTCCACATCAACGCGGGTATTGCCGGTCTCGTCGGCGCCCTCATCCTCGGCAAGCGCGTCGGCTACGGCAAGGAACACATGCCGCCCCACTCGCTCACCATGTGCATGATCGGCGCAGCCCTTCTCTGGGTCGGCTGGTTCGGCTTCAACGTCGGCTCCAACCTCGAGATCAACGGCTTCGCCGGCCAGGTGATGATCAATACCTTCATCGCCACCGCCGCCGCCGCTCTGTCGTGGATGATCGTCGAATGGATCGCCAAGGGTAAGCCGTCAGCCCTCGGCCTCGTCTCCGGCGTCGTCGCCGGTCTCGTCGCCATCACGCCGGCCTGCGGCTTCGTCGGCGTCATGGGCGCTCTCGTCCTCGGCTTGATCGTCAGCCCGGTCTGCTTCCTGTTCGTCTCGGCGATCAAGGGCGCGCTCGGCTACGACGACAGTCTCGACGTGTTCGGCGTCCACTGCGTTGGCGGCATCATCGGTGCACTCGCAACCGGCATCCTGGTCGATCCGGGCCTCGGCGGTACGGGTATCCCCGACTACCTCTCGAAGCCCGGCGAACTGACGGCCGGCACCTACGACATGCTTACGCAGCTGACCGCCCAGGCCAAGGCCGTGCTGACCACGCTCCTGTGGAGCGGCATCGGATCGGCGATCCTGTTCAAGCTGGTCGATCTGATCGTCGGTCTGCGTCCTGGCACCGATCAGGAGCGTGAAGGCCTCGATATCACCGACCACGGTGAACGCGCCTACACCTACTAGGACCCTCCGGCGTGCGGCTCCTGAACGGGCCGCACGCCTTCCATCTCCCGAGCACATGTCCCCGAGATTGTGCTCCTCACTCGGCCCGGAGCTTGCACCTCCGGGCCGCTTTTGTTTGCGCCGGAGAATTGCGAATTTCAGATGTCCGTCACAAGCCGCGTCGTACGGTTGAGCCGCGCGGCGAGGCGGACGAGTTCGGCACGTTTCAGCGCCACGCAGCCCTCCGTCGGTCTAAAGCCTTGGCGCGCTACGTGGATGAAGATTGCACTGCCCTTGCCGCGCACGCGTGGCCTGTCGTTGTAGCCGACGACGATCACCACGTCGTAGAGACCGTCGGCGCGGCACATCTCTTCCGCGCTCGCCCCATAGGGCAGCCGCACCGGGCGATTATAGTTGCGGTCGCGCGCCGCATCGCACCAGCCATCGCCTGGCCTGATCATCCGCACCGGCAGGCCTGATCGCGGCCGGCCCACGCGCCTGGGATTGTAAAGCACTTCGCGCAGCGCGAATCGACCCCGCGGGGTGGCCCCATCGCCCTCACGCTTGCGGGAGATGACCCCGCCGCGGCCCAGCGCGCAGGCAAAGACCAGAGGCCCCAGCCGGACGAGGCCGCGCGACGCCGACGCCCTCAAGCGGCTCACGATGAGTTTACGGGTCTGGGAGGTGGTGATGATTGACATCAGCTTAAGGGAAAACGTCTTGTCTCGCAGCCTTTAAACCCTATGTTGGCTAAGCCCCGATTGCTAGCCCTTCCATCGTTACCGGAGCCCCAGATCAATGAGCACGGCCCGTAAGATCCTGCTTGTCGACGACGACGAGGATCTTAGATCGTCCCTCAAAGACCAGCTTGTCCTGCACGACGAGTTCGAGGTCTCGGAAGCCAACACCGCCAGCAAGGGCATGGAAGCCGCCAAAGCCGGACGGTACGACCTCGTCGTATTCGACGTGGGCTTGCCCGATATGGACGGCCGCGAGGCCGTCAAACTGCTCCGCAAGTCGGGTTTCAAGACCCCGATCGTCATGCTGACCGGCAACACCTCGGACGCCGACCAGATCCTGGGGCTCGATGCGGGCGCCAACGACTACGTTTTAAAACCGTTCAAGTTCGCGGTGCTGCTTGCCCGCATCCGCGCGCAATTGCGCCAGCACGAGCAGAGCGAGGACGCCGTTTTCGCAATCGGCCCTTATACATTCAAACCGGCGTCCAAGCTGCTGGTCGACAGCGCCGGCAACAAGGTCCGGCTGACGGAAAAGGAAACGTCGATCCTCAAGTACCTCTATCGCACCGGTGACAAGGTCGTCTCTCGCGACGTGCTGCTGCATGAGGTGTGGGGCTACAATGCCGGGGTGACGACGCACACGCTCGAAACCCATATCTACCGGCTGCGGCAGAAGATCGAAAAAGATCCCTCAAATGCCGAGCTGCTGATCACCGAAAGCGGCGGCTATAAGCTCGCGCCGTAGACAAACCCCTGGCCGCAAGCCTATCGGCAATGCGCACGAGGCCATCTTCAGCGCACGTGGGCGCAAGTCGGCCCACATGGGCCCACGGTGGTTGTTCAAGACTTTCCCCACACCGTCCACACCCCGGCAAGGTGCTGCTGGACGCTCACGGCGCAATATGCTGTCTAGGCGCCAGATCTTCATAGAACCTGCTTGAGGATCGTGTTGGCCAGAGGCGCCTGTCGCGCCTGTTTGCGGCCCGTTGCGTCTGTCGCGTTCCAGTTTCCTGATAGTTCGAACCGGAGTGTGGCCGATGGCAATCGATGCCCTCGTGAAACCGTTTTTACGCTTGCCCTTGTTCAAGGGACTGAAACCGCTGCAGCTGACGGAAATCGTCCGCCGCGCCGAGCGCATCGTCTACCGTCCAGGCCAGCCGATCATCGAGGAAGACAAGGTTGGCGACGCGGCCGTCGTCATCGTTGCCGGTGACGCTGTGATCGTGCGCGATGGTGAGGACGCGGCCACCGCAGACCCGATCGCCGAAGGCTCGATGGTCGGCGAGCTCGCCATGCTGGTCGAGACCGTTCATACCGCGACCGTTATCGCCAAGACGCCTGTCAGGGCGCTGCGTCTGACGCGTAGCGAAATGCAGGACCTGATGATGGAAGAGCCGGCGTTGGCTGAACATTTCAGCAGCAAAATCACGGAACGGCTGGTTGTGCTCGCCAACGAGCTCAAGGCCATCGATCAGGCGTTGGCGGAGATTGCCACGCTCGATTCTTCAGCGGTGGCCGCCACGGTTCCGGCCGGCCTGCCGCACACGTCAGCCATGCTGCATTGATCTGGCGCGACACGCTGGTTGGTCCCGACTTGACCTACATCACGAGCGCTGCAGCCCCACGCCTCATTGGCGTCCAGCCCACCCGAAATAGTCTGTTCGCGAGACGCTGCCCGCGCCAACGCACGGCGTCTGTGGCGTCGAAACCGCGGTGGAAAGCCGAATATGAAGGGCGAAGCCGAAGGACGGCAAAAAATGAAGCGCCCAGCCCCGGGGGGAGGAGCTGGGCGCGATGTGCGCTTGACGCGCTCGGTATCGGGAGGGAAGCCGATACCAGAGGTGGCGTCTTCGGTTAGACGGGGGGCACTACCGAATACAGGGTGACGCCACCTGCATGGGGTACAATTAAGCGCAGGTTTGGAGATTTCAACAGGGGGCGACTGCATCGATCACGAAAACGTGATCGGTTATCCAGTGTTATCCCCAGATCAACTATTGCGTTGCGGTATCACCGCAACACTTTGATTTGCTCTCCGAGAGCCTAGTAAGGCACCGATTTCTTCGGTCCAAGCTGTTGAATTTTAAACAAATTCGCATCGAGATCCTCGGACTTCACGAGGTCGGAAACCTCGATACGGGTGTCTAGACCCTGGGCATCGGTGGTAACCCATTCTTTCAATTCGAGTCCTGGCTTGGTCGCCAGATACAGTTTGATCCGGCCTGGCGTGTCCGGACTCTTGTCCTGCATGGCAAGCACGATCAGATCCTCGGCCTGCTGCACCTCGACGATTTTTGCATCGCGGAGCAAATCGACATCCTTGCGGAGCAGAAGGCGGAACGGCGTCTGATCGAGAGCGACGCGGTCCTCGTTGTTGAGGTCCAAATCCTGGATGGCGAGAAACTCGCCGTCGGAAACAATGATCTGCTTTGAGGGGAGCGCGTAATCGAAGCGGAACCGGCCCGGGCGCTTGACGAAGAACTTGCCCTTCATCCGCTTGTTGTCGGCGCCGGTCTGGATGAACGCGCCTTTCAAATTCTTCAATTCGCCGAAGTAGTTGCTGACGGTCTTGACCAACTCGGTCTGCTTTTCGTCAAGGGAGATGCCGGTTGTGGAGCCTTGAGGCGCCACTTCACCGGTCCACCCGTCCGCGCCGGCTGTTGATGCGGCCGGCTTGGCCGCTGGAGCTTGAGCGGGAGCTGCGGCAGGGGCTTGAGGCGCGGCGGGTGCGGCGGCGGCTGGAGGTGACTTTGCGTCAGGCTTCGCCGCCGGTGCGGCGGTCTGCGACGCGGCCGGTCCGGCAAGTGCGAAGAGTGCCAAAGCTGAAATCGTGCCCCACGTGCCAAGCGCCTTCATCGACCGTCCCTTGTTGCCCCGTTCCGTGCCCGTCTCGACGCCCACGCGCAAATGCAGCGATGAGCACAACACTAGTCTGCAAACATTGCGACGACATATGGGCGATTGGCCCGTCATGCCCGCTTTGCCGCTAGGCGGCTAGCATGATCCGCCCTGGTGTTGCAACGCCATCCCACCCGTTGCGGCCGCGACGGCACCACGACACACGGCGGCGGGCACGCCGCGCCCGCCGCGCGAGACTTGTAGCCTTAGTACACGCGGGCCTTCGGCTCGATGTACTTGACCTCGTTGGTCAGCGTCCGGGTGTGGACCGGGCGATCATCGAGACGGACCGTACACGTCCGGTCATCGGCCCAGGCGAGCGTATGCTTCATCCAGTTGACGTCGTCGCGCTTGGCATAATCTTCTCGCGCGTGCGCCCCGCGGCTTTCCTTGCGGCTTTCCGCGCCCACCACCGTCACCGCCGCCTGGCCAATGAGGTTGTCGAATTCGAGCGCCTCGATGAGATCGGAGTTCCAGATCAGCGACCGGTCCGTGACCTTGATGTCGGCCGACTCTTTCCAGATCGCCGAAATCTTTTCGACGCCCTCCTTGAGCACCGGACCATCGCGAAAAACGGCGCAGTTCGATTGCATGACCTTCTGCATCTTGAGACGGAGCGCCGATGTCGGCGAGCCGCCGTTGGCGTGACGGAATTTGTCGAGACGCGACAGAGCCAGCTCGGACGCGTCCTTCGGCAGTTCCGGCTGATTGCGCTGCTGCTCGATCTTTTCCGCGCAGCGCAGGCCCGCGGCGCGGCCGAACACGACAAGGTCGATCAGCGAGTTCGAGCCCAGCCGGTTGGCGCCGTGAACGGAGACGCACGCCGCTTCGCCGATCGCCATCAATCCCGGTACGACGTGATCGGGATCTCCGCCGACCTTGGTCAGCACTTCGCCGTGGTAGTTCGTTGGGATGCCGCCCATGTTGTAGTGCACGGTCGGCAGCACCGGGATCGGCTGGCGGCGCAGATCGACGCCGGCAAACACCTTTGCATTCTCCGTGATGCCCGGCAGCCGCTCGGCCAGGATCTTGGGATCGAGATGGTCGAGATGCAGATGGATGTGATCGGCTTCCTTGCCGACACCGCGGCCCTCGCGAATTTCGATCGTCATCGAGCGAGAGACGACATCGCGCGAGGCAAGGTCCTTGGCGTGCGGTGCGTAGCGCTCCATGAAGCGCTCGCCCTTTGAATTCGTCAGATAGCCGCCCTCGCCGCGCGCTCCTTCGGTGATCAGCACGCCGGCGCCGTAGATGCCGGTGGGGTGAAACTGCACGAACTCCATATCCTGCAGCGGCAGGCCGGCGCGCAGCACCATGGCGTTGCCGTCGCCCGTGCAGGTGTGGGCCGACGTGCACGAGAAATAGGCGCGGCCGTAACCGCCTGTTGCGAGGATGGTACGCTTGGCGCGGAAGCGATGGATCGTTCCGTCTTCGAGGCACATGGCGACGACACCGCGGCAGGCGCCGTCCTGATCCATCATCAGATCGAGCGCGAAATATTCAACGAAGAATTCCGCCGAATAGCGCAGCGACTGGCCGTAAAGCGTGTGCAGCATCGCATGGCCGGTGCGGTCGGCCGCCGCGCAGGTGCGCTGAGCGGGCGGGCCTTCACCGAAGTCGGTCGTCATGCCTCCGAACGGGCGCTGATAGATCTTGCCATCCTCGGTACGCGAGAACGGTACGCCGTAGTGCTCGAGTTCGTAAACCGCGGCGGGCGCGTTGCGGCAGAGATATTCGATCGAATCCTGATCACCGAGCCAGTCGGACCCTTTGACCGTATCGTACATGTGCCAGCGCCAGTCGTCCGGTCCCATGTTGCCGAGCGCCGCGGCAACGCCGCCCTGGGCAGCAACCGTATGCGAGCGGGTGGGAAAAACTTTGGTGACGCATGCGGTCTTGAGGCCGGCTTCGGCGCAGCCGAGTGTGGCGCGAAGGCCCGCGCCGCCGGCGCCAACGACCACAACGTCATAAGTGTGATCGACGATCGAATAGGCCGCGCCGTTGATTTTCGGCGCAGCCGCGCCGTTGGTCTGGCTGCTTGCCATTGGGCTCACGCTCCGAAGCTCAATTTCAGAATTGCGTAGATGCTGGCGAGTGCGATCGCCGCGGTGAAGAAGGTGTTGAGCATCAGCAGCACGATCTTCGACCCTTCGCCGTGCACGTAGTCCTCGATGATGACCTGCATGCCCAGGCGCATATGGATGGTGCCGGAGACGATGAGTGCCAGGAGGCCAAGCGAGATGAGCGGATTGGCAAGCGCCTGCCGCACTGTTCCGTGATCGGCACCCGCAAGCGAAGCGATGAGCCAGACCAGAAAGATGGCAAGGAACAGATTGGCGACGCCGGTGATGCGCTGCTTCCAGAAGTGATCGGCGCCTTCCTTGGCGGAGCCGAGATTGCGCGCCTTCTTCAACGGCGTGCGCATATTTGCGGACTGCTGGCTCATGGGGCGAAGCTCCCGTAGCCAAGATAGACCGCGGCCCAGATCGCCGCCGTAAGGCCGAGCGAAATGAGGATCGTTGCCCATGCCAAGGTGTCGATCGACTTCAAATCGTAACCGCGCCCCGTATCCCAAAGGAAGTGGCGAAGGCCGCCGAGCAGATGGTGAAGCAGCGCCCAGGTGTAGCCGAGCAGAACGACCTGTCCCGGCCAGGAGGCGAAGACCGACGACACGAAGGCGAAGTAGTCAGGCCCGGAGGCCGCCGCGATCAGCCACCAGGCCAGCAGCAGCGTGCCGAAGTAGAGCGCCGCGCCAGTAACCCGGTGCAGGATCGACATCGCCATGTTGATCGGAAAGGCATAGACTTGCAGGTGCGGGGACAGCGGCCGTTGCGGCGCGCCCCGTCCTGAAACTCGTGTCTCCATCGGGCAGGTCCTCGACATGCTGGGGTCGAGGGGTTTTAGCCCTCAAGGCCCACGGCTGCAAACTGCCAAATGCCACATCGGACGGGAAAAAAGTGCGATTGCCGCGCAGCCCTTGCGCGACTGCGACGATCGTACTAGCTGAGCGCGCTGATGATGGCGCGGCCGAGCCGGTCGCCGCTGTCGAATGCATGCTCGGCCAACCGGCCCAGGCACCAGTCACCCGCGACCCCCACCCGCAGATCGTTCGAAAACAGGTAGGTCTCACCCAGCGAATGGTCGACAAGGCCATGACGCCAGAGATGGGCCGTCATGTGCATCGGACGGACCGGCGGCAGCCCCAGAACGTGGCTGACCTCGCCCCACAGTTCTTCAGCCACCACTTCGGGCTCGGTTTCTTCGGTCTCCCGGCTCCAGGTCGGGGACGCGTGCACCACGATGCTTTCGCCCAGTTTGCTGCGCCCGGGCTTGGTGTTGTTGCGGGCAATCCAACGAATCACTTCCGACATGTCGGAAAAGACGTCCTGATCGGGCAAGGCGCGGTTCTCGAGCCGAACCATCAACGCCCAGCACGGTGTCATCCGGACACGGGCGAGCGGCTGGATGAGTTCGTCGAACCGGCCCAGCAGCAACCGTGCCTGGGGAGCTGGCACGGCCACGGCCACGGCATGAAACGGGCCGACTGAAGTCTCGTCCTCAAACCAGATATGCCAGCTTTTTTCGTGCCGCTCGATGGTGTGGACGCGGCGGCCGGTGTGGATGCGCACGCTTTCGGCGAGCGGCCGGACGAGAGACGCCATGCCCGGCGTGCCGACGTGCCAGGGCAACATCTGGCCTGCGCCCTCTTCGCCGTGGATCGTCGACCGGGGAGTCCAGCGGGCGACGTAGCCAAGACCGATCAACTCATCGAGGTAGGACTTGAATTCTTTGGACCGCGCTGTGACGTACTGGGCGCCATGGTCGAAGGTATCGCCGCCGAGCCGGGTCGTCGCCATGCGGCCGCCGATGATCCGATCCTGCTCGAACACTTCTTCAAAAAAGCCGGCACGGCGCAACGTGCGGGCGCACGAAAGCCCCGCCAATCCTGCGCCGATAACTGCCGCTCGCTTCGTCAAATCGGGCCCGCCAGGAAAACTTCAATGGCTAACTTGGTCTGCGCACGCAAAAAAGTATACGTCATCCGAACACGGACGGATGCCTACGTACCGGTCAAACGGATTGTACAATGCCACAGTGTGGCAAACTCATTACTGAACTCTGACCAAAGTCCAAGCCGCCCTGCGAATGGCACTGACGAAAAGCTGACGTGAACCACTGTTTTCAGGGTTTAGTAACGACTTTTCCACAGCCGATTGGTTTTCCGGCCCCACCATCGGGATCGGTTTCGTAGTCATCGGCCTTTTCGAAGATCACGATCGAGCTGCCATCGGCATCGAACAAAGTGTCTTCGGCTTCCTTGCTGAGTGTGAGAAACGGGCTCAAAACTTCCGACAGCACGTTGCCGGAGGCGTCGGCGTGAATGTTGGGAAGATCGCCCGCCATCGGCCCCTCATCGTGAAGAAAGCCATGCTTGGCGCCGAGCGGATTGTAGATGCCTCCGGCGCCCGTGAAATCGCCGTCGCATGCGCCGCCTTCATGCACATGGACCGCATGGGGTCCGGGCGGCAGGCCCTTGAGCTCAAACTTGATGAGTACGCCGGAGGTTGCCTCTGTCAGCGTCACGGTGCCCGCTTCGCTGCCGTCGGCCAGCTTGATCGTGGCGGTCGCCGTTTCGCCCGTCGCCGCGGCCGGTGAAACTAGAGCAAAGACCGCCACCGCAGAAAGCGACGACAAACGGAACGCCTTCATGACTGAACTCCCTCCGTATCCTGCCCAACACTATATCGGAGCATTCGCGGCAGGCCAGACCCACCCCATCAACCCCCTTAACGCGGCAACAGCACCCAGCAATCAAGGTCCAGCACCACGCCATCTGCGTACTCGCCGGAGGGCGATTTGATCGGATGGGCGGCGCAGTCGAGGTTCTTGACGCCGATGAGGCGGATGCGCAGGGCACCGACGTCCGTCCGCCCGGGAATCTCAGCCTTTTCGAGCACTTCCGACCAGGCATAGATCGTGTCGCCGGCAAACGTCGGGGCGACGTGGCGGCCGCCGTTGATGGCCGCCAGGTGGAACGCATTGCCCAGTCCATTGTAGGACAGGGCGCGAACCAGTGAGATCACCACGCCGCCATAGACGATGCGCTTGCCGAACCGCCCCTTGGATTCGGTGTGCAGGTTGAAGTGGACCTTGGCGGTGTTCTGATACAGCCGCGTGGCGGTCTGGTGCTCGGCTTCCTCGAGCGTCATGCCGTCGACGTGATCGATCTTCTCGCCCACATCGTAGTCGCCCCACCGATGCACCGAGCCTGACAGATCGAAATCGTACTTGGAGATATCGAGCCTCGGCACGGCGGCACCGAGCTTGGCCGGATCGACCCGGTCAGGCAGCTTCGGCACATGGGCCTCGGGGGCGGGGGAAGCTTTGTCGCGCTTGCGCACCATCACCCAGCGGCAATATTCGAGCACGACGTCGCCATGCTGGTTGCGGCCCGTCGAGCGCACGTAGACCGTGCCGGTCTCCTTGTTGGAATTCTCCTTAAGACCGATCACTTCCGACACCGAGGAGATCGTATCGCCCGGATAGACCGCCTTCACGAACCGGCAATCGGCATAGCCCAGATTGGCGATCGCATTGAGCGAGATTTCCGGCGTGGTCTTGCCGAAGACGACGTGGAACGTCAGCATGTCGTCGAGCGGCGAGCGCGGATAGCCGATGGCCTTGGCGAATTCGTCCGACGACTGGACCGCGAAGCGCGAGCCATAGAGCGCCGTATACAGCGCCACGTCACCCAGCGACACGGTGCGCGGGGTGGGATGCTTGATCACCTGACCGAAGCGAAAATCCTCAAAGAAGTTGCCTGCGTTGGTCTTCGTGCCCTTCATCCTGTCCGCCCTTTGTGTATGCGCTCGTAAAGGCGCTCGCTTGGCCGCCCCTGCCATGGCTGGCGGGTCCACGCCGGTCATGGGCGCCTTTTTGAGGATGTCTCAGCGATCCGCAATACTTTTTGGCGCCGCACCACGCCGGCCGGGCCGTCAGCCCTACCGGCCGCAGAAGCGCAAAACGGCCACGCATTGCGTCAAACCGCCCCCGAGCGCGTAGGGACGGCACGTGACCTGCGAGCTGGCCGGGCGGACCCGGGAACTGCCGGTGCCGAGCAGATAGCCTCGAACATCGCTGATCTGCTGGCGGGCACTGCGCCCGGCAATGGCGCGGGCCTGGCCGCGGCCGAAGGAGACGGCCTGGCCGACAGCTTCGTCACAGGTCACGCCGGAGGTCGCTGCGGGGCGGGGAGCTTGGGGTGCCGTGACACAGCCGGTAAGCGCGGCAAGCCCCAAGGCCATGGCAAACGCCGTTCGCGACATTTGGTGAACTCCCTCAAACAGGAAGCCCCATGTCGCATCTTCCTCAAGACCGACGTCTCAAACCCCGGCAGCTACCCAATGATCCGATCCCGGCCATTTCATGACCGGGATTTGGCTTTGCGATGAGGCGCACGCCCTCTCGGGCGGCGCCGGTGCAGTCAAAACCAAGGTTCCTCGGCCTGGGTCCTGAGCTTGATCGCGTCGGCGATGGCTGCGACGCGCCTGGCCATGACGAGGTGAAGCCGCTCCACCATCTTGCCGTCGACCGTGATGACGCCTTTCTTGAAATTCTCGGGCTGTTCGAAGGCCTTGATGATCTTCTGCGACCACAACACTTCGTCTTCAGTCGGCGAGAAGATCTGGTTGCAGGGCTCGACCTGCGAAGGGTGGATGAGCGTCTTGCCATCCATGCCGAGCGTGCGGCCGTGCTCGCATTCGGCTCTGAAACCGGTCTCGTCCTTGAAGTCGTTATAAACGCCGTCGATGACGTCGAGATTGTAGGCGCGCGCGGCCACCAGTGTCATCGCCAGCCACGGCACGAGCGCAAAGCGGTTGGACGAGGCGCGTGCGCGGCTTTCCTTCAGCAGATCGTTGGTGCCGAGCACGAGGCACGACATGCGATTGTCGGGATCGGGCGCGCAGCCAGCGATTTCGCGGGCGTTGATAATGCCCATCGGCGTCTCGATCATGGCCCACAGCCGGATCTTGTCGGACGCGCCGACCGCCTTGATCACCTTGGACGTTCCCAGAATGTCGCCGGCCTGAGAGACCTTCGGCACCAGGATTGCGTCAGGTTCCACCGCCAGCGCCGCATGCAGATCGGCCATGCCCCACGGCGTTTCGATCGGGTTGATGCGCAGGATGATTTCGCGGGTGCCGAACCCGCCTTCGCGGATCGTCTCGATGGCCCGGGTGCGCGCCGCCAGCTTGTTATCGGGGGCAACCGAGTCTTCAAGATCGAGAATGATGGCATCGGCCGCAATCGAGCGCGCCTTGTCTTGTGCCCTGGCGTTGTCGCCCGGAATGTACAAGACGCTGCGGCGCGGTTTCGTTGCCATGATCGGCGCTCCGGCTGGTTGGCGGGTCGGCTTTTGCGGCGCAAAATAATCACCGAATCAGCGGCGGCGACACCCACTTTCGCCCAATGCTGGGCCGCACCCATGGGCCGAGTCCGTTAAGAACCACTTAACGCATTGACCTTGCGCGACAATCTGAGATCTTTCATCTCTGGGGATGATCACGGGGAGAGCTTGAATGCCGCGGCCGCGGGTATTGGTGGTGTCGTCGCACGTCGCTCAGGGCGCCGTCGGCCTCAAGGCAACCGCACCGCCGCTTTTCCACGCCGGCTGCGATGTGATCCAGGTGCCCACCGTCGTGCTCTCCAACCACCTGGGGCACCGGCACGTCGCGGGGGCCGCCGTCGAAGCAGAAACGATCGCACGGATGATCGATGCTCTGGCGGCCAATGGCGCGCTCGACGGCCTGTCTGCCATCATCACCGGATATTTGCCGGAGAGCGCCCACGTCAGCGCCGCCGCCCAGGCCATCACCAAGCTCACCAGAACACCGGCACCGCCACTCGTTGTTTGCGATCCAGTGCTCGGCGACGATCCCAACGGGCTCTACATTCCGGAAGCCACGGCTCTTGCCATCAAGCATGAGCTGCTACCGCTCGCCGACGTCATCACGCCCAATCGCTTCGAACTGGCCTGGCTGACGGCAAGGCCGGTGCAGTCCATCGGCGACGCCCTGACAGCGGCGCGAGACCTCGGCATTGCGATCGTGGCGGCAACCTCGATCCCGGCAGAAAAACAAGCGATTTCGACCCTCGCCGTTTCGGCATCGGTCTCGCACTCGGTTGACGTGCCATGGCGGGAAAACGTGCCTCACGGCACGGGCGACCTGTTTACCGGTCTCTTCACCGCAGCTCTGGTAACCGGGCAACCGATTGATAAGGCGTTGCAATCGTCGACTGACACGCTGGAACGCGTGATTGCATCAAGCTGCGGGGCCCCGGATCTCGATCTAGGCGAATTCTTCGCCGCACCCCCGCCCGGTTCCGTCATGCCGTGAACCTTGCCAGCAGCATGTTCGTTCCGTCATATCAGCCCGCACTTGCATCGATGACACTGAAAGAAGGACATCCCGGTGGCGACGACACCTGAATCCCAAAACATGATGCCCAAAAACGAGGCGCTGGCGGGCATCATCCTGCTCATCGCCGCCGTCGCGGCGCTCCTCATCGCCAATTCGCCGCTGCAGTCCTTGTATTTCGAAAGTCTAGGGGCGCACCTGCGTCTCGGCATTTCTCCGTTTGTGCTCGACAAGTCCCTGCTGCACTGGGTCAACGACGGGCTGATGGTCATCTTCTTTTTTCTTGTCGGCCTCGAAATCAAACGTGAGGTCGTGGAAGGTGCGCTATCGAGCCCGCAGCGCGCCTCGCTTCCCGTCATCGCCGCACTCGGCGGCATGATCGTTCCGGCGCTCATTTATGTCGCCTTCAACTGGGGGGATTCAGCGGCGCTGAACGGCTGGGCCATTCCGGCTGCAACCGACATTGCGTTCGCGGTCGGCGTGCTCGCGCTTGTCGGACGCGGCATACCGCCGGCGCTCAAAATCTTCCTGCTGGCACTCGCCATTATCGACGATCTGGGCGCCATTATCATCATCGCGCTGTTCTATACGAGCAACCTGTCGATCACCGCATTGGCGCTTGCTGCCGCCGGCGTGGCAATGCTTGCCATCCTCAATTATCGCAGGACGCCGCAGATCTGGCCCTATGTCCTGGTCGGAGCATTCATATGGCTGTGCGTCTTGAAGTCGGGCGTGCACGCGACGCTGGCCGGTGTCGTCACCGCGCTCGCAGTGCCGATCATCGAGGGCGACGAAGAAGGCCCGCTCGAAAGGCTTGAGCACGCGATCTCGCCGTATGTGACCTTCGCCATCCTGCCGTTGTTCGCGTTCGCCAATGCCGGCGTGTCGATGGAAGGGATCACGCTTTCACACATCCTGAGTCCGATTCCCCTCGGCATCGCGCTTGGCCTTTTCGCCGGCAAGGCGATCGGCATCTACAGCTTCGCGCGCGCGGCGATTGCGATGCGAATGGGCGAAATGCCCGAAGGCGCGAACCAAATCCAACTGTTCGGCGTGTCCGTGCTGGGCGGCATCGGCTTCACCATGAGCCTCTTTATCGGCACGCTGGCCTTCACCAGCCACGAGGCGGCCGCCGAGGTGAGAATCGGCGTACTGGCGGGCTCGCTGCTTTCAGCGATCGCCGGTTACCTTATCCTGACCCGGAACCGGAGCCCTGCCTGATCGCGGCCCTCAATGAGTTGTCCTTCACATGCCTTCACGATCCTGTCAGGAGTGAGCGCACCTACCCTAATGGGTGTCGCCGGCGCCTGGCACGCATACTAATTCGAAGCCACAACCATCACGAGGAGCTCGATCTATGGCCTTGTTCCCCGACGTGCTGACCGACCGCTACCGCCGCTTCAAGCATCGCATTTTCGTACCCAACGCGGACCAATATGAGGAGCTGGCGACCTACGGGCAGAACCCCGAGATCATGCTAATCTCGTGCTGTGACAGCCGCGTCGACCCGGAAACGATTTTCAACGCCATGCCGGGCGAGTTGTTCGTCGCCCGCAATGTCGCCAACCTCATCCCGCCGTATGAGACGGGCGGCAAGTTTCACGGCGTCTCGGCCGGCATCGAGTTCGCCGTGATGAACTTGCGCGTCAAGCACATCGTCATCATGGGTCACTCGGGGTGCGGCGGCATCAAAGCGGCGCTTGATCAGTCGGCGGCAGTCGAGACGGAGGCGCACTTCATTTCCCGCTGGATGTCGATGCTGGATGAAGCGCGCCTGTCGGTGCTGGCATCGCACCAGATGAAGAGCGCCGCTGAAAAGCTCGAGGCGCTCGAAAAGGAAGGTATCAAGACGTCTATCAAGAACTTGCGCACTTTCCCGTTCGTGCGCGAGCGCGAGGATAAGGGCCGGCTGAACCTGCACGGCGCTCATTTCGACATCAAGACTGGTACGCTCGCGGTCTTGAGCCACTCGCGCGGCGAGTTCTTCCCGCTCTAAATTCCATGAAAACCGGCCGGTCAGCGCTTGGCGGCTGGCTGTCCGGCCTTGGCCGCCTCGATGGCGGGCAGGATCTTGGCCTTTATAATCTCAGGCGACATCGGCCCGACCTGCTTGTAGACGATCGTGCCCTTGCCATCGACGATAAAGCTTTCGGGCATACCGTAGACGCCCCAGTCGATGCCGGTACGGCCGGTGAAATCGGTGCCGACTGCATCGAACGGGTTGCCGTAGCGGCCGAGGAAGCGCCGCGCCGCTTCGTCCTGATCCTTGTAGGCGACCCCATATAGGCCGACGCCGCCCGAGGTCTTCAAGTCTTCGAGCAGCGGATGCTCGTTGATGCACTCGGCGCACCACGAAGCCCAAAAATTCACGACCTTCACCTTACCGTCGGCAAGCTCGGCATTGGTGAAACCGGGAATGGACTTGCCGTCGGTCTGCAGGCCTTCGAGCGCCGGGAAGTTTGACGGCGGCACCTGCTTGCCGATCATCGTCGAGGGCAGCCGCGACGGATCGCCCGAGCGCAGCGCCACGGCGAAGAAGCCGGCGACGAGGACGAAAACCGCAACCGGCAAAAGCCGCAGAAGGGATGAACGCTCGCTTTTCATGTGCCCTCGCTGGTTTCCCCCTTGGCCGAGCGGCGGCGCACGCCGCGCTCTTCAAGCGCCTTCAAGGCCGCGCGCTGGCGCCGCCCATCGGCGATGAGCCACAGGATGAGGCCGAGGATCGTCGCGGTCACCACCGCATAGGATGCCCAGATGAATGCTGCGTGCGGACCCAGATCCATGCCGGTCACTCCGCCGCCGCTGTGCGCGTGACGCTGTCGCGCCGTTCGACTTCGGACAGGCGCAACGCCCTGACGCGCCGCCTCAAAACTTCGTTTCGCATCCCAGCCATATGCATGGCGAAGAACATCAGCGTGAAACCCAAAGCCATGACGAGCAGTGGCCAGCGCATACTGGGATCGACCGTCGAGGTGAAACCGGTGGAGGGCTGATGCAGCGTATTCCACCAGTCGACCGAGAACTTGATGATCGGCAGAATGGTGACGCCGACGAGGGCGAGCACGGCCGTCAACTTGGAGGCGAGCAGCTCATCCTCGAGCGAGGATCGCAGCGCCATCAGCCCCATATAGAGGAAGAGCAGGATCAGCACCGAGGTCAGCCGTGCATCCCACACCCAATAGGTACCCCACATCGGCTTGCCCCACAGCGAACCGGTGACGAGCGCGATGAAGGTAAACGCCGCGCCGATGGGTGCCGCAGCCTTGGCCGAGACATCGGCTAACGGATGGCGGAACACCAGAAGGCCGAAGCTTGAAACCGCGATCAGCCCGTAAGCCATCATCGACAGCCAGGCACTCGGCACGTGGATGTACATGATCTTCACTGTCTCGCCCTGCTGGTAATCGGGCGGCGCGACGAAAAAGATCAGATACAGCCCGTAGGCGATGAGCGCAGCGGCGGCTGCGGCGATGACCGGCATCAGGCGGCCAGAGAGCTGCATGAACCGGGTCGGATTGGCGAGGCGCTGAGTGATCGTTTGCATGGCGCGGATTTAAGCCTTCCAGGGCAGCGTTGCAACGAACCGTATCAATCGAGAGAGTGTGCCGCAGCCTACTGCATCTGAAGCCTTAACGCGGCGGCCGCGGCAATCGGACCGGCGACCAGCGATACCAATGACACGGCCGAAAGGATCAAAAATGAGGCCGTGAACCCGCCCGGCCCCATCGTTGCAGCAGAAACCGCCGAAATCCCGAAAATCAGGGTGGGGATGTAGAGCGGCAGAACCAAGAGCGCGAGCAGCAGGCCGCCGCGCCGCGCCTTCAGCGTCAAGGCCGCGCCGATGCCTCCCAGAAAACTCACCGCCGGCGTGCCGGCAAGCGTGGTGGCGATGAGCGCCGGATAGGCCGTCATATCGAGATTGAGCAGGATGCCCAGCACCGGCGCCAGAAGGGCCAGGGGAATGCCGGTCGAAATCCAGTGCGCGAGAGATTTCGCCGCGGCCACGAGTTCGAGCGGCAGTGGCCCCGTAGCCAGCACCTCCAGCGACCCGTCCTCGTAGTCGGTCTCAAAGATACGTCCGAGCGACAGCAGCGCCGCCAGCAACAGAGCGATCCACAACACGCCCGAGGCGATCCGCGTCAAAAGATTGAGATCCGGCCCGAGGCCCAGCGGCATCATGGCGACAACGACGAGGAAGAAGCCGAGCGCCGTGCCAATGGCTCCGCCTTCACGCATGGCCAATTTGAGATCGCGGCGAACGAGGGTCAGAAAAGCGCTCACGCGGCCGCCTTTCTGCGCGTCAGGCGCAGGTCCCGGGCGCGATCCAATCCCAGGGGCAAATGCGTGGCTGCAATGGCGATGCCGCCGTTCGACGTATGCGCGTTGATGGCTTTGGTGACGAGTTCGGACGACGCGGCATCAAGTGAGGACGTCGGCTCGTCCAGCAGCCAGATCGGCCGCTCGGTAACGAGCAGACGCGCCAGGCCGAGCCTTCGCTTCTGCCCGGCCGACAGATACGCAGCGGGAAATTCGGACAGGTCCGTCAATCCGAAGCCGGCGAGCGCCGCCGTGATGCGCGCTTCGACATCGTCGACGCCGTCATATTCGGCCCAGAACATAAGGTTTTCGCGAACCGAAAAGGCGGTCTTGACCGCATTGCCGTGGCCGACGACGTGGGCCTGTTCGGCGAGCGACTTTTCATCGTCGCCGCCGCTGAGCCGCAGGGTACCGCTTTCGATGCGCAAGAATCCGGCAAGGGCCCTGAGCAGCGTGGTTTTGCCGGCGCCGTTTTCACCGGTCAGCAAGACCGCTTCCCCCGAGCCCGTTTCGAAGCTCAAGTCCTCGATGATTGTTCGCGCACCCCGCACGATGACCAGATGTTCAGCGATGATCTGCACGTGCTGGGCGAGCCTTACGTCTTGAAGCCACGGGCCTGCTGGTACTTACGGCGGCCGGACAAAGGAAATGCGGGCGCAAAGAGTGTCAATTCGGCGCACCGCCGTTGCCACCCGAAGTCGGATAGAAGTTGCCTGCGGTTCGCTTTATATGTGGCCCACCATACATTTCGCTAGCGCAAAAGCGAGGGCTCGGCCCGCCGGACGTGACCGGCGACAGTGGGCCTGCCCGTCGACCCGCCGGCACACCGGCGGCGCAGCTCAATTCGTCCAATCTCTTAAGGAGGCTAGACCTTGAGCGCCGTTACCCCCATGTCCGCCGACAGCTTCAAATGCCGCAAGACTCTGACCGTCGGCGGCAAGAGCTATACCTATTACTCGTTGCCCGACGCCGAAAAGAACGGCCTTGCCGGGATCGCCAAGCTGCCCTTCTCCATGAAGGTGCTGCTCGAAAATCTTCTCCGTAGCGAAGACGGCCGCACCGTCACCAAGGCCGATATCGCCGCCATGGCCCAATGGCTCGACAACAAGGGCAAGACCGAGAAGGAAATCGGCTTCCGCCCGGCCCGCGTCTTGATGCAGGACTTTACCGGCGTGCCTGCCGTGGTTGATCTCGCCGCCATGCGCGACGGCATGAAGGCGCTCGGTGGCGATGCCAGGAAGATCAATCCGCTGGTTCCCGTCGATCTGGTCATCGACCACTCGGTCATCGTCGACGAATTCGGCGGTCCGCTCGCCTTCGAACACAACGTGGCACTCGAATACGCCCGCAACGGCGAACGCTACAACTTCCTGAAGTGGGGCCAGGGCGCGTTCGAAAACTTCCGGGTCGTCCCGCCCGGCACCGGCATCTGCCATCAGGTGAACCTCGAATATCTGGCGCAGACGGTGTGGACCAACACCATGGCCGACGGATCGACGGTCGCCTATCCCGACACACTCGTCGGCACCGATAGCCACACCACGATGGTCAACGGACTAGCCGTGCTCGGCTGGGGCGTGGGCGGCATCGAGGCGGAAGCGGCCATGCTCGGCCAGCCACAATCGATGCTGATCCCCGAAGTCATTGGCTTCAAGCTGACGGGCAAGCTCACCGAAGGCGTCACCGCCACCGATCTGGTGCTCACCGTCACGCAGATGCTGCGCAAGAAGGGCGTGGTCAACAAGTTCGTCGAGTTCTTCGGGCCAGGCCTTGACCATATGACGCTCGCCGACCGGGCGACCATTGCCAACATGGCACCCGAATACGGCGCGACCTGCGGCTTCTTCCCGGTCGATGGCGAGACGATCAACTATCTCACCATCTCGGGCCGCGACCAGCATCGCATCGCCCTTGTTGAAGCCTACGCCAAAGCGCAGGGCCTGTGGCGCGCGGAGGATTCCGCTGACCCGGTGTTCACCGACACGCTGACGCTCGATCTGGGTTCGGTCGAGCCCTCGCTTGCCGGACCGAAGCGTCCTGAAGGCCGCGTGGCGCTCTCTGCCGTCAAGGCAGGCTTCGCCACCGCACTTGAAAGCGAATACAAAAAGCCCGGAGAAGCGGGCAAGCGGGTTGCCGTCGAAGGCAAGGACTTCGACATCGGCCACGGCGACGTGGTGATTGCGGCGATCACCAGCTGCACCAACACGTCGAACCCGAGCGTCCTCATCGCCGCCGGTTTGCTCGCCCGCAACGCGGTCGAAAAGGGCTTGACATCGAAGCCGTGGGTGAAGACCTCGCTCGCACCTGGATCGCAGGTCGTTGCCGCCTATCTCGATAAGTCCGGGCTGCAAGCCTATCTCGACAAGATCGGTTTCAACCTCGTCGGTTTCGGCTGCACCACTTGCATCGGTAACTCCGGCCCGCTGCCCGCCGAGATCTCGAAAGCGATCAACGACAATGGCGTCATCGCTGCCGCCGTGCTGTCGGGAAACCGCAACTTCGAAGGCCGCGTCAGTCCCGACGTGCAGGCAAACTATCTCGCCTCACCGCCGCTCGTCGTCGCCTACGCGCTCGCCGGGACTGTCGAGAAAGATTTGACCACCGAACCGCTCGGTACGGCCACGGACGGCAAGCCGGTCTACCTCAAAGACATCTGGCCAACCTCGGCGGAAATCCAGAAATTCGTGGCCGAGAACATCACCCGCGAAATGTTCAAGTCGCGCTACTCCGACGTGTTCAAGGGCGACGCCAACTGGCAGAAGATTTCTGCCGGCTCCGGCCTCACCTACGGCTGGGACAGCAAATCGACCTACGTGCAGAATCCGCCCTACTTCACCGGCATCACCAAGGTCGCAAAGCCCATCACCGACATTAAGAATGCGCGCATTCTGGCTCTCTTCGGCGACAAGATCACCACCGACCACATCTCGCCCGCGGGCTCCATCAAGGCCGCCTCACCGGCCGGCAAGTACCTGATCGAGAACGGTGTCAAACCGGCCGACTTCAACCAGTACGGCACGCGGCGCGGCAACCACGAGGTGATGATGCGCGGCACGTTCGCCAACATTCGCATCAAGAACCACATGGTGAGAGATGAATCCGGCAACGTCGTTGAAGGCGGCTACACCATTCATCAACCGTCCGGCGAGCGGATGGCCATTTACGATGCCGCGCAGCGCTACGCGCTTGAGGGCGTGCCGCTCGTGGTGTTCGCCGGCATCGAATACGGCAACGGATCGTCGCGCGACTGGGCGGCGAAGGGCACAAATCTGCTGGGCGTCAAAGCCGTCATCGCCCAATCGTTCGAGCGCATCCATCGCTCCAACCTTGTCGGCATGGGCATCGTGCCATTAACGTTCGAAGCCGGCACGTCATGGTCGACGCTGGGTCTGAAAGGCGACGAAATGGTCTCGATTTCAGGTCTGGCCGGCGTCAAGCCGCGTCAGAAGATGGAAGCGATGATCACGCGGCCCGACGGCAGCGCCTTCAAGGTTCCTCTGCTCTGCAGGATCGATACTCTGGACGAGATCGAGTACTTCAAGAGCGGCGGCATTCTGCACTTCGTGCTGCGCAACCTCGCCGCTTAGGCCGCTGTCTTAACCGGCTTTTTCCTGAGCACTGTCACGCCTCCGCACACCGTGCGGGGGCGTGTTCGTTTCGAAACGGATCAATTTAACTTTCTATTTGGTTAGTTCTTACGCGTCCTATTTTCGCGGCTAGTGTCTCCGGCATCCGATCGCCTCGAGCGGTCGTCGGCAATCATGTTTCATCCGGAGTTTCTTTCGTGACAAACGTCCTCGTTGGTGCCGCGGCGCACAACATCTTTTCCGTCAGCGGCCTCGCCAAGGTGACCGATCAGACCAAGCTGCCCACCGAGACCACGTGGTGCACGGCCGACGGATACTACATCACCGCGACCGGCACGGATCTCGGTCTCGACGCTACGGGTACGTATTCAGGCACCGCCAAGGATCTGCGCATTTCAGATTCGTCCGGCACCGTTCTACTGGACCTGCGCGGCGTGAACGTGCCGCTGTTCCCTTTGACCAGCGGCTTCAATACCGCGAGCTTTATGGGCGGCGATGACACCCTTGTTCTCACGCGCAGCTCCGGTCTTGTCGAACTCGACGGCGGAGCCGGCTCGGATACGGCTGATTTTTCGGCCCTGTCTGGATACACGCAATATCAGGCTGGACCCAAGACGCCGACCGGTGCCGAAATCGACCTCAAGGCCGATACGGCATACCTTAAGTTTGTGTCCGGTCACTTCTCGTGGACCAACACGTTCAAGCTTCTCAACATCGAAAACGTTATCGGCACCCAATTTGCCGACAAGATCGGCGGTGACGACGGCGACAACACTTTGTCCGGACTCGCCGGCAACGATGAGATCAACGGTTACGGCGGCAACGACGTCGTCGATGGCGGTGAAGGTAACGACCACATCTATGGCGGTGACGGAAACGATGCCGTGGGCGGCAACGGCGGAAACGATGAGGTCTACGGCGGCGCTGGCCGCGATACCGTCGTCGGCGGAGGCGGCAACGACTATCTTTGGGGCGACGCCGATGACGACGTCGTCTTGGGCGACGATGGCGACGATGTCGCTGACGGCGGCACCGGCAATGACAAGGTCTACGGCGGAGGCGGCAACGATCGCGTGCTGGGCGGCGCTGGCAACGACAAGGTCGATGGTGGCGACGGCAACGACGTGGTGATCGGCGGCACGGGCGACGACTACCTCTGGGGTGGCGCCGGCAACGACGTGGTCTACGGTGACGACGGCAATGACGTCGCCGACGGCGGCGACGGCAACGACATCATGTACGGCGGCAACGGCAACGACCACTTCGGCGGCAACGGCGGCAACGACAGGATTCTCGGCGGCTTCGGCAATGATGTGGTTGCCGGCGGCGGCGGTGACGATCTCGTCAAGGGCGACTGGGGCAACGATGCCGTCATGGGTGACGACGGCAATGACATTCTGTTCGGCGGCGACGGCATCGACACGGTCTCCGGCGGCAACGGCAACGACGACCTCTACGGCGATGCCGGCAGCGACAATCTGCTGGGCGGCGATGGCTGCGATTTCCTGACCGGCGGTCTGGGGCGCGACGGGCTGACCGGCGGTGCGGGTGTCGACTACTTCAACTACGACAGTCTCGCCGAAGTGGGCTACGGCGCAACCCGCGACGTCGTCCGCGACTTCGTCCACGGCGTCGACAAAATCGGTCTCGCCGACATCGACGCCAATACCAAGCTCGCCGGAAACCAGGCCTTCTGCTTCGCAGGTACAGGTATGACGTTCTCGGGCAAAGCCGGGGAGCTCAAATACTTCACCTACGATGGCGCCGGCACGGCAAGCGACCGGACCATCATCCAGGGCGACATCAACGGCGACTGCGTTGCCGACTTCCAGATCGAGCTGACGGGTCTTAAGGTTCTTTCAGCTTCCGACTTCCTGCTCTGACACGGCAGCTGCGCAAGCAGACGGGTCCGCAAACGTTACGTAACGTTAAGCCGGTCACGACCGCGAAGGCCTGAAGGCTCAAGCGTTCGTGACTGGCTTTTTTCGGCCCCTGTTCTGATATAACACTCAAGCCATGGGTATCCGGCCGCGCAATTCCTCCGGTGCCGCATACCCCTTGAGGACCACGACGACGATGAAGCTCAAGTCCGTGTGTGCCGCGATTGCCAGTTGCGCAGTGGCGGCGTTTTCAATCGCGGCGGCCGCCGGAGACGCCACACCGGGGCCGGCCACACCTGCCGAGGGTCAGGCAACGCCCATCCGCGCCGTCATCGAGCTCTTCACCAGCCAGGGCTGCTCGTCCTGTCCGCCTGCCGACACGCTGCTCAAAAGTTATTCCGACGACCCATCGATCGTCGCCCTGTCGATGCCGGTCGACTACTGGGATTATCTCGGCTGGAAAGACACCTACGCCTCGTCCCGCAACAGCGACCGTCAACGCGCCTATGCCAAGGCCCGCGGTGACGGCGCGATCTACACGCCGCAGGCCGTCATCAACGGCATGGTGCACGTCAACGGTTCGCAGAAGAACGATATCGACAACGCCGTCGAGATGACATCGAAGGACGTTTCGATCCAGCGCGTGCCGGTGAAGTTCTGGCAGGAGCGCAATACGCTCAACATCGCCACGGGCCCCGCTCAGCCCGGCCGAGAGGTGCGCGAGGCGACCGTCTGGCTCGGCGTCGTTCAGACCTCGGCCATGGTCGATATCAAGACCGGCGAGAATGCCGGTAAGAGCCTCGTCTATACCAATGTCGTGCGCGACTTGACGCCGATCGGCCTTTGGAAGGGCGAGCCGTTGATGATCCAGATTCCGCGCGGCGCCGTGATGCTCGCCGATACTCAGAAGTCCGTCGTGCTGATCCAAGAGGGACGCGCCGGTCCCATCATCGGCGCGGCCTGGGCCGGGCTGTGGTGATCAGCATTGCGGACTAGGCCGCGAGACCGCGCTTCTTCAGAAGCCCCTCGATTTTCGGCGGCCGGCCGCGGAACGCAAGATAGGCTTCATGCGGATCGCGGCGGTTGCCGGCGGAATAGATGAATTCCTTGAGCTTGCCCGCCGTCTTCTGATCGAACACGTCGCCGGTTTCCTCAAACGCGGCGAACGCATCCGCATCCATCACTTCCGACCACATGTAGCTGTAATAGCCCGCGGCATAGCCGCCGATGATGTGCATGAAGTGCGGCAGCCGGTGACGCATGACGATCTCGTCGGGCATGCCAAGCCGTTTCAACGCATCGGCTTCGAACTTCTCGACGTCGAAAATACTGCCGTCCTCGCAGGCGTAGAGCGCCATATCGACGAGGGCGGACGCCGTGTACTCGACAGTCGCGAACCCCTGATTGAAGTTGGCGGCCGATTTGAGCCGCTGGCGCAGCGGATCGGGCATCGGTTCGCCCGTTTCATAATGCAGTGCATATCGCTTGAGCACGTCCGGCGTCGACAGCCAGTGCTCATAGAGCTGCGAGGGCAATTCAACAAAGTCGGTTGCGACGGCCGTGCCGGAAATCGAGGGATAGGTGACGTTCGACAACAGGCCGTGCAGGCCGTGGCCGAACTCGTGAAACAGCGTTCGCGCGTCATCGAAAGACAGCAGCACCGGCGCGCCTGGTGCGCCTTTGACGAAATTCAGAACATTGATGATGACGGGCGATTGCCCTTGCCCCAACCGGTGCTGGGTGCGGAAATTCGACATCCAGGCGCCCGAGCGCTTGGAAGATCGGGCGAAATAGTCGCCGTAGAAAATGCCGACATGCTGGCCGGACTTGTCCTGCACTTCCCAGACGCGCACATCGGGATGATACTTCGGCGCATCCTTCAATTCCTTGAAGGTCAAGCCGAACAGACGCGTGGCGCAGTCGAAGGCCGCGGCGATCATCTTGTCGAGCTGCAGATAGGGGCGGATCTCGCTCTCATCGAGATCGAACTTGGCCTTGCGCACGCGTTCGGCATAGTAGCGCCAATCCCAGGGCGCGACGGTGAAGTTTCCGCCCTCGCGGCGTGCTTCCGCTGCAAGCGCATCACGCTCTTCCTGGGCGCGAACCAGCGCCTTCGGCCACACCGACCGCAGCAATTCGTCGACCGCCGCCGGCCGTTTCGCCATCGTATCTTCCAGATTGAAATCGGCGAAACTCTTGAAGCCCATGAGCCGGGCGTGCTCGGCTCTGAGCGCCACGACCTCGGCGACGATGCCGCGATTGTCGGTGCCGCCGCCGTTGGCGCCCCGCGCGATCCAGGCCTTGAACGCCTGCTCGCGCAGATCGCGGCGCGAGGAGAACGTAAGAAATCCTTCGACGCTCGAACGCTGCAGGGTGATCAAGGCCTTGCCGGCAAGCCCCTTGTCGGCTGCCGCACGTTCGGCCGCCGCGCGCAAGGGTTCGGGAAGCCCGGCACAATCGCGATCGCCGTCCAGAACCAGTTGCCAGGACTGCTCGTCCTTCAGCACGTTCTGCATGAACTGCGTGACGAGGCTTGCCAGACGCGCATTGATTTCCTTGACCCGTGCCTTGGCCTGAGCGGACAGCTTGGCTCCGGCCCGGACGAATCCCAGATGGTGACGCTCCAGCACACGGCGCTCTTCCTCGGTCAATTTCAGCGCGTCGCGGTTCTGGTTGAGCTGGTCGACGCGCTTGAAGAGCCTCTTGTCGAGCAGGATGCGTGTTTCGTGCGCGGCAAACCGCGGCGACATTTCGCGCGCCAGCTCCTGCATTTCGGGTGTCGAGTCCGTCGCCTCGAGATTGTGGAACACGGCGGCGATGCGGTTCAAATCCTTGCCGCTTTTTTCCAGGGCGACAATGGTGTTGGCAAAGCTCGGCTTGGCGGGATTTTTGACGATCGCCTCGATCTCACGCATATGCGCCCGCAACGCTGCTTCGAGCGCCGGCTTGAAATGACGCGTCTCGATTTTTTCGAACGGCGGAAGTTTGTAGGGGCCGCCCCAGCGCGCCATGAGAGGATTGGCGCTCTTGCCCGCCGGTCCCTTCCTTGCGCTGCCAGACCTGGACCGGCCGGCAGGAACTTTGGAGGCTGGATTGGACGACTTCTTGCGAACCTTGCCCGATCGTGACGTGGTATCTTTGATCATCAACCGCTCCTTGCTGCCGTAGATACGGCAATTCGCGCGGTTTGGGCTCACAATTTTTCTGACCGGGCAGCCAAATAAATTTGAAGGACCGGCTGGGGAAGCCGGCCCTTCTGGAGACTTGCCGCTTAAGCTGGGGGAGCCATCGCGGCCTTGGGGACAATCAGGGAGCGTTGCCGTTGGCCCGGCCCCTCGAAGGTGGCCCCGGGGGGCTGGGGGGCTGAGTATCCAGAGCCGGTTCTCGGTGCCGGGCCTCAGGCAACGATTGACTTTATCGCTTCCCAATGCGGCCAATTGAGGTCCCAAGCTGGACCCGATTTTGACCAACGCGGGGTATTTCCAAAGCGGCGTTTTCATAATCCGGCGATCGGGCCAAAAGCACATTACGGACTTGCAATCCTGCCGCGCCGGAGCAAATCTAATCCATGCGATTTGTGATGGAGGCGCGCTCTTGAGCGAAGCTGACCCGATAACGCTCCGCCCGCGGCCTGCGGGCCACGGACAGACCCTACCTGTATCCCCCAATGCCATTCCTTCGCCTGCCGACGCCGCATCCCGTCCGGCTTTCAACCGGCAGGAACTCAACGCCATTCTGGCGCTGTATGGACGCAAGGTCGCGCGTGGGGAATGGCGCGATTATGCGATCGATTTTCACCGCGACAAGGCAGTGTTTTCGATCTTCAGAAAGGCCAGCGAGGTGCCGCTCTACCGGATCGAGAAGGACCCGCGGCTGGCGCGCAAGCAAGGCGCATTTTCCGTCGTCGCCGCTGGCGGGTTGATTCTCAAGCGCGGCCCGGATCTAAAGCGCGTCCTGGGCGTGTTGGAGGATAAGGTTCAACTCGTCACGACCTGAACCCGGCCAGCACGATCTGACAGACAAAAAGGCCCGGAGCGATCCGGGCCTTCTGCATTTTCACGGTCACTTTGTCCGTGCTCATTCGGAATTCATGATGCCCAGCATGTTGAGCAGATGCACGAACAGCGTAACGAAGCTGCCGTAGAGCATGAAGGCGCCGAAGATCGACGAGCGCTTCAGCATCGCTTCACCGCCATGCTCGGCCCCTTCGATGTACATCGACTTGATGGTCTGGGTTTCAAAGGCCGTCACGGCCGCGAACAACAGAACCACAATGGCCGAGATGATGAAGCTCACCGTCTTGCTCGTGCCGGGGTCGGTGATGAAGAAGAAGCTGACGAGCATCGCGATGATGAGGCCGATCGAGGCCATGCTCATAAAGCCGGCCCAGCCCGACATGTCCTTCTTGGTCGTATAGCCGATGACGCTCATGGCCGCGAACGTGGCGGCTGCGATCATAAACGCCTGACCGACGAGGCCGATCATGCCCTTGGACACGAACATATAGACCATGGGAGCGATCATGGCGCCCCACATCGCGCAGTAGAGCCAGAAGGCGCCATGGGCCAGAACCGCGCTGCCGCCGTAGAACAGGCGGGGCGCGAAGAAGCCCAAGCCGAGCACGCCGGCAAACAGCACCCATTTCATGGGACCGGTGGCAACGGCGGCCATGACCTCCGGATTAGCCATGAGAAGCATGACCACGGCGGCCGTACCGGCGACGCCGAGCGCCATATAGTTGTAGGTGCCAAGCATGAAGGAGCGCAGGCCTTCATCAATGGCAACGCCGGTGCGTACGCCGCCCCGGGCAACTGCAGGTCGCGAATAGGTTTCAGCCATAGGTGTCGTCGTCCTCTGATAAACGGGCACATTCCACCCGAATTGTTCTCAGATATGAGAGAGTTTACCGTTGCTTTCAAGGCCCCGGGCCGCACCCTGACTAAAATGTTATCGCCCCGGTCGGATTTATTCGGTTCTCAGATAAGGCACTGACGGCGCTTTCAAAATCGTCCAAGTGCCCCAACCGCCGAAAATGGTGATGAGGCCGGCGGCGAGTGCCAGCGTTTGCAGGACGGCGGCGAGGGAGAAGGAGAACTCAAGTTCCATGATCTCAGTCACGGCTACATAGGCGCAAAGTGAGCCGAGCAGAATGGCCACCAGCGCCGCCACCAGGGCGAGAACGGCATATTCATAGGCATGCGCGGCCAGGATCTGCCGCCGCCGGGCGCCGATGGTCTTAAGGATCACCGCCTCCAGAATACGCCGCCGCTGGGCCGTGGCCAACGCCCCGGCGAGCACGAGAGCACCAGCCGCGAGGGTGACGCTGCCCGCCACCTGCACCGCCGTCATGATCTTGGCGAACACCTTGTTGAACTGATCGATGGCGTCACGCACGCGGATGGTGCTGACAGCCGGATAGGCCTTCGCCAACTCGCGCATCAGGGCTACTTCGGACGCCGCTCCGGTCGCCTCGGGCAGGCGGATGGTGGCGAGAAAATTGTGAGGGGCGGCGTTGAGCGTATTGGGCGAGAACACCATGATGAAATTGATGGCGAGGCTTTCCCATTTCACCTCACGCAGATTGGCGATCTTGGCTTCGACGTTACGGCCCAGAATGTTGACGGTGACGCTGTCGCCAATTGCCAGATCGAACTTTTTGGCGAGTTCCTCTTCGAACGAGACGAGCGGAGGTCCCTGGTAGTTGGCGGGCCACCATTCGCCGGCAATCACTTTCGAGCCTTCGGGTACGGTATCGGAATAGCTGAGCCCGCGGTCGGAATTCAGAACCCACTGCGTGTCGGAACGTGGCTTCAGCTCTTCCACCGGCCGGTCTTTCATCTTGACGAGGCGGCCGCGCAGCATCGGCGCCTCCGACAGCACGGCTCCGGGGATGGCTTGGCGGACGCGGCCGGATACGGCGGACATCTCGTCCTTGGGCACGTCGAGCAGGAAATAGTCGGGCGAATCGGCCGGCAGCCGTCCCTTCAATTCGTTGACGAGGGACGAGTTGGCGAGCGCCACGGCCACCAGCAGCGACAACCCGGTGCCGAGCGACAGCACCACCGAGCGCGTCAGGCCATCCGGTGCGCCGACGTTGCGGATCGCGAGCGCCAGAGCCGGTGATGAAGGCTTCGGCACCTGCCGCGCCAAGCGCGTCATCAACCGGCCGAGCCATGAAAAGACGACGAGGCTCAGCGCCATGCCCGCCAGCATGTACAGCGCCAGCGATTTAGGCTCAGACGTCGCAACCGCGAGCGCGATCAGGCCGGTGAGGCAAATTCCGCACAGGATCATCACGCCACGTCCGGGCCGGCCCGTGTGCGGCTGCGCCGCGTCACGGAACAGCACGCTGGCCTTTACCGATTGCGTGCGGCCAAGCGGCCAGAGCGCAAACAGCAGAGATACGAGCAGGCCATAGCAGGCCGCCATGATGAGGCTCTTGGGCGAGACGGCGAACTCGGCGCGGATCGGCAAGGCATCGCCATAGAACTTGTCGATGACGGTGGGAATGAAAGCGCCCAGCGCCAGTCCGATCGCCGTTCCGATCACCGTCATCGCCAGGATCTGCACCAGAAAGATGCTCATGATCTGGCTTCCAGTCGCGCCGACGGCCCGCAAGGTCGCCACGATCTTCAAGCGCTTGTCGACGAAGGTCGCCACCGCGTTGCCGACACCGACGCCGCCGACGAGCAGCGACGCCAGACCGATAAGGATCAGGAATTGCCGCAGCCGGTCGAGCGTGCGCGTGATCTGCGGCGAAGGATCGTGGCGGTCGGCACTGGAGAATCCCGATTCCGGCAACTCTTTCTGCACGGCTTCGCGCAGCGCCTTCAAATCCTCGCGCCCGGCGGGCGTACCCTCGGGCCGTTGGATGGCATAGCGCCAGCGGATCAGCGTTCCCGGTTTGACGAGCCCGGTCTTTTCCAGCGTTTGCGTCGAAACGAACACGCGAGGACCATAGGTCAAGCGGTCGGCCACGGCATCGGGCTCAGCCTTCAGGATCCCTTTGACGATAATCTCGGTCTCGCCGAGCTTGAATGCGTCGCCGACTTTCAATCCGAGCCGTTCGAGCAGCATCGCATCCGCGACCGCGCCGCCGCTGGCGATGGCGCCGGAAAATGGTCCATCGCCCTCAATCTGGACGGCGCCCGCCAGAGGATATGCCGGATCGGCGCTCTTCAATTCGATCAGCGCCTGATCCGATTGATCGAGCCGCCGCGCCATCGTCCGCATGGTCGAGGTTTCGCTGACGCGGCCCAAGCGGTCGAAGGCGGCACGCTCGGCCACTGTCGCGCGCGTGTGCGAGCGCATGAAAGTGACGTCGCCGCCCAGGATCGACTGACCCTGTTTCAGAAAGCCGGCACGCAGTGCATCGCCCAGCGCCCCGACAGCGGCGATGACCATGACGCCAAGCGCCAGGCAGGCGATGAAAATCTTGAAGCCTTTGAGCCCTCCGCGCAGCTCGCGCAGGCCGATGCGAAGGATCGCCGGTGTGCGCGCGCCGGTTCTCGGCGCTTGTGCGTCCGACGCCATCGTCATTGCGCGGCCACCCGCTGCTTCGAAGTGACCGTGTCGTCGGCCACGATGCGGCCGTCGGCCATGCGGACCACCCGGTCGGTCATGGCGGCCAGCCGCTCGTCATGGGTGACAAGAATGAGCGTTGCGCCGGTTTTCTCTCTGAGGCCGAACAGGATGTCGACGATCTGCCGGCCAGTCGATCCGTCGAGGTTGCCGGTTGGCTCGTCGGCGAGGATCAGCGGCGGCCGCCGCGACAGTGCGCGCGCGATCGCCACCCGTTGCTGCTCGCCGCCCGACAATTCCGCCGGGAAATGATCGACGCGTTGGGCAAGACCGACATCTGCCAACAAATCCCGCGCAATGGGAAACGGATCTGCCGTTCCCGCCAGTTCCATCGGAAGGGCGACATTTTCCAGCGCCGTCATGGTCGGCACCAGATGGAAGGACTGAAAGACGATGCCGATTTCCGCACCCCGAAACTGGGCGAGGTCGTCTTCGTTCAAGGCCCCGATGTCGCGGCTGCTGACGCTGATCCGGCCGCGTGTCGGCCGTTCGAGCCCGGCCATGACCATCAGCAGCGATGTCTTTCCCGACCCCGATGGGCCAACGATCGCGACCGACTGGCCCGGCGTGGCGCTGAATGATACGCCGCGCAGAATGTCGACCGGCCCGGCCCGGCTGGTCAGCGTCAAATGGACATCTTCAAGTTTCAAAATCGGCGCGGTCACGATGGTTCTTGGTCCTGAAGTCCTGGGTTTTGATTGCAGGCGCCTGCCGCCATGCAAGCCTTGCGGAGTTGGCAGCGGCTGTCTACGTGAGAAGCGCCCTTGTGGGTGATCGGTGAGGCGGAAACATGAAATCTCGCAACTGGATGGCCGGCGGTTTCATTCGAAGGGTTGCTGTTGCCGCCGTCATCGGCGGTATTCTCTCATGTTCGCACGCGTCACGGGCAGCCGGCACAATGGGTACTCCAATCACCATCGTCGCCCTGGGCGATAGCTTGACCGCGGGATATCTGCTGAAACCCGAAGAGGCGTTCCCTGCCCAGCTACAGATGGCGCTTGAAGCCAAGGGACACAAGGTGCGCATCGAAAATGCCGGCGTTTCGGGCGATACGTCGGCAGGAGGCCTGCAACGGCTCGACTGGTCTCTGCAAGGCGGCGCGGATGCCGTGATCGTCGAGCTTGGCGCCAACGATGCGCTGCGCGGTATCGACCCGGCGCTGACGCGGACGGCGCTCGACAAGATCATGACGGCCATCAAGGCCAAGGGCGCCGACATTCTTCTTGCCGGCATGAAAGCGCCGAACAACTACGGCGCCGACTACCAAAAATCGTTCGACGCCATATTTCCTGAACTCGCAGAAAAGCACGGTGCCGCGCTCTACCCCTTCTTTCTCGATGGCGTGGCGCTGAACCCCAAGCTCGTCTTGGCCGATGGCCTGCATCCGACCGCGGACGGCGTTGCCGAAATCGTCAAGCGCATCCTGCCGTCGGTCGAAGGGCTGATCGCAAAGGTTGAGGCGCGCAAGAGCGCCAGCGCCAAGTCGCCGTGAAACCATATGACGTGCCGGACGGCGGGAGTGTGTGATGCCGCGATTGTTCACCGCCATAGAGCTGCCTGACGAGATCAGAACCGAGCTCTATAGGCTGCACCTGCCGCTTCCGGGCGCGCGCTGGATCAGGCCCGAGGACTATCATTTGACGCTGCGTTTTGCCGGCGACATCGACAGCCGCCAGGCGCGCGAATTTGCCGGCAACATCGCCGCTATCGATGCTGACGTGTTTGAGCTGCGGCTATCGGGTCTTGGCGCATTCGGCGGCAACGATCCAAGCGCCGTCTTCGCCGAGGCCGCGCCATCGCCGGCGCTCGACGCACTTGCCAAGGAGCATGAGAAGGCCGCGCGAAATGCGGGGCTTGCACCCGACAAGCGCGCATTCAAGCCTCACGTGACGCTCGCCCGATTGAGAAACTCGAATGCGGAGGCCGTTGCGCGGTATCTGACGCGGTACAGCGGCTATCGCTCTGAACCCTTCTTCGTCTCCCACGTCGCCTTGATGTCGTCGAAGCCCGGCGTCGGCGGCGGGCCTTACGGGATCGAGGAAATTTTTCCGCTTCGCGGCGGCGCTGCCATGCTCGATGAAGCCGGCCGCGTCTGGTAGCAGCTGATCAGCGGTCGCCCGGCCAGACGTATTTGGATTTGCCGAACACCTGGAACCCCGATGATGCCGGGACGAACTTGGCGCGCTGGACTTGCGGTCGCGCCAGCCGTGCCGTGCGGCGGCGTGCGACCGGCCGCTCGATGGCGCGCTGAGTGGCGGTCTGAACATCGTCCCCGGCAACCTCAACCGGGTGAGGAGCAGCTTCCATCGTCGCGGCGATCCTGGGCTCGGCACGGTCTGCCGGCGGCATCCCGGCGTGCCCGAGGGCAAGTTTGAGAACGCTCACCGACGCGGCGCCACTGGTCGCGGCGAACTGACCCCATGCGACGCCGCTCTGCGACGCCAATGCGCCTGTCGCATAAGCCGTTTCGGCGTCTTTACCGCCGAGAGGTCTGGCCTTCGCTTCGGCGGCGGCCTTGGCCTGCAGATAGGCCTGATCCTTGGCGAGTTCGATCGCTTCCCGCTCGGCATACACACGATGGCGTTCCGCCTCCTCGACCGACCAGGGCACCGGTTTGCAGGTGCAGCCCTCGGTCAGCGATTTGCGATAGGCAAAGGCATGCGGAAGATCGGCGTACTTCCGTCCCGCCAAATCGACGAGCGCGTCGGCGCCGGCCGTCGAATAGGCGGGGGCGTAGAACAGCTTGGCATTGGTTCCGCAGGCCGACCGGCACGACCGGACGTCGGCGGCGAAGTTCTTACGCTTGGCGCGAGCGCGGACCGGAAAATAAAAGCCGTCGCAGGTGCGCACGCACACGGTGCGATAGGGCCCGCCGCTGTCGGGCGGTCCGATCTCTTCATCTTGCGGCTCACCGGCGGCACGCATTTGCCTGGGCCGTGCGCGCGGTGCTGAAAAGCGGTGCGGAGGAATGGTGCGGGCTCTGGGCGCAAAAGACTGCTGAGGAGCTGCCCCGCCGCCAGTGCCGAACACCGATTGAAAGAATGTCTGCGCCTGAGCCTGAGGCGTAAAAAAGACCGCAATCGCCGCTGACACGGCGGAGCTCAACAAAGCCTTACCGATACGCATACTGAACTCATGAACAGGCTGGCGGAACGCAACACATTGGGCCGCCCGGGGGCCGCCAGGCCCCGGACTCGTGGCGCTCACATTGTCGGCAACATCACCAACAATCGCTGAATAATCTCGAGCAAATGCGGGGTTTTTATCGGGTCAGAGCTTCAGGATCACTTTACCCGTGGCCGAGCGCTGATCGAGGATCGCCAGAGCGTCCACGATCCGGTCAAAGGGTAAGACGGCGTGCACTTTTGGCTTCAGGCTGCCTTCTGCCACCCACGTCAGGATCCGCTTCATATGTGCCGCATGGCCTTGAGGCGAACGGCGCACGGCTTCGCCCCAGAACACGCCGCGCAGGTCGGCGCCTTTGAGCAAGAGCAGGTTCAACGGAATTTTCGGGATTTCGCCGGCGGCAAAGCCGACCACCAGAAACCGCCCCTTCCAGGCGAGCGCACGCACCAAGGGTTCGGCCGCCTCGCCGCCGATGCAATCGTAGACGACGTCCGCGCCTTTGCCGCCGGTCAACGCTTTCACCGCATCTTTGAGGTCGGCTCCGGGATAGAGAATGCCTTCATCCGCGCCTGCTGCCTTGGCGACAGAGAGCTTTTCCGTGGACGATGCGACCGCGATCACGCGTGCGTCCAAGAGCTTCGCAATCTCGATCGCCGCTTGACCGGCCCCACCCGCCGCACCGGTGACCACGACCGTTTCGCCACTCTTCAATTCGCCGCGCTCGATAAGCCCGTGCATGGCGGTGCCATAGGTCACGGAAACGGCCGCCGCGATCTCATCGCTGACCGCATCGGGCACGGGCACAAGAGCGCTTTGATCGACAGCGATCTTCTCCGCCGCGCCGCCCCAGGTGACATAGGCCATCACCCGGTCGCCAGCCTTGAAGCCAGTGACGCCAGCGCCGGCCGTCTCGATGTGCCCGGCAACTTCCGCCCCCGGCGCAAATGGCAGCTCGGGCTTATACTGATACTTGCCGCGCGTGATGAGCGTGTCGGCGAAATTGAGCCCGACGGCCGAAACGCGCACCACGGCCTGACCGGCGCCCGCGACCGGGCCGGCGCAATCCTCGATGACGAGGGCGGAGGGCCCATCGAGGGACTTGCAAAGTGCCGCCTTCATGTGTGACCTCCCGGCAGGTATCTCCGGCGCAAGACGCGCCGGGCCCCACGATTGGACCAGCATGAGCCGAATATCAACAAACTGGCCGCCGTTGCCGCGCGGATATTTCGCCATCGGCGCCGAGCGGATGTCGAAATCGTTAAACCTCGGCAATCTGATGCGCTCGGCCAACGGCTTCGGCGCGAGCTTCACCTTCACGGTCGGGGCCACCTACAAGGCGCTCGAAGCCTTCGCCGATACCTCGAAGACGCAATCGCATCTGCCGCACTACAACTGGAAAAACCTGGACGAATTGGTGCTGCCGCAGGGCTGCAAGCTGGTCGGCGTCGAGCTGATCGACGAGGCCATCGACCTGCCGAGCTTCCGCCATCCCATGCGCGCCGCCTATGTGCTCGGGCCCGAGATGGGCTCGCTGTCCTTGCCGCTCATCGAGCGCTGCGACTACGTCGTCAAGATCCCGACCAGCTTTTGCATCAATGTGGCCATGGCCGGCGCGATCGTGATGTATGATCGCGTCAAATCACTGGCCCATTTCCGCGACCGCCCCGTCCGCGAGGGCGGCCCGCGCGAGGGAGGTTTTTGAAGCATGCTGTTGCGCCACGTCCCAATGCTCGCCGCCGCCACCACGATCGCGCTTGCGGCCGCCGCGAAAGCCGAAACCGTCACCAAGATCGAGACGGTCTCCGACTGGTCGCTCTATGCCGATGGCGCCTCGCCGCATAAGTTCTGCTTCGTCAGCTCCGAGCCCAAATCGAGCGATCCCGCCGATACCGCACGCGAGGCGCCGCGCGCCTACATTTCCGCCTGGCCCAAGGACGGCGTGAAGGCCGAAGTCAGTTTCCGTCTCGGCTTCCCGGTGAAAAAGGGCACCGAGATTTCTGCCTCCGTCGCGCCCGCGGGCTTCCAGCTGTTCGCCAATGACGACCGCGCCTTCGTCAAGGACGCGACGCAGGAATTGAAACTGGTCGAAGCGATGAAGAAGGGTTCGAAGCTGACGCTTGCCTCCAAGACCCAAACCGGCGTCGCCGTCACCGACACCTACTCCCTCACCGGCCTCGGCGCGGCGCTTCAGAAGCTGCAGGAGACCTGTTTTTAGGGGGGGCTATCGGGCAACGTGCGGCCTGACGCGCATCGCAGTTACAGCACTTTACAGATATACCGCTTTGCTATTTCCGCCACTCAACTGGGTACGGCAAGTCCACCGCCTTCAAGCCGCCCGTCTCGCAAGCTGAAGATCCGGTCGAAACGGTCAAAGATCTTCTCGTCATGAGTGACGGCGATGATCGCCGCCTCCTGCTCGACGGCGACCTTGCGCAGAAGATCCATGACAATTCCCGCCCTCTTTGAATCGAGCGCCGCTGTCGGCTCGTCTGCGAGAATAATGCGCGGCTTGTTTGCCAAAGCTCGGGCAATGGCGACGCGCTGCGCCTCCCCGCCCGACAGTTTTGCTGGCATGGCATTCCGGCGGTGCCCGACCTCGAGATAGTCGAGAAGCTCGATCGCGCGTGTTCGGGCTGTCAGCGCATCGGCATTCGCCAGTTGGAGCACCAGCGCCACATTATCGGTCGCATCGAGAAACGGGATCAGATTGTGAAACTGAAAGATGAAGCCGATCTTGTCCAGTCTCAACTGCCGGAGATCCGCCCTCAGCCAGTTTCCGTCCTCCAGCACCTTTTCTCCGTCAAGCTCCATCGAGCCCGACGACGGATCGAGAATGCAGCCGATGACGTTCAGCAGCGTCGTCTTCCCGGAGCCGGACGGACCGAGCAGCGCCACGACCTGGCCCGGGTATACGTTGAGGGAGACATCACGCAGCGCGTCGACACGGGTTTCACCTTCGCCGAAGTGCTTCGATATTCGGTCGAGCCGTACGAGCGGCCGATCTGTCACGTCAGCCATCTCAGCCCCCCAGTGCCGTCGCGGGGTCGACCCGGAGCGCCGCGCGTACGCCGAGACCGCTCGAAAGGAGACACACGACGAAGACGATGAGTCCCAGGATCATGACGTTGTCAGGCTCCAGCACCACACGCCGGGGAAAGTAGTCTTTGATATTGAAGATGAGCGTGGCGCCAATAGCGAAGCCTATGAAGCCGAGCGCCAAAGCTTGCTGTACGATCATACCGATGATGGTGCGGTCAGAAGCGCCGATCAGCTTCAACGTGGCGATCTGCTTCAACTTCTCCATCGTCATCGTGTAGATGATGAGCGCGATAATTACGGCGGACACGACGAGCAGAAGCGATGTGAAGAGCCCGATCTGACGCCGTGCACGGTCGACAAGGGAACTCGTCAGGATCAACTCCTGTGCCTCTTGAGTAATGGCGGAGAGATGCTTCCAGCGGTACACCGTCTCGGCCACGGCGCCAGGCGAGGCGTTGGCATGCAGCCGGGCCACAACGGCATTGACAGTATCGCGGCTGGAGCCACCGGTGCCACGCGCCAGCTGGACGCGCGCGGCGGGCGGCGCGAGGTCGAATTGCAGCTTCTGCGCATCTGGCAGGGTGATGTAGACAGCGGGGTCTCCGCCGGAGTTCACTTGGTGGCGGGTCAGTCCGACGATGGTGAACACATGGCGTCCGAGACTGATGCGTTCGCCCAAGCTCAGACCTGAACTCTTGTCTGCGACCATCTCGTAGTGATTGCGGGCAATCTCACGGCCTTCTGCGATTTGTGGCGGACCGCCGGGGCGGGTCAATTCGTAGCCGATGACGTAGAGCCTTAGCTTGCCTCCCCCATGCTCAGCTTCGACGGTCTGATAGGTGATGCTGCCGGCGGCGGTGACATCGGCGATGCGGGCCACAGCTTCGCGAACGTCTCCGGGGATACGTGAGGCTTCGGCGAAAGGGCCACGCGTGTTGGCTTCCACCACCCATAGATCGACTGCGGGGGCCCGCGCGATCGTCAACGCATCGACGACGAGCCCGCGATAGATGCCGATCATGGCGAGCACCACGCCGAGGAGCAATCCGAGCCCGACGCAGGTCAACAGGAAGCGTCCGAGGCCGTGTCGAATATCGCGATAGGCGAGATTCATGGCAGCTTGGCCTCAGTCACACGCACGGCCCGGCCTTCCTTGAAGCCGCTGTCGAGGTTGACAACGACGCCAGCGCCTTCAGGCACGCCATCGACGATTTCCAAGCGGGCATCTTCGGTGCGATGCCGGAACTTGACGAGGCGGCGGTGCAGCCTGCCGTTCTCGGCCGTCCAGACGGTGCCTTGACGTCCGTCGTATCCATGTACGGCGGCTGCAGGCACAAGCAGCGCCTTTTCGAGTGTGGCGACGGTAATCCAGAATTCCACCTGCTCGCCGAGGAACACACGAGGCGGGGGATTTTCGCCTTTGATGTAGACGCGGCGCTCCTCCGTGACGCGGTCGCTCTCAAGGCCAATGCGCTCTACTTTTCCAGTGAAGGCCTCTTGAGGGCGCGAGCGCAGCCGCGCATCAACCTTCTGACCTTCGTCGATGAACCCGGCGCGAGCTTCGTCGACATAGGCAAGGCCCCAGTAGCTGCCCGCGGCGATCAGGGTGAAGATCGGATCTCCGGGCTTGACCACGGTTCCGAGTTCCTTGTGACGCTCGATCACGATGGCATCGTAGGGTGCAACGAGTGTGCGGTGCCGCAGCAACGTATCCTCGAACTGAACCTGTGCCCTGGCATCGGTCAGCTGAGCACGAGCGCTTACGATTTCGCTATCAGCAACGACGACATCGGCATTCGCCACCGCCTCGTCCCGCGCCGCCTCTTCGGCCACTTGTACTGAGACGATGTCTCGGCCGACCAGAGTTTGCTTGCGCCGGTTGGCCTCCTGCTTCTGATCAAGTACGGCGCGGGCCTTCTCCAGGTTGGCCTCTGCCCGGGTGATGTTGACTGTAGCGATTTCGAGCGCGGCGCGAGCCTTGGCAACCTTGGCCTCTTGCTCACCGAGGCTGAGGCGGGCCAGCACCTGGCCTTTCGTCACGCGGTCGCTATGGTCGGCATGAAGCTCCGCAAGCGTGGCACCAACCTCGAAACCAATCTTGGAGAGCACTCGCGCCTCGACGGTCCCGAGGCCGAAGACGCGGATAGGGACGTTGCGTTCGACCGAGGCCACTTGAACGCTGATGGGGCGATTGCCGTAGATTGCGTAAGCCAGCACAATCGCAGCAGCCAAACCGGCCGCCATCAGCGCGTACCTGACTGCAGGCCGGCGAAAGACTGCCGGCACGGGAAACCCACTTTTCTGCATCTGCTTCATGACCTCGTGCTCGGGTGCGGGTGAGTTCGAAGCGCCTCCCCTCTTGTTCGTTCAGGTATCACCAAGACCTGACCAGCCTGTATGATCGAAATACTTTGGATAGGTCTCGAGAGCTTTTCGCATGACCGCAAGTCCACGTTGCGGGTCGTTCTTCTTCGTGACGAGATCGGCTCCTTCCAGGAGGTCTGCGATCATGACGTGCAGGGTCTCGTCGGCCGCGGGCGGCAGCTTGCAGTTCGCGATCAGGTAATCGACCTGCTGGCGGATGCCGGTAGCAAGGGCCTCCAAGTCGGACGCGCCGCTCGACGGATTGGCGGCACTAACAAGCCCGCGGATGCGCTCCATTCCCTCGCGCAGCGGCTGGTCTGTCTGCCACTTGTGGCCGGCATTGAGCTGCAAACCGCCGCCGCTTCCATGATCATGGCCAGGTCCGTGGAAATGGTGAAATGCCAACCCACCTCCGGCAAGCAACGCTAGCGCAAGAACGACAAATTTCATTCGCATGGTCATCTCAACCCTTCTTCTTGTTTGATCTTGGCTCTTTGCAGACTTGCAGTTCCCGGTGCCCATGGCCGGCGCCCAGGCCGCGGCAATAGATGCCGATCACGCCCGGCGCGCTGGTCTTCGCCGCACGAAGGTCGCCTGCCAGCATCGACTGCATGACCAAGCCTTGGATCATTCCGATGAACAAGATGGCGGCCGCCTGGGTGTCCGTGCCGTCCTGAATCTCACCGCCAGCCTTGGCTTCTTCGAGCCTGTGGGCGAGCCGCTCCGCATAGCGCTTCATCAATGTGTGCGCGACCTTCTTCGCGGGTGTTGCCTCAGCACGCTGCAACTCTCCAAACATCATCCGTGGGACGCCGGGATGCTCGATCACGAAGTCGATGTGGCTCATGAATATCGCGTGAAGTGCAGAAAGCGGTGACCCGGATTGCTCTGCCGCCCGGTCGATCCGATCCAGCAACCGGTCGGCGACCCACTCCATCACGGCCTGCCAGATGGCCTCCTTACTCGCGAAGTGGCGGAACAGGGCACCCTGGGTGACGTTCATTTCACAGGCGATGGCCGCTGTCGTGATCTCGCTCGGGTTCCGCGTTCCCGCAAGGGCGACGACAGCCTCCACAGTGCGCTGGCGGCGCTCGTCGGCGGAAAGGTACCTTGATTGCATCGGAATGAAAGCTCAAAAGATAGTGAGTGATTACTATCTTCGTGCTCCGCCTGTGTCAAGACACCAGATTCCCGCCCTGCCACTGCGGCCAACTGTTGGGAGTTGTCGCGGGTATGCGTGCGGCTTTGGCGTCACCCAACCGCACTCGAGTTCGGGACTGTGTGCCGCCCTGCGTCGACTAAGGTGCGGCGTAGGCAGGTGGCACTTAGTAGCCCGAGGCAGACTCGACCAGCTTGGCACGTTGCGGCTCAATAGCGGACATCAACTATGACAACGATTGCGCGAACGCTCGAAACTCCGCATCTCATTCGGCTCCCCCCTACCCCCGCTTCCTCAAATGCACATAAAGCGCGCCTTCGCCGCCGTGGGGGATGGCGGCGCTTGTGTAGCTGACGATCAGATGGCGCAGATCGGGCTCTTCCAGCCAGCGCGGCACGTTGCGCTTCAACACGCCGCGATCGCGGTTGCGCGTCATATCGAAGGGACGATCATGATCGTCGTCGAGCTTCACGCCCTTGCCGGTGATCACCAGCACCCAGCGCAGGCCCCGCGCCTGCGTGCGAAAAAGAAACGCGCGCAGCGCTGCGTGCGCCTCGTCCTGCCTCATGCCGTGCAGATCGATGCGGGCTTCGATCTCGATGTGCCCGGCGCGGATTTTTTTGGCTTTCTTGCGGTCGAACTGAGCAACCGGCGGGATCGCCTTTTTCGCAGGCGCAGGTGACGGGGTCACGGCATGCGCCTTGGCCGTGCGCGCGTGGTGCGCGCCGTGTCCGTGAGGCGAGGCCGGTTTCGGTTCGGCCTTCACACGCGGACGATGGCCCGAATCGTCGCTGGCCTGTTCCTGCGCGGCGTGGACGCGGCCCTTGGCGCGCTTCAACGGCTCGATGGAACGCGCCGTATGTTCCCAGTCCGCCGCCTCGTCGTCGTCGAGGTGACGCCGCCCGCTTCTACCCGACGGCTTCTTCACGGCGCCGGGTCCGGCGTCTTCTTCGAGGCCGTCTCGGCAATGGCGATGGGCTTCGGTATCAGCACGGTGAAGTGGCCGGGGTGCTTGGTGACGCCGGCAACCTTGGCGGCACTGTCGCCGGAGCCGAAAAAGATGTCGCCGCGCTCCGGACCTTTGATCGCCGACCCCACATCGTGCGAAATCATCAGCCGCTGGAACGGGGCTTTTTTCGCGCTCGGATGGGTGAGCGTCTCGGCCGTCACATAGATCGGCAGGCCGATCGGATGATAGGCGGTATCGACCGCGAGACTGCGGCCCGGTTGGAGGGCGATGCCGAGCACACCCATGGCACCCTCCGCTTCCGCCCCCTTCAATTCGCGGAAGAAGACGTAGGACTTGTTTTCCCACATCACCGGCTCGGCGCGTTTGCGATCCTGCTTCAGCCACGCCGCCAGGCCCTTGAGCGACATGTTTTCCGGCTTGAAGCTGCCGGCCTCGATCAGGTGCTTGCCGATGGAGGTATACGGATAGCCGTTCTTGCCATCGTAGGTAATGCGGATCTTCTCACCGTCCGGCAATTCGATGCGGCCCGAGCCCTGGACCTGCATGAAATAGACGTCGACCGGGTCCTTGAAATACAGAAGTTCGAGGTTCTGGCCTTTGAGCGCGCCTTGCTCGATCTCGGCCCGCGTCAGGTAGGGTTTCAGACCGCCGGCTGTCTTGCGCATATGCGTGTAGCCTGAGCTCTTCGCCCCGCGCTCGCTTTCCGCCACCATGTTCACCAGATCCGGCGGGCGCTTGTAGACTGGCGTTGAGAATTCCTCCGAAGCGACGCGCGAGCCCTTGATCAATGGTTCGTAGTAGCCGGTCAGCAATCCGTTTTTGCCGGAGGTCTGGGCGACATTGGCCGGCTGGAAATAGGATTCGAAAAACGCGCGCGCGGCGACCTTGGTCATCGGCTTGCCGGATTGAGCGATGCCGAGCGCGATCCTGCAGACGTCCAGCAAGGCTTTGGGCGCGGGCGTCGCGCCGGCCTTGTTGCCGGCCTTTGCGGCATCGAGCACCGGCTTGCAGGAGGCGGAAAACGCCTTGTAGGCGGCTAGGTGATCGTCGGCCTCCCAGCCGGGGAGGGCCGAGAACGGCACGGGCGCGAAGGCGATGGCCTCATGAGGTTTGGACATGTCGGGGCGCTGTGCGGGTGGCGGTTTCGGCGTCAGCCGGTCGCCGGGACTGATGGTGATCGACAGAGTTGAACCGGCTTTGGCTGGCGGCGCAAGAGCCGCTGAAACGCCAAAGGCGAGCACGGCGGCAAGCGCAGCCGTGTTGGCAGCGGGTCTTAACCCCCCACGTCGTCCCTTCGAAAGTGCCACGCTGCTCCCCCGAGCCCGTGTTGCATTTCCCCGCCGTGACAAAGCCCGGCAGCGCGATCAAGCGCCGGCCGGGCGATCTGTAATCTGACCTAATTCGGCGCCTGTGTCGCCACCAATCTCCAATTCGGGTTCGACCGCGCCCGGACCGTCGACACGTCACGGCTGAAGGTCCAGATGTCGGTGACCTCCTTGATGCGCTGCGGGTCGCCGCTGAGCACGATCCCGTCCTTGTCACGGGTCGCCGAGATGAGTTCGCTCAGGAACTTGACCGTAATATACGCGTTGCCGGACTTCACTTCCGCCTCGACGATATCGGCCTTCTTGATGCCGACGAACTGCTGCTCGACGATCTCTCCGCGCCCTTCGCGCTCGGCGATGGCTGCGGCGAACCCATCGTAGACTTCTCGGCTCAGCAGATCCTTCAAGCCCTTGCGGTCGCCCTCGGCAAACGCCGATACGATCATCTCGTAGGCCCGGCCTGCGCCGCGCACGAAGGCATCGGGGTCCATGGAACTGTCGAGCCTGGCGATTTCGAGCAGTCCGGCGGTGACCCCGGCATCGGCGGCCGGATAGGCGCGGATGCGCCCCTCGGCGTCGGCACCGTCATCAGCGGGCTCGACCGNNCTCGACCGGCCCGGTCGCTACGTCGTCTCGCGGCCGCGCCGGCATATTGATGACGTCGCCGGTCCCGGTTTCGGCCGCGGCACGTTCCTTGGCTTTCATTCGCTCGACGCGGGCGTCATCCTCGTCGGTACGACTCCCCAGCACGCTCCTGAGCTTTAGGATCGCCACCACGGCGACGATCAGGGAGATGAGCGTGATGAGATCGATTTGTCCGTTCATTCTGGTGTCTTTCTCGCGGGTCGCGCATCATTGGCCGACCCCTGGGCAGCAACCGGTCTAGTTATGCGTTTCGACATAATGTAGGAGCGAGTGCGATGCCTGAGAAGGCGTCATGGAGCATCGATATCGGCTTCGGCCCCACCTGGACGTCACGTTCGCTCCGGCCCGGTAGTCCTTCTTAGGACCGAATGCGGCACCTCTCAACCCGATTACGCATTTGGCCCGGCTCAACGGAGCCGCTAAGGTGGCCGCCGTCACGCCTTGAGGTTAAGGGCAGCAAGGGCGCGGCCGACGTGGAACCGTCCCCATACCGCCCCTTTTTTCGCCCCACGCAGCGCCGGTCATGTCGCAACCGATCAAGTTCGCCACCCTGCTCGTCCTGATTGCCATCCCGATCCTTGAAATCGGGTTGTTGATAAGGGCTGGCCAGGCGCTTGGCTTCTGGTGGCTGGCTCTGATCGTGATCGCCACCGCCATCGTGGGGTCGATGGTGATCCGCCGGATCGGGGTCTCCGTTCTGCAGAAAATGTTTGCCGAGGCCGAACGCGGCCGGCCGGGGCTCGAGCCGATCCTCAACGGACTGCTGCTCGGCGTCGCCGGCATACTCCTCATCCTGCCGGGGTTCATCTCCGACACGGCCGGCGCACTGCTGCTGATCCCTGCTTTGCGCCATTGGCTGATCCGCAGCGGTATCGCCAAAGTCGTCTCGGGTTCGTTCGTCCACGCCGAGGTGTTCGAGGAGCGCTTTGACGCCCGGCAACCGCGCCGGGAAACGCCCGCCGAGGACGCCGGCGGACCGGTGATCGAGGGCGAGTACGAACGGCTCAGCGAGGACCCGGTGAGGCCCCGGCCGCCCAAGCCACCCCGCGTCCCGGGCCGCTGAACCCGCGCCTGTCCCACGCAATTGACCGGATGAGGCCGGTCATTTGCGCCCGGGCCCCCGGCGTGATAGCCACCGCTCCCAATCGCAACTGAACGCGGCGCTTGACGCTGCAGGAAACGGAAAAGACACCCCATGGCAGAAACCAACGGCAAGAGCGCCCCGCAGGATCGCCCCGCGCCCGCACCCCTGCAGGCCCGGATGGTCAGCCAGTACGTCAAGGATCTCTCGTTCGAGAACCCCAACATCCGCAAGCTCATGGCCGCGCAGGTCGATCCGCCCAACATCTCGGTTGAGGTGAGCGTCACGGCCGACAAGATCGACAAGGACGTCTATGAGACCTCGATCCTGTTCAAGGCCTCGGCGACCAACAACATCGGCACCATCTACGTGCTCGAGACCGATTATGCCGGCATGTTGAAGATCGACAACGTGCCCGAGCAGGCGCTGGAGCCGTTCCTGCTCATTTCCGGACCGACGATGCTGTTTCCGTTCCTGCGCCGCCTCGTCGCCGACGTGACGCGCGAAGGCGGCTTTCCCCCGCTCATGCTCGACCCGATCGATTTTGCGGGTCTCTATTTCCGCCGCAAGCAGGAAGAGGAAAAGAGCGGCAAGACGGTCGCGTAACGCGCGGCGCGGCTCAACTGTCTTTGCCGGTGCCGGGCGAGGGCCAGTATTTGAGCCACACGGCCTTGGCCGCGAGCCCGCCGATGAACGTCTTGTGCGCGGCGGTTTCAGCCGGCCCGATGCGGGACGGGAGAGGGTGCGGGCGCTGCTTGGCGCCTTTTTTCGCCGAAGCGAACTCACGCTTTTCGCCCGTCTCATCCGACCTGCCAAGGCCAAGCGCCGCCTGACGTACGCCGAGCAGCTCGATGTAAACTTCGGCCAGCAGCAGACAGTCGATCAACGCGCCGTGCCTGGTGCGCTTGGAAATGTCGATGCCGTAGCGCTTGCACAGTGCATCCAATGTGTTGGGTCCGGCAGGATGCTTGCGCCGGGCGAGCGCCAGGGTATCAACGACGCGATCGTTTTCGATCCGCCCGGCTTTCATCCTCTCCAACTCGAAATTCAAAAAGCCGACGTCGAACGACGCATTATGGATGACCAGCGTGTCGGAGCCGATGAAGGCCAGAAAATCCTTATAAACCTTGGCAAAAACCGGCTTATCGACCAGGAAGGCCGTGGTGATGCCATGCACCGCTTCGGCTTCCGCCGGCACGTCGTGCTCAGGATTGATGAAGCAATGATATTCCCGGCCCGTCGGGATGCGGTTGATTAGCTCGATGCAGCCGATTTCGATGAGACGGTCGCCCTTGCGGAAATCGAGTCCCGTCGTTTCCGTATCGAGAATGATCTCGCGCATTGAACGTTCCTGGCTGGCTGACTGACGGCCCAAAAGACCGGCAGACTTTCAGCGCCAATGGCGCTCAAAAGCCGTGCCCGGCCGCGATTCAAGGGTGCTGATGATAGCATCGACTTGAGCGTGACAGCTCTCGACCGAACCGCCGGTGTCCACAACGAAATCGGCGTGGCGGCGTTTTTCTTCATCCTTCATCTGCCGCGAGATGAGTTCTTCAAGCTTTTCGGGCGTCATTCCGGGCCGCGCCAGTACGCGCCTGCGCTGAATGTCGGCGCCGGCCGACACGACGACGATGGCGTCGACCATGTGCCCGGCCTTGGACTCCAAGAGAAGTGGGATTTCAAGCACCGCCAGCTCGGCCCCGCGCTGATGTTCGGCGCGCAGAAATTCGCGCTCACGCTCACGCACGCGCGGGTGGACGATCCTTTCCAGTTCGGAGAACCGGTGCGGCTCGCGCACGAGAATGCGCGACAATTCCTTGCGATCGACCTTGCCGTCGCGAACGGTGCCTGGAAATGCCGCCTCGATCACGGTCGCCATTGGACCTTCATAGAGCCGGTGGACCTCCGCATCGGCATCGAACACGGCGATGCCGCGCTGACGGAAGCGCTCGGCCGCCGTCGATTTGCCCATGCCGATCGAGCCTGTGAGACCGATGATGAGCATCAGCGCACCGGAATGTCAGCGGCGACGAGCCGGTAAAGCTCGTCGGTCACCTCGGGCCGCACGCCGAACCACTTTTCGAAACCGGGCACTGCCTGATGCAGCAGCATGCCGAGCCCATCGACGGTGGTGAGCCGCGCAGCTTTCGCCTTGCGCAAAAACGCCGTTTCGAGAGGCACGTAGACGATATCGGCGGCAATGGCGGAGCGCGGAACGCCGGCAAAATCGATGCCCGGATCACCCTCGCCCTTCATGCCGAGTGTGGTGGTGTTGACGATCACGGCCGCATCCTTGGCGGTGTCATTGCGCCGGTCCCAATCAAGCGCGGTCACACGAGACCCGAAATGCTTCGCCAGGGCACCGGCACGTTCACGGGAACGATTGGCAACGCGCACGTCGCGGCATCCGGCTTCGAGAAATCCATGGACGATGGCGCGCGCGGCACCGCCCGCGCCGAGTACTAATACCGGGCCCTGTTCGGCCCGCCACTGAGGCGCCGAGCGCGTTAGATGCGTCATGAACCCGTAGGTATCGGTGTTGGCGCAGGCAAGCCTGCCGTTTTCGAGCCAGATCGTATTGGCGGCACCGGCGGCCACGGCCGATGCCTCTTTGATCTCAGCCGCCGCGAACGCCGCTTCCTTGTGCGGCACGGTCACGTTGCAGCCGGAAAACCCGTGTGCGGCGAGCGACGACAGAAACGCACGGGCATCGTCAGGTTTCACCGCTACCTTCGTATAGCTGCCGTCTATACCGTATGTTTTGAGCCAGTAGCCGTGGATGACGGGCGAGCGTGAATGCTCGATCGGCCAGCCGATGACGCATGCCCGTTTCATGACAGGATTGCTCCCTGCTGGCGCAATGCTGAAAGCAACGCCAGCAACGGCATGCCGAGAATGGTGAAATAGTCGCCGCTCACCTCTTCGAACAATTGCACGCCGGCGCCCTCCAACTCGTAACAGCCGACGCATCCCAGAATGCCATCGTCTGCAGTTGCCAGATAGCGGGAGAGAAACTCATCGGAAAAGGCACGCATGGTCATTTGGGCACTGTCTTCATCCGACCATAGGATCGTATCATCGGCGGCAAGGGCGGCAGCAGACACCAGCTCATGCGTGCGGCCCCTGAGCTGTTCGAGGGTCGCGCGCGCCTCCTGCAACGTCGCCGCCTTGGAAAAGAGGCGCGTGCCGAGCGCCAGAACCTGATCGGCACCGATCACCAATGCGCCGGGATTGTCGCGCGAAACGGCGAGCGCCTTTTCGCAGGCGAGCAGTGTCGCGACATCGGCCGCTTCGACGCATGCGCTTTCGCTATGCAGGGCGGAACGGATCGCCTCTTCGTCGATGTGCGCCGGCACCACTTCGAAGTTAAGGCCGGCAGCCTTCAGCATCGATTGACGGGCAGCGCTGCCGGAGGCGAGGATCAAACGCTGTGCGTCAGCCATTGTTGCCCTCGGCACCGGAGTCGTTGTCCGGCTTGCGGCCGAATTTGCGATCCTGGAACAGCTTTATGATCATGGTCGCCGATTCCTCGATCGACCGGCGTGTGACGTCGATGATCGGCCAGCCGTACTGGGCGGCGATCTTGCGCGTGTAGGCGATTTCCGCGGCGATTGTGTCGCGATCGACATAGGTTTCCATGTCGCGATCGGCCATGAGCGCCGCGCGGTTGCGGCGCACGTCGGCGATGCGGTCGACGTTGGCGATGAGGCAGACGACGAAGGCCGTGGTCGGCACCTTCAACTGTTCGGGCAACGCCACTTGCGGCACGATGGGCAGATTGGTGGTCTTGTAGCCGCGCTGCGCAAGATAGAGACTTGTTGGCGTTTTCGTGGTCCGCGAAATGCCGAGCACGACGATGTCGGCGTCATCGAGATTATCGGGCAGGCGGCCGTCATCATGCGCCATGGTGAAATTCATGGCGTCGATTCGGCGGAAATAGTCGGCATCGAGCACGTGCTGGCCGGCAACGGTCGGCGTCTGCGGGGCGCCCAGATAGCTTTCGAACACCTGCATAATCGGCTGCAGAACCGCGAGGCAGGGTATTTTCAGACCCTTGCAATGAGCTTCAAGCTCGCTCGCCAAGCTTTTGTTGACGACGGTGTAGAGCACGATGCCAGGCTCTTTTTCTATTTCAGAAAGGACGCGCTTCAGCTGCCGCTGCGTCCGCACCAAGGGGTGCATGTGCTCGGTCGGCCGCACCATCGGGTATTGAACGGTTGCCGCCTTGGCGATCGCCGACAGCGTCTCCCCGGTCGAGTCGGAGACGAGATGCATATGAAAAATGCTGGGCAGGGCGGTCGCCATGTGATCCTCGGTACCGGAGTGGTCCCGGCCTCTCAACCTGTCGTGAAGCTCTGGACCCGGTGTTTATAACCGGGGCGGTTATCCCGGGGCTGATCCGGCCGCGGCCAGGTTGAGAGAACAACTGCGGTCTTGTCCACGGTGATACCCACATTTGGCGGAAAGCGAACCGTTTTTTGCGGACACGGAGGCTTTCCGGGGATCGTTGGAGCTGGCGGCGGCTGTCCCGGACTTGCTAACACCCTAGCCATTCGGCTTAGACCTACACCAAGAGTCCAAGCTCTTGAGGTTCATGACCTCTCGCGGTCTATTGTCGTCTGGACCCGGGACCCTACGAGATCTAGTAACCGGCAGAGCCCACTGTTGGTGATAGGGGGACAAGCTGGGGACAGCATGGGAATTCTCCTGATCCTCAGGGGTAAGAGTCATAATAAAAACCTTCAAGAAATCTGTCTTGAAAGTTTGAAGGGAAGGAACGCGAGCTGTGCACGACCCCACCCGGTTGACGGCCACGCGCCGTTTCCTCGCGCCCTTTCGCGGCGAGCCACTGACGCCGCCGCCGGTGTGGCTGATGCGCCAGGCCGGCCGCTACCTGCCCGAGTACCGCGCCACGCGCAAAGAGGCCGGGAGTTTTCTCGACCTGTGCTACAACCCGCGGCTCGCCGCAGAAGTGACGCTGCAGCCGATCCGCCGCTACGGCTTCGACGCGGCGATCCTGTTTTCCGATATTCTCGTGGTGCCCGATGCGCTCGGACAAGGCGTGCGGTTTGCCGAGGGCGAGGGCCCGCGGCTCGATCCCATCACGGACGTTGCGGGGCTGACCCGACTCGATCTAGGCAAGGCCGAGAGCAAATTCGAGATCGTGTGGGAGACGGTCTCGCTGTTGCGGCAAAGCCTGCCGGCGGAAACGGCGCTCATCGGTTTCTGCGGCGCGCCTTGGACTGTGGCGACCTACATGGTCGAGGGACGGGGGTCCTCGGACCAGAGCGCGGCGCGCGGTTGGGCCTATCGCGATCCGGACGGTTTCAAGCGTTTGATCGATACGCTCGTTGCGGCATCGATCACCTATCTCGACGGCCAGGTGCGGGCGGGCGCTGGTGTGCTGCAGATTTTCGACAGCTGGGCCGGAAGCCTTGCCGAAGACGAATTTGACCGCTGGGTCGTG
>CXWK01009429.1_pt1 | contig 60649 bp, 98 predicted proteins | sample 590851 | NCBI WGS metagenome assembly CXWK01 (sample SAMEA3498364, study PRJEB10139) | wastewater metagenome | biome: wastewater treatment plant; material: activated sludge | place: Denmark | collected 2014-08-01 | reverse complement strand
CCGCCGCAACGAGCCGCCCCTTGACCGCCTGAATCCCGGCCATGACAGCGTTGTTAGCGTGCACCGTGGGGATGCCCGCCTTGCGCATGTCGGCTATCAGGCCAGCCGCCGAGGGGTCAGCGACAAATTCACCTACCCTGTATTCTACCATAAGTCGCTTGGCGGTCATGACAACTTCGGCCTGCAACTGACGGCGCTGGTAGTATTCGTGCACCACATGCAGCCGCCCGTCCTGGTCTTGCCCGACAATCAGGATTACCGCCGGGTTGGTGTAGCCCTCGTCAACTCCTCCCCATACCCGTGTCCAAGTGCGGGTCGGCACCGTTCGCACGTTGCGCCCCCGGTCGAATTCCTCGTAAATCAGGCCGTCAAAGCCGACGAACTCACCAAGAAGCTCCTGCTGTGCAAACTTCCCGGTGTAGGCTGCCTGTAGCGATTCCACGAACTCAGGTGACAGATACGGATTGCCCGCCGTGGTAGAGCGGAAGACCGTCATCTGCGCTTGCTTCTGGTAAACCCAGTTGCGCCCCTTCGGCGTGGTGGTAATCCAGCACGGGCCGGCCTTCCCGTCAGCCCGCAAGCGGCCAATAGTGATCTCCCACGTCTCAGCGCCGCACAGGCTGGCCTCGTCAATCCAGGCCCACGAAATGTTCGGCCCTCTCAGCCTATCCGGTTGATCCGCAGACCTGAAAAGCACTTCGGCCCCGTTGCGCAGCGTCAGGCGCATCTCGCTTGCGTGCGTTTCGGCAATGGCCGCCTCGGCAACCTGCTTGAAGGTGCGCAGCGTGGCGTCACGTAGCATCGGGTATGATGGCGCAATGACCAGGCCGAGCGTTCCAGGCACCTGGCAATAGAGCATGGCTTTCACCGCCCCGGCGTAGCTTTTTCCGCTACCTATCCCACCGATGAAGCCGGTAAATCGGTCGGTGCAAGCTACGAAATCGTGCTGAGTGCCGTAAAGCTCAATCGTTTGGCGCTGTACCGGCATTGTCTGCCTTCCGTGTAATCGTTACCTGAATCGGCCCGCCGTCTGCGCCTTCCAGCCGGGTGACGCTGGGCGTGTCAAGCCCAAGCAACCGGGCGCGCCGCTCCATGATTTTAAGCGCCCGGTCAATGGCTCCCAAGTCGCCGTCTGTCACCTTATCCCAAATTGCGTTGATTGCCCGGTCGAGTCGGTGCGACTCCAGTTGCACCCATTGGTCAATGGTTGACACTTGTTCGTCTTGCCATCGCTTGACAATCGCCTTCACATCGCCCGCAACCGTTGCCAACGATACGCCGAGCGCCTCTGCCATATCGCGATAGTTTAGGCCGGCTGTCAGGTTTGCGGCAACCTTCTTGCGCCTTACCTCTATTTCGGCCTGCTTCGTTTTTCTACTCATGGTTTATGTTCAACTGCGTTATGTTCGGCGATCCACGTCTCTATGATCTCGATCATTGCCATAATGGCTGTGCCAGTATTGACTATGTTTGCGGCTTCCTTGAAGTCCAAGAGCGTCTCGAAGAATCGGTCGCATGGTGGGAAAGTCCCTCATTTTCTACCAGTCAACCCTGGAAGCGTTCCGAAAATCCAAACGACCAGGCGGGAGACCTCGCACGTCTTAACTGGAGCGGTCTGGTCGTTCTGCCACGCCGTCTGCCGATGGTCTCGGCTGTTCTGCTACCTAAACTACGACCGCACATTATTGCGCCCTCGTACTGAAGCTCGGTGTCATCCGAAAGCCGCCGGGTTGATTGTCAAAATCGCCGCCCTGAGAAGCTCCATTTTGCCCTGCTTCTCAGCGTACTCAATAAGCGCCTGCCTGCGCCGGTTTAGCGATTGTTCCGCGGTAAAACCGTCGTAGATGGCCCGGAAGCTGTCATAGGCCAGGCTGGCGAATTCGTCTTCCGTCAACCGCTCAAGAGCCTTTCTCAGTGTCGTTGGTTCGGTTGCTCGCCATGACCCGGAAGGAACCAGGCGAGCCAACTCGTTTTTTAGGCGTTCATTCTCTTTTTGCAAGTCGAATATCCGGCCGGACATCAGGTCAATTGTCGCTTGGAGCGCCTCGACCCGCTGTCGAAGTTGCTTCACCTCGTCTTCGATTCGGCTCTCTCGATAGTCCAGGCGGCCTACGTGCAGCCTGTCGTAGATTATCGCCACGGCTAACGCCACCACTACAGCAACGATGAATAGTGCAATGTTCTCAGCGGTTAGCACGGCGTAGGGTTCTCCAAATCACGGCTCCATCAGCCAGGAGGATGAGCGCCATGAGCATGTAGTAGGCTTCGCTCGGGAACACCGGCCACACGTCGAAAGCCTGCACCACGTAGAGCGCAAAGCCGAAGACGCTGGTTACAAAGCCAGCCATTGTCAACCGGCGCCCGTCGGTCGTCCACGCCAGCGCCACGAACAACAGCAAAAACGCCACCCCGTATTGCCAGGCTGGCACCACATTGATTCGTGATGCTGAGCCGGGAGAGGTCAAGCGGGTTAGGCCAAAGCGCCCGGCCATGACCAGCAACGTAAACGCCATCACCACCCGCCTGGCATCGCGACCTGACGGCGGCTGAATTACGGCCCACACGCGCTGTGCTATCGGTTTTTGTGTGCCCATTCCCAACTCTCGATGGCGGCCTGGATCAGCGTGCTGTTGCCTGCTCGTGACTGCGGCGCCGGCCGGCCGTTGACCGCCTTGAAAAGAATCTTGTGCGCCAGCAGCACGTCGTCAAGGATGCGATCTGTCAGCAGTTCCGCGCTAAACTGCGCAGCCCGCTCCATCGCTTGCAACGCCACGCCCAGCCACAACCGCAACAGTCTGCGTCTCACCTGCTCACCTCCAAATAAAAAGCGCCCACGCGATTGATGGATTCATGAATCCTCAACCTCGTGGGCGCTCGGCATTACCCTAAGCACCAGAACCAGCGGTGTCTATTCGCTACTCACCTCTGAAAACACACTGACCTCCGTTTTTGCCAACCGCGTTCCCGTCACGTGCAGCGTAATCCGCACGTTGCGTCCCGGGCGCAAAAGCCCCCGGTACTCATTCAGTTCCTCGATCAGCGTGCGCATCAACTCACGAAATGTCGCCTCGTGCTGGGCGTAATGCGGAGATGTCACTGATGTCACTTCTGCTCTCCTGTAGCCGGCACCGCCCCGGCCTGGCACGCCCCCCGGCATGGAGCCGGTCAGCGGCTTGGCAGGCGGGGAACCAACTCGCCTGCGCATCTCGGAAGAAGAAGACCACGCTTCAACGTGGTGCCCTAAGTCTATCGCATTTTTGCCCGATTGTCAAAAATCGCCCATGGATTTTGGAACCGCGCCTCTTTCTCGACCATTTCAGACGCCAACGCCAGAGCCTCCTCGACCTCGCGCAGCGCTCCTTGCGCGGCCGCCACATCAAATGGATGATCGTGGAAGAAGAATTTCTTCACGATCTCGGCAAAAATCCCAGCCCCGGCACACATCATCAGCGCCGCCTCCACAACGGCAGGGGCATCGTTCATGGCGTCACCAAATCATCCCGTTCTCCTCGCGCCTTCATCGGCAGTTTGCCTTGCAGCCACGCCAGCCCCGCGCCACCCGCAGTCTGCGATTGAATCTCCCACAGGCATTGGAGGCACAAAACCGTAGGTCTCAGCCAACAGAAATCCCGCACGCCCCAGAGAAACAAATCCCTGGCCGACGAGGGGGAAACGTTGTCCTGTTTCCCGCACGCAACACAGGTTACCAACAAAACATTTGTCATGATGCTAATCCTCCACTGGACCCCTCTGTCAGCAGGTCGCCCAAGAAGACGGCCCAGGAACCGCCGGCCGCCTGTCGGGCCTCATTCAGACGCTGCCACAATTCGGCATGGCACAGAGATCGCACGGCGGTTCCTGGGCCGTGTAACCTCGGTTACATGGGACTGTAGAGCCGCCCCTCCGAAGTCCTCGCTCACGTCCAGCTTCCCATTCAGAAGCAAGGTCAACGGGATGGGGTGTCCCACGAGAATGACGTGCGTGGCCATGTCCGCACCGACCTGGTGGACCACCTGGAGTGTATCTTGATGGCGTAAGCCCGCCGAGCGGCACGCCGGAATAGCTTACCGAGCAGACGAGCGGCATGGTCGCGGCGTGCCTTGTCCTTATCGTAGCAGGCAATATCTGCCATGACGTTGTATAGGCGTGTTGCTTCGCGATACAGTTCAAACGGTGTCATTCTACGCCGTCCTTCCCTTGCCATTGGCGGTAGTAGCCAAGCTGCACCATGTACTCGCGGCTGGTATCAAGCAGGGGTTGCACCGTGGCACATTCCCGGGCTGGCGTGTTTTGTTCTGGCAATTCGGGGAGTTGTGCAGTCAAGTCTTCCTGCACTTCAAGCGCAAGGGCGTTGAAGTCTTCGCGCAGTGCAGCATAACGGGCTGCTACCTCATCGCGCAGTGCGTTGTACGAATCTAGCAAGTCAGCGTATTGCAAGCGATGGGTGGGCGCCGTCTCGATGCCGTCTAGCAGGGCGCGGAAGTCCAGCCCGCGATAGTAGTCTTGCCGGGACAGGGAAGCATCAAAAAAGCGTGCATCCATGATGAAGCGGGTTAGGACCTTGTCCAACTCTCCGGGATGCAAGGCTTCGAGGGCGTCCAGTTCAACGGCGCCGGCTCCAAAGCGTTCTTCGAACTTGGCGCCGCGTCTCTCCGATTCCTTGATAGGGGTACGGGGCAATTTGTATTGCTTGACCTGTTCCGGCGTGAGCACGACAGGGAATAGCATGACCTGGAGGTCAGCGTCTACGGTTAGAAATTCGATCTTCCGGGCGATGGCTACCGGCATACTCCGGCCAGCCGGGTCGAAGTCACTAACATATAGTACCACGGTGGGGCGTGAGTCTGCCTTGCAGCGGTTCACGAAGGCAGTAACGGCGGTGATGGACAGCTCACCAAGTCCACATTGCAGGGTGGCGCCGTGGCGTTGGCACCAGGGGACTAGCACATCATTCATGGTGCTTTTTTCTGCCCAAACTTCCAACCGGTACGCCTGCGGGGTCCGCCCCTGGCTGAAGTAGACCGAAGGCAGGGGAGGGAAGTCAGGCAGGGATTCATCCGGCATAGTGGGGAGTGAGACTTCAAGTACATCATCACCTGCCCACAGCGCGTAACCTTCCGCGTCAGGGTTGCGCTTGTCCACAAAGGAATAGGCGTCTACCAGGCCCAAGTATCGCGCCTGTTTGCTGGCGCCGACAAGGTATTGCCAGCACTCAAGCGTGTTTTGGTATGGGGTGCCGTCAGGCATCAGCACGGGCGGGTCTTGGCTAATCGTCTGATAGTGCACGCGGCGCACATGCACGCCGCCAGCATACCCGAACCGTTGCCATAGTGCAGCGAACCATTGTGCTTGCTCTACGCTGGCGGGAGTGCCGACATAGAACGGATCGTTTTGTGGCGCCAGTGCTAGGAGGTCAACCACCCTAACTTTGCTGGCCTTTGCAAGTTCCTTCAATTCTTGGTAATCCATGATACGTTTCTCCTTGCGTGTTGGGCTGTTGGGGATGGCTTAATTATAGCAGGCCATTAGCGACTTGTCAACTCAAATCAGCTCACCGATATAACAAAGTTATAACAAAAATCCTGCACTTTTGATGCAGGATTTATTGTTTATCCAAACAAGGGGAGCGGGGGCGGTTCGGCCTTCGTGATTGTAACGCCGGGTTATGAAACAAAAGCCCTAGAACAAAAGTTCTAGGGCTTCTACTATCTGGCGGGCGGGGGATGGCGACTAGAAGGGGACTTGCTCCCCGTCTGCGTCAACGGGTGCGCCGGGCTGCTCACCCTGGGGCGTCGCGTTGATTTCGTCGGGGAGTTCGTCAACCACGTTCAGCAGGTGCGCGTATCGTGCGCGCAGTTCACCGATGACGGCGCGGTGCGCGGGGTTGACCAGGCCCAACACCTGGAAGGCAACAATACCGAATTTCTGATTGCCTTCGCCGGAGGGCGTGACTGTTAAGCGAGCGGCGACGGCGAAACCGGGCAGGTTGCGTAATGGCTTGCCGTTTGCTTGCACGCGGCCAAGCACGAGGCCCGACATGAAGTTATCGAGCGCCTTAACGCTCATCGTGGGCACGTTCAACAGTGCGGGCAGTTCGTCGAGCGGCGCGAACATTGCGCCGTCTTGCGTAGCATAGAGTGTGACGAGGGCGCGCTTCTCTGCGCACGCGCGGCCGCGCTTGCCGGTGCGTGGGTTGAGTTTGCCGGTGCCGAACTGATTAAGCGGGCACGTTGCACACTTCGGGGGCGTAGGCGACTGGCGCAGGAACAAGGGTGTAGCATCATCGGCGGAAGGATCGCCGGTCAAGCCGTCTGTTGACTTGCACAGCGGCACCTTCACCTGGTCGGTCGGGTCCCAGTAAGTGCGCTGAACGCGGGACTGGAGGATAATCAGATCCAAGGCTTCGATGGCTGCGCCAGTAAGGACGTTGACGAACATTGCCAGGCCACCCGCGGCCAGCTTCCAGCGTTCCGGTTGGAACTTGAACTCAACAGACATTGCGCTGTCCAGTTTCCAGGACTCAAGCGCCGCGCTGTCTACGTACTGCACAATCAAATCGGTACTCATCGTAATCTCTCCTGTTGTGGTGTTGTGTGTTGTGAGAGCCAGGTGTCGGGGCACCTGGCAGGCTGGACTCATCGAAGCGACTGTAACCACCCGGCATACAACTCAGCGACGGCGCGCCATGCGCCGGACTTCATCGCGACGGCCTTGTACTCTGGCTCTATCTCTGCCAGGCGCCGGTTCATCTGGTCGAGTGCCGCCTGCAGTCGCTTGACTTCGGGGTCGGCGGCCAGGGCCTTCGCTGCGTTGTTCTTGCGCTCGGTGTCATTGGCGCCGCCGGTACCCCACGTTGCCGCGGCCTGGGCCTCTTTCAGTTGGCGCTCAAAGATAGCGATCTCGGTGCGGAGCTGCTCAACTTCCGGGAGCCGTGCGCCTGCGTCCGTGGCGGTCTCGATTGCCTGATTCGCCCATCGGTCTATGTCGTCCAGGGTCAGGCCGGACGGGTTGACCAGGTGCTTAGCCTGGGCCGCTGCGATAGCCTCGGCCTCGGCAACCTTGCGGGCCTGACGATCAGCGCGACGGGCGGCCTTCTCTGCTTCCAACTTCGCTTCCTGCTCTGCTCTCTCAGCGTCCAGTTTTACCCGGTACTCTGCCTTCCAATCCTTGCTTTCTTGCTCTGTCATGATCTTTGATCTCCCTTCCACTAGACTATGATGAGTATATCGTAGATTCTGCGACTTGTCAAGTAGCAACTAGCCCCAATTCAAGACCAATTTGCTTGCCAATATCCCAACTGACCGGGGTTCCTGACGGCCAGGCGCCGAGCGATGACGGGATATTGGCAAGCCATAGAAGGCGCGCCACGCGTGGGCCGTGTGGGGCAGGGGGTGTGGCGGGTATCGCTTTGATCTTGCCCGCGTCAAGCGCGGACTGCATCTTGGCGCGCCAGGCTACGACCTCGGAGGCTAAGGTCTCAGGATTGGGGCACCCGGCGAGATCGTTGTCGTACCACACTACCACGTGGCGCAGGTGCAGGGCGACAAGGCGTGCAGTCCACTCGTCGCGCCATGTTCCTGCGCCGCCAGTCGTGGCCGCGCCGTAATAATCGTGCTGGTACTCGTGTACCAGCATAGCGTCAATGGGATTCTCGCATAGTACCAGCACAGCGCCGACCGGCACGTCATCAATGCCGTACAATGCTGGTACTGAGCCTGCCATGTTGAGCCACTTGTCACCCTCACACTGGCAAGCCAACTGGCGCCCACGGAAGGCGACGATCTGCCCGTCCCAGTACACAGGATAGATCAGCCTGTCATGCTGGCACCGGGACGTGTGGTAGCCAGTGTAGGGATAGAGATCGAGCGAGCCTACGCCCCAGTGCAGGCGGTCAATCATGCTGGTACTCACGGGTTTGTAGTTCATCCAGTGCTGGTACTTATCAGGGTGCGCTTCGTAGCGTGCCAGCATAGTGAGCGCCTCGTCGGTGCTGGTGCGCCATGACGGGAGCTTCTTTGCTGACTGTGCTGGTACTGGGCGCGGCTGTGCTGGTACTCCTTGACGCTTGGCAAGATCGGCCAGGCTGCCACCCGACCCGCACACGAAGCAATGCCAAGCCGTGGCGTTGTAGCTGCAATCTTTGGACTTCTCATCCTTGCCACATACTGGGCAAGTGATGAAGGTTTCGCCTTTCATGCTGGTACTCCGAACAGTTGGCGCCCTATGAATTCAGTGTAGGCGGGCGGGATGGCCTGGGATAATTCGGCTTGCGTCATCCAATCAATCCCCATCGCCGCATTACGTTCGTCTTTCGTAAATCCATTCGTAGATAGACGGGTTGACTTTCCGCCAGTATGACCGACCACGGTGATGACACGGCGGTTACGTTCGTGACCGCCGTAGATGCCAATCACCCGGTTTCTATGCTGGCACGACGGCACGAGAAACAGCGGGCCGTTGATCTCAAACAGACGATGCCGCCACAGGTCGGCGTCACCTGTCCTAAGTCCGAACATTGTACCGCATAGCATTACTGGGCTGCGCAAATGCACCCTTGCGCCCGCCACGTTTTCAATCACGTAGGGCAATCCCGTCTGTTGTAGCGCATCCCTAGTCTGCGGTATCCAGTTGATGTATTCATGTCGGGCGTGCAATGACCGCAACGAAGTTGCGAACTGGCACGGCGGGCTTGCGTGGATGAAGTCGTACTCACGCCAGTGCTCAGCCAGGTAGGTAAGCGCATCGGCTTGTACAAAGCGGTACGGATAATGCGGTTGCGGATTGATGTCAACGCCAGTCATCTCAAGGCCGGCGCGGACATAGCCAACGCTGCACCCACCCGCACCGCAATACAAGTCAAGCCCTTTTCGTTTCATCGTACAATCCTGAGCGCCCTGAACTGGCGCATGATAGTTTCCTGCGCGATGGCCTGGCACGCTGCGCCGCGCGTCATGCCCTCGTGATACACACCGAGCGCACGCGCGAACTTCACTTGCGCCGGGGAGGGTTCCAACTTGCGCCACTTGCCGCGCTTGTCCGCGACCGCGTTCTGCCTGTGGTCTTCTGCAAAGTCATCGGCTGCGGCGCGAGCCATGTCCGGATCCTCGAAGTTGCCCAGCGACCGGACCTCGTGGTCTTTGCCAACCCAGTACAGTTGATACTTCTGGATTGCTTGATAGACGCCTTCCATCGCTGGCGTCCAGCCCGGCTTACTGCGTAACTCCGTAGCTTTGGCGATGCGCTTATCCTGGGGCATGACAATCGCAAGGCTAACCTCTGTGCTGATGACGGTGGTCGCTACGCCCTTGTCGAGCGTCCACTGTAAGCTGTGCCTGCCCAGCATGTCGAGCACGCGCAGCTTGACTTCGTTCACGTCGCCATCTATGCCGTTGCCTTCGTCATCCACGGCGAAGGCCGACAGGATGACGCCCTTCTGAATCGCCTTGTCTTCTGCCTTGCGCTGCTTCTTCGGCTTGCCCAGTAGGTCACCAGCCAACCGCATATCATGCAGCCCGACCGGGCAGAAGTCGAGGATGATGCAATCGCTCTTGCCAATGGCCTGCCGTAAGCCGCGCCCAACCGCTTGGATGTAGACCACATCGGACTTGGTGGGCTTGACCATTGCGATGCAGGATGTAGACGGGGCATCAAAGCCCTCGGTGTACACCGCGCAATTGACCAGCACCTGCACATCCCCGGCCAGGTAGCCATCTCGGATTCTGGCGCGCTGATCTTTGGGTGTGGTGCCATCAACGGCCTCGGCATGTACGCCCTGGTCGCGGAAGTATTCGGCCAGGTGATGCGCCTGTGCTACGCCCGCGGTGAAGATCATGGTCTGACGATCAGCAGCCTGTTCTTTCCAGGTCGAGTAGACAATAGCCTTAACATTGTCATAGTCAAGGGCATTGCCCATCTGCTCCTGATCCCATCCGTCCTCGCTGGCGGTTTCTTTGACCGTGACGGGCGGCAACTCCACAGCCAGCGCGGTGAAGGGGCACAGGGCCTTCAAGCGAATTGCATCCTTGATCGTGAGCTTGAAACTGTTGTGGGTGAACACCTTGCGCAGCCCGTCGCCATCGGTGCGGCGCGGCGTCGCGGTGACGCCCAGGATGCGCAGGTCAGGGTTAGCGGTCTGGAGTTTGCGGATGACTTCGAGATAGGTTGACGCGTTCGTATGGTGACAGTTGTGAACTACGATTCCATTGGCGGTGTAGGTGTTGAGTCCTTCAACTTCGAGATTGTAGACAAAACCGTCTGGACACACTGGTCGAGAGATGTCTTGATCTGAGCATTTGAGAATCTCAACACGATCCACCCTAACGATTCGAGGAGGGCGGTTTTTTTCTGGTCTTGTCCCTGCCTGACAAGCATCGCGTGCGACTTCCCATCTACTTCGATTGCAACTTTCAAGGTCTCGTTTGCAATGTCCACCTTGTAGCATGATGGATACCCCAACTTCCTGGTGTTTGTTTTGATGGCTACTTCTGTCGGCCATCCAAGTGCGCAGGCCAGTAGTTGTTGTGGCAAGGGAATAGATTTTCCGTTGCCGCCACGTTGTGATGTTTCCGGCCAGCCGCGTGCCCGCGCGGCTGAGATCATCTTTTCTTTGGCGACAGAATTTTTCATGGGGTTCTTGCGTGTCATCCGCTCGCTGGCATATTTGCGATTGGTATTCGCCATTGTCACCGACGATATACGCGCCTTGCGCTTGTCCGAACATTCTCGCGAACAATACACCTTGCCGTTGTGCGCCATGTAAAGCCGTTTGCCTTGTAACGTTGTTTCTTTTCCACACTCGATACATGGTAATACTACGATCTTTGCCATCTGCGCTGTCCTCACTTTCTATGGTGCATTGTACCATGCTATCGCCAATTTGTAAAGAATCAGCACGCGCCCATATGCCATTAGCAAACACTGGGTGACTTGGAGTACAGATCAGCGTGGTTCCTTCACAAGAAATGCGGATCATTTCAGATGGGGCCTGGCGCTTGAAGGTGTGAGTAACGACGTGGCTCTCGAAGATGTTTGTCTCTGCATTGTAGGCTGTTACCGTATCACCGACCGCAATCGTTTCGATTGGTCTCCCGTCTACTTGGGTTCCAGATGGGAAGCACTCGTCCACAATCAGGTGCGAGATAGGGCCGGCCGCGACGATCTGCTCAAGGCGGCCAGGGGATTGAAGCGTCTGCACCATAGCCGCGACGATCCGCTCGCCGCATTCGTTTTGGTCGGCCTGGACTATCCCGATCTTGGGAAGGCCGGGCCAGTTGGCAGCCGCCCTATCGCGTGGCTGTTCGGCCAGGTCAATCCGATGCACGAGGATCAGCGCCCTGCTCATCTGTTGGCGCCGGATCAGTTCATCCAATACACCCAGGAAGATTTCAGTCTTGCCGGTGCCGGTGCTGGCTACACCGAGCACGGCTTGATGTTGTTGCCAGTCCGCGAGCACGGCGTCGCGTGCTTCGATCTGGTAGGGTCTCAGAGTAATCATGTGTTGGGCACTCCGATCAATTTTACTGAGCGTACAGTATCGCACGCTGACGCAGTATCGCGTGCGTCGCTGCTGTTGTGGCGCTGGCTTTGCCGATGTGATATTCCTGCATCAACCAAGCTATGACCTCGCGCCTGTTTGTGCAGGCGCCGTATCCATCGAGCAACACCCGTGATGTTGCCGCACGATTCCATACGTCGCGCTGTGCAAGCGTTGTCCTGTTCATGCTAACACCGTCTTGACCTGCTTGTTGTTGGCCGTGGTGCGGCGCCAGTTTCCGCGCGCATCAGCGACGAAGTAGTACCAGCCTCCGACCGGGCCAACTGTGTGCTTGTGCCATCCGGTCACGTCAACCCCGACTACATTCCCGCCCAGGTTGTGGACGGTGGACGTGACTTTCGGCGCTCCCCAGGAGCGATGCGCGCCGGAACCGTTGTAGATGTGGATTTTGTTGTCCTTGCCCACGTAGGGCCGCACGGCGGAAGATGTGAAGTACGTTGCCTGTTTACTGAACGGGATCCCCTCATCCACAACTTCATAGTTTGCTAAAATCAACATGATCTATCTCCCTTCGCTTGCTTGTGATTGGGCACACCTCTATTGTATCAGGTCTGATTTGATTTGTCAAGTCCTAGATCATAGAACATATGTACTAATTTCGTTTCGTGTAGTCATCTGGAAGCTAATTCTATTTTCTGGAATTTATGTAGCACGCATGTGCTAATCCAGTAAATCCTATCTGGATAATAAAGCCGATTCTGCGTAATAAGATACCTCTTATATATATATTACGCAGAATCGGCTTTATTATTTGGGTCACAACCGCTGGTGAATGGGGGTAATTGTGACCTGTGGGCGCCCTGCTTTTCGGGGTGTAACAGCTTTGGTCGGCTCCCAATCCGAATGACTGACCAGCCTTTGCAGGTACTTGCGCGCGGTCTCTTTGTCTTCGAGATTGAAGTGCGTCTGCATGTCGGCGGTCGTGATGAAGCCCGGCTCAGTGCGCCGGCTGTCGGCGTAGTTCAGGATGTCAAGCCAAACCCACGGCTTGATGTCTTCGGGACAGTTGGTTATTTCGTTCACGGATAGCACCTCGTCAGGGGGGAGTTCGTCGAGCGGGATGTTGGAGAGCAGCCAGATGTGGATTGGCCGCAGAGTAGGCCGGCCGCGGTGCGCAGCCTGTAGCATCTCATCCTCGCGGAACAGGGGGAGCAGCTTCGACAAATCAGGGTCACGCCAGAAGCCAGACACAGGGTAGGCCAGGTCATGGCCCTGGTACTGCACAAGCTGGTCTGACCAGGTGGTATCGAAGGGCTGCATCCTGTCCTGGATCAACGCGGCTGCGTTGCGTACCAGGTCTGTGATAGCCGGCTGCGGGGCGCCCACGATGAACACGGCGTCGGGTGCGTAGCGGTTGGTGCCGCGCACACCGTAGAAGTGGGCCGTCTCACCGAGGTGGGCGAACTGTGACTCGGCTGCCTGATGCGTGATTATCAGCGGGTGCTGGTACTCGCGCTGGGCGATGATGCGTGCGATCAGCGTCACAAGGCGCTGCGTGGACTCAGTGGCTTCTGATATGGGCGGGGTGGGTGTCGTTGCGCCTTGCCCTTTCTGGTTGCTCTCCGTGGATCGTGGCCGCATCATGGATGATTTCCCATTGGCGCGGTTCCACATCTGGAATACCCGCGCGTCAGGGTGCAACTCCACGGCGGGACTGAATAACTCAATCTCCTGGCCGAAGACCTGCCGGTACATATCCGCGTTGCCAGTGCCGTCGAGGACGACGATCTTCTCCGGTAGTTCACCCGGCATGTAGCGCAGGTTCAACCAAAGCGCGCCCGGTCTCACGGTGATGCGCGAGATGTAGCCAGCGGCCTGCTGCTTGTTGGCAACGGCTTCCTTGTACAGCAGGCGCAGGAGCACGGGCAGGTGATTGTACCCTTGCTGATCTACCTCGCTGGCACTGATGACGTAGGGCGCGGGACGCGCTATCTCTGGCGATTGCGTATCCAGGTCGCCCAGGTAGTGAATCAGGTAATCGGCGCCGCCGAGCCGTTCGATCAGCTCGGGTCCGGTCAGGGTTTCGTCGGCCTTCTCGCACAGTTCGGCCAGGTGGTGAGTGATGGGGTTGACAGATGATAGCGGATCCAGCCCGCGGGGCTGCACGAAGTTGGCGGGGATGCGCCATAGTCTGAGGAACGCAGGGTAGAAGGCTTCGTCCGCGATCAGCAGCTTGCAGGTCTTGAGCAGCGGGTGGCCGACCGCGATGTGCGCGTGCTGGCCGAAGATGATCTTACTCTCAACTTTCTTCTGCTTGTGGTACGGGCATGAGTTCGCGATCACATCCCACCCACAGACGCGCGGATTGCTGCACAGGTCAAGCGCATCGTAGCCTCTGGCAAGCCATTTGCCCATTTGCTCAGAGTGCCAGCAGGTGGTGACACCTTCTTCGTCATCCTGGAACTGTTGGCGTGGAAGCCAGCGATACCACAAGTCAGGGCGGCCGGCCATGGATTGCACATCGTTCCAAAAGTCCTTACGCGGGCCAGCAAAAAAAACGCGGTGCCCCTGGTTGGCAATGGTTTCAGCCAACGTGACACCGGCGAATGACTTACCTACTCCTGGGGCAACACGCGCCAGGAAGACGGTTCTTCGTGGCGATGCCATGTACTCATCGAGTGCCTGGGCCAACATCTCGCGCGCCTCGGTGAGCGTGACTGTTGCGCGCCAGCCGACTTGATTTGCATCGCGCGCGACAAGCGCCCGGCGTGTTGAGCGTTGGGCTGTGGGCTTTGGTGCTTCCGGCTGCGGCTGCGGCTGTGACTCACGTAGCGCGGCAGCGATGACTTCCGCGATAAGGGACATGATGATCTATTTTACCACGATTCAGATCGGTTGCGTAAGTTGGGCGCAACGGCTTTAGTATATCATACAATCTGGGGCTTGACAAGTCTCAAGTTGTATGGTAGAATCAAACTAAGAAAGGGGAAAGTTAAACATGCCTAGACCATACCGGGGGCCGAAGCGCCTCCAAATCATCGCCTACGTGCCTCCCGTCGTGAAGCGGTACATCCGCTACATGGCGGCCGAGGAAAACGGCGGAAGTGAAACCGAGTTCATCAGCCGCGTGCTGACGAGCGACTATCAGCGCGCCCTGGCTGACCTTGAGCCCGTCGCTGTTCTCGTCGCGCAGATGGAGAAGAAAGATGCCGGACAAGACTTGGAAGGCAGTTGAGCGGCGCATCGCCGCGGCGCACGGCACAACGCGCACCGGGCCGACCGGTCGGTTAGGACCGGACGCTGTGACCGAATGGCTTGCCATTCAGGTCAAGCACAGGAAGGTGCTGCCGCAATGGATGGGGGATGCACTGCGCACCATCCGGTCGCAGGCGGGGCCAGGACAGTTGGGGATCGTGGTCGCCCATGAAGCGGGCGACCGTGACTCGTGGGTCATAATGAGCCACAAGGATTTCGTGGATTGGTTCGGGGGGCAGAAGTATGGCACAGCCACAAGTGACGTTCGAGATCAAGGCGAAGGTGATGAAGGCCGGGAGCACACTGGCTGAATTTGACGGAGAGACTAGCGCCAGGACGTGGATCAGGCAGCGACGCCTTGAGAATTACGTTCAGTTGTGGACGAAGGAAGGCGAGACGTGGGTGAAGCATGACATTTGACGCATACCAGAAGGCCAGCGCCCGCACAATCAACACCGACCTGGGCTACCAAGACCAGTTGGCTAATGCTGGCTTGGGCATCAGCGACGAGGCCGGCGAGGTGGCCGGCCTGGTGAAGAAGATGCTCTACCAGGGGCACCAAGCGAACGCAACCAAGCTAGCAGACGAAATGGGCGATGTGCTTTGGTACTTGGCCCTACTCGCCACGACGATGGGGTTCAGCCTGGGGGACGTGGCTGCGGCCAACGTCAAGAAGTTGGAGGCGCGATATCCCAAAGGATTCAGGGCAGCGGACAGCATAGGGAGGACGGCATGATTCTACTCACAGACACATTCGGTGTGGAGCAGATCGAGGCGGCTTGCACCGTCTCGATCGAGAAAGTCGAGATCGAGGAAGTCCAGGCGGCGCTGGCGCAGGGCAGCTTCAATGTGTACTTCGAGTTCGGCGAGCTTGAACTTAATGCGCAGGATGTGCTTGGCGTCGAGGTGCCAAAGACAGAGATGCGGCATTGCCCGACGTTCAAGGGCGACTTCACCTTGTTCGTCGTGGGCTATGAGAATGTCAAAGAAGACAACTGGCAAGTGACATTCTGGAAGGTGCAGAATGTGGCGTAGCCTGCTGGTCTTGGCGCTTCTCCTGGCATCCTGCGCGCCGCCGCCTCCGAAGGCGCCGAAGGCGCCGAATGACAAGCCAGTAGACATCACGATCTGCCGCGAGGTCTACATCGTGACGTGTTGGGGGCGGGTGCCATGAGACAAAACCAGAACTGGATTTACACACGCCAGGGTGATCATTGGCAGGTGCTTCCGTCCGGCATGTTGCGCCTGGATGAAGCGCCGCCGCCGCCCAAGTTGAGTTGGTGGGAGCGGCTGCTGAAGTGGGTGCGCCGTGACCGGTAATGCGGCCGTGGCGCTCATGTTGGGGAGGTGGCTGCTTGCCATCATGTTTGTGCTGGCCGCCATGATCGGGGGTGGGGTGTGAAGAAAATCTACCGCATGTGGAAGATCGGCGCCTACGACAACGCTGAATTTTGGATTGAGACCCGGAAGTACCTAATCTGTTGGTGGCGTGGCCTACCGCAGCGCATCACCCGGCGCACATGCTGGTGGTGTGGGCGCTCCGTTCTGCGCACGCGTGTGCACAGAATTTACGCCGCGGCGCTGACGGGTGGCCGCACCAAGCACTGGGCATGGATGTGCGACGAGTGCTACACGAGGCTCAAGGATGGGTGAAGGACTGGGCACCAAGTCCCTGTTCGACAAGTTGGTCAGTGCCTTCATATGGGCCATGACCGCGCTGTTCGTTGGCGTGATTGCCATGACCGTGGCGTCTGTCACCCTGGTCATGGCGATTATCGGCGTCGCCAGCAAGGTCATGGCCGAGGTGCTCACCTACCTAGCCGAGCTACTCAGAGAGGCGTTGCCCTTCCTGCTGGCCCTTGCGCCGCAACTTCTGCGGGCCGGCATTGTCCTGGCAGTCATGGGCGCGGTGGTCTACGGTTGGCCGCTGCTGTACCTGGTCTACGCTATTGACTTGCCGTTGGTTCTCGCCGGCGTCATGGCGACGTTGATTGTCGCTGCCCCCATCGGGTACGCAATCCTGCGCCAGGAGTGGGCTATCCTTCTGGCGTCAGCACCCATCATTTTCGTTTGCGCCTGGGTTCTGGCACGCGCCGGCCCGGGTGTCCGGGTAGCCGTGGTCATTGTTCCGCTGGTGCTGTTCGCGGCATCGAGCATATTCGAGAAAGGGAAGGCAGATGGACAAGAGCGGTGGGATCAGCCTGGCGGGTGGGATTCTCCGGGCGGTGTTGGTCTTGGTGACTGGCTACATGACATGGAGCTTCCTGCAGACGATGATGGGAGCACAAGCGCAGATCGTGGCGATCCTGGGGATAGCCGCCTTCGAGGGCGGGATGATCTACTGGGAGTTCTACTTCAACCACGTGGCGCTATCGAGCCAACAGACGGCGATCAGCGCGTCGCTGATTCTGATTGACGTGAGCGGGGTGGCCCTGGCCTTCGTCGGCGAGGTGATGATCAATCGGCCTGACGTGGTGTTCCCTGATTGGCTGCCCATGATTGCACTGATCGGCACGACGGTCGTGGTCATTGCCAATGTGATGGCGTTCATTGGCGTCAGCGTGTTCTCTCCCCATGCGGCGCTGGCGCGCGAGACGCGGCAATCGCAGATGGCGAAGCTAAGCGCCGCCGTCATGGTTGAATCGGCAACGGCCAAGCAACTCCTGACCGATGCGCAGCAGTTTGCTGTTGAAGCTGCGCCAGGCCGGTCGGCGCACGAGATCGGGAAGATGCGCGTTCAGTACGCTGTCCCTGCGATTCAGTCGCTTCCCCCGCTGAACGTTCCGAATGGAGCGGCAGACTCCGCCGGCCCTTTCGTGAATACAACGCCTCAGCCGACTTCGAGACCGCCGACGAAGAAGTAGACGGCGAAGAATTTGAGTTTCCAGAAAGCCTATGGAGGACCGAAACCTATGGCAGACAAACAGGTGCAAGATACTGGCAATGGTGCAGAAGGGGCAAGCGAAGCCAGCGCGTCCGGCGCTACGGCGGCGAGTTCCACACCCTCCCCGAAGCGGCGCAAGTCCGGCACGCAGCAAACATCGCCCGTCGAGGCGCTAGAAATTCTGACAAGCGCCTTCAATCAGGCAGTCGCAGCCGGGATACCCGGCACAATCCAAAAGTCCCACGACGGCCAAGTGCTGATCTACAAGATCGGAGCGCGGCAATGCCCGCTGTGTAAGCAGCCGCGACCGTTGTGGCACTTCAACGGCAACATCTGCCGGGAGTGCCAGCCATGACCAAGCCAATGGACAAGCGCCAGATTTTGTCAATGGCGTTCGATGAAATTCAGGCAGAGATTTTGACCAGATACAACCTGACGCCGGAGCAGCGCCAGAAGATAGCTGACGCCGAGATTGAATTCAACGATTGGGAGAACATGACGCCGGCGCTCCCCGTGGTGACCATGGTGGTAGCCGGACATCGTGAAGGCATCATTGCCCCGGAGTTGATGGGGCGTAACAAAGCGCCCATTGAAACGTTGGGCAGGAAAGTAGCACTTCGGTGCTACGAGTGGGTAGCAGCACTGGACTTGGAAGAATAGAAAACGCCGGGGGCCCAACACCCCGGCGTTTTCCTGTCCCCATCTCGTCGCAAGAAGGAAAGAAGATCATCGTGCAGAACAATTGTACTCCTATCTTCTGAGTTTGTCAAGTCCCTAGACTGCGCTTGCGCCGTGCTGATGCCGCGCACGCGCGTTTCCGTCGTCCACGCGCGTCCACCTCGTCCACCTCGTCCACCCACTCTGGAATTTCCAGAGTCACCGCCGGCGCCCCGGTCTTCGCCTCCTCCAGCGCCGCCGCGCCCGCCCTAACCCTACAACCGTCGCCCAGCCTGCCCCCACCGCGTAACGCCGATTATCCGCCCAATAAGCCCGTGAGCACGCCCTGCTCACGGGCCTTTCTGTTTTGACGCAGTGCGTCAAAACTCATCGAAAACACGTCGAAAAAACACTTGACTTACTGTATATCTTCTGATATACTAAAGTCGAGGTCAAGCGAAAGGAGAAACGAAGAACCATGAACGCTAAAGAGAGAATCCGTAAGGCCCTTAAAACCATCATGAGCGATGGAGAGGCGAATGCCTGCCAAATCTGGAAGGCATACTCGATGACAACCGGTGAGACCGGCTGGCATTTCGTCCGTTTCGGTCAGAGCGCCACATTTATCGGCAATAGCCTAGAAGAGGCGTTGCAGTGGTTCGAAGAAAAAGAATGGGCAAGCTGGGAGGGCGAGTGAAACAGGGAAAATTTATGCGCCTGACAGAGGCGCAAATCGCTTGGCTCGCTGCCGAGACCGCTGATGGCGGTCGCAGTGAAGCCAACGTGATTGGGGAACTCATTGATCGGGCGGCCAGTGGCGTCTGGCTGCCAATCCCGAAATCCGTCCTGGCCGCTTACCAGGACTGGGCCACCTACGATGGCACCAGCCTGGAGCACAAGTTGTTACAGGGGCTGGAATCGGGTCTCCTGCGCCGACAGGAACCGCCAGATGAGGAAACCGACCCCGATGAATGGGAAGTTCCCTAGCTACAAAGAGAAACGGCCCGTCAGGTTTACGCCTGACGGGCCGTTTCTTATTCCCCTATGGTATCGCCGTTGGCGTCGGGTGGCTTGACCAGTAGTTGTAAGCCTGCCCCGGCGTACTCAGATATGCCGTGCTGTAGGTCGTGCCGGTCGTCCACTGGCTGCTACCCGTGACGCTTGACCACGACCGGCTGACAATCACAACCCCGTCAGCGTCCTGAAGCTCAACGCTGCCCGTTGTTGGCACGGCTGCGCCGAACTGGTAGGCCCACACGACGTAGTAGGTGGTGGCCGTTTCGCCCAACGTCACCCGCCCAAGCTCAGCCCCGCCGCCCGCTTTCAGCACTACCTCCAGGTTGTCCAGGTTGATTGTCGTTGTGATCCCCATCATTTCGACAAACGAATCATCAGCACACGAGGCCGCCCCGGTCGGGTGCCAGTCGTGGGTACAATCTGGCGATACCTCGGAGAAGCGGATTGTGGACGCAACCGGTGTCGAGCCAACCGGCGTAACCGTCGGCGTGTGCGTTGCTGTGTTGGCTGGCGTCGGCGTCAGTGTCTTCGTCGGCGTAGCCGTTGCGCCACCCGGCGTTACCGTCTTCGTGGGCGTCTTCGTTGGCGTCGCCGTCGCCCCTCCCGGCGTCCAAGTGGGTGTCACCGTTGGGGTTGTCGTCCTCGTTGCAGTGTGCGTCCAGGTCGGCGTTACCGTGGGTGTCCTTGTCGCCGTCGGCGTGACCGTGGGCGTCCGGGTTGGCGTGGCCGTTGCGCCACCTGGTGTCCAGGTCGGTGTTACCGTCGGCGTGTTGGTCGGCGTCGCCGTCAGTGCTGGCCCCGCCGTCCCTGTCGGGGTAGCTGTGCCCGCAGGCAGGGCGGCGTTTGTGTCAATCCATATCATGTGGAATGTTGGCTTAGGACTGCCGCCGCTGTAGCCAATCTCAAGCGCATGGGTCGCACTGCCCAGGGCGTTGACCATGTACATCGTCCCTGTCCATGTCCACAGGTTCCAGGTGACAGGGCTGCCAAGCACCCGGTTGACCGTCTGCGTTGTGGTGCCGCCTGAAGCGTTGATCGGAATCTTGACCGTAAAATCGTCGGCGCCGTCGTCAAGGTAGAAGATACGAACCGTCACGCTTGGCAACGTCTGGCCGTAATACCAAAGCGTGTTGCTGATAGCCAATGTCAGGGTAGAGCCCGTCATCTGCCCCGCCCATCGGCTGTAGATGTTCGACGAGTAGGGCGTCGGAGCCGCCGCATAACCGGGTAGTGTGCTGTCCTGGCAAGTCGGCATCCCTCGCACCATGCACCGATAGCTGAAAGCGCCGCTCGTTTCTTTCAGGTAGTGGCTGAAGTTCCCCAGATACCCCTCGGCATAGATACCGCCCGCAGGTGCTCCGTCTACGCCAATCGCCCCGCTTGGAAATTCCGTATCGTGAAACACCGTCCACAGGTCACGGCTGTTCGTCTGCGTCTTTCCCAACTGTCGCTCGATCCAGGTTGTGAACACGACCGGAAAACTGTACTGAGTATTTATCAGCGCAATTTCTGGCGTAGGGGCCGCTGGACATTCACCACCGTATGGGGCATCCTGACAAAGCCATTCATCTTGCACGTCAATCGAGTCTGCGCTAAAGGCCCCCACGGCCAGAAGCCAAGACCAGTATTCCCACGTGATGCGATACGGGTATGGCGTGCCGCCGTTCTCGAAAAACGTTGTGGCCGGTTCCAGCTTGATCGGTAGCACATTCCGAACCCGGCGCATCACGTCGAACGATCCGCAGTCCTCCCCGCTATAGACTGGCGTCCCTGGCCCACGGGTGGGCACCGAGGCTGGTACATCGTGCTTCATGCCGTTAAAGCCAAGCCCGATATGGCGATTTGGCAGCCCGCCCGGTGTGGTCAGGCTAAGCAGCTTCGTCTCCCAGTTGCACCGCAGATAATCCGCAGGCGCAGGTGCAAAAAGCAGGTACACCGGCTTGTCGGGGAAAGCCAAATGAAAATTGTCAATCGTGGTTTGCACGAACGTGTCGTATTCGGCGATAGTCAGGCCAGCCGTTACAATCTGGTCGGTCGTGACGTTGCGAGCGCCGCAGCCGGTAATCTCCAACTTCGTCTCACCGTAAAAGCCGCTGGACATGAAGACGCCGGCAATCTGGCTGCGCCACGGCATGGCCCGGATGTGCTCGGCCACGGCGAGGACGGCCGCCTTGTATTTCAGTTTGAAGAAGGTGCCATCCATGCCAGGTATCGCCATTTGGTTGACGGTGTAATCACCGCCTACCCAATTTGGCACGTAGTTGTCACCGACGGTGCAATCAAACCAGAACTGAGGAAGCGAGATATAGACCGGCCTGCTTACCACTTGCCCGCTGGTCAGCGTGACGGTTTGGCTTTGCAGCGTAAGCATGGCGTTGTTGAGCACCGTCCAGTTATAGACGCCATCCGCCGGGTTGAACTCACTCCATATCAGGTCAATGTGGGCGCCCGGCTTGAAGCCGCCAACGTTCAACTCCTGAAACGAATCCCAAGACGAATCACGGCGGATGATCTTGTTCCCGCCCGGCCCCAAGACGCCTTCAGGAACTTCAATGTCTCTCGCCTGCGGCGGAGGCGTTGGGCCTGGGCCGCCGCAGGTTGACAGGATGACCGCCACAACCGCAAGCGCCATGACGAAGACGCCAATGGTTGCGGCCTGCGTCAGTCGCTTTGTTCCCGGCATAGTCCCTCGAATTTCGCCAGCAGGTTGTAAGGCCCAAAGTCTACCGCAATGGCTTGATTGCCGACTCCAAGCGCCCACCATTCGCCCACCGTGTCAAGCCAGATGTTCCCACAGACCAGCCGGGCGTTGGTGGATTCAATCACGCTTGCCCACGGGTCGGTATCCGCCTGCGCATTGCCCATGAACGCCAGGCCCGCCAGAATCAGAACCACGGCCAAAGCCGCCAAGATGTAAGTCTTCACGTTCGTTCCTTTCATGGATTCTTAAACACAGTCACGTAGAGCGTACCTTCGGCAATGTTCAAATCGCCGCCGGTTTTGTTCACCACCACCACCCGCACCGTATCAGCCGCTTGCACATGCGCCGACACAATCACGTCGTTTGCTCCTATCTGGTCATGAGACGCAAGCACCACGTCACCCGCCGCCGCCCCCGTGACCGTGATCGTGGTTGACGCTACGGCCCCATCTGATATGTTCGCAGGGTTCCACGTCGCACTTGCCCTCAGCACCGGCGCAATGGGACTGCCCGCAATCAATACCTGCGTACTGTCATACTCGATATGGGGGATGGTCGACGGCCCAAACTCAGCAATGTTGTCAGCAGATGATGCCCGCAGGATGGTCACGTTGGCGGCGTTGCGCACGTCCAACCCTTGCACCACCTGGTCAACGTAGTGCTTCGTCGCCGCTTCGCTGTCCGCTGTCGGGTCAGCCCACAACAACAGCGCCCCCGTCATGGTTCCCCCGGCCAGACTCAGCTTGCCATCGGTCAGGTCTTCAAGCGCCCGCTGTACGTTGTTGGCGGTCATGGCTCCGATGGGAACGACAATGACCGCAGACGCCATGACCTGCGCGCCCCATCCCGCCGTTTGCGTCGTGCCAGATGAGCCGCCCGTGCTTCCCCGGCCCGATGTGGCAACCGGCGGGGATTGCCAGGCGACTTCCCTTGCCTGCAACAATCTTCGTTTTGGCATCAGTCGTCATCCTCCAGCGCAAACGCCACGTCAAGCAGGCGGTAGAGCATCCCCGGCGCAAGCCATGGCACCTGGTCAAGGTCAAACTTCGTCATGCCGTCTCTGCTCTCATTCAGCGTCACCGCCTGGTCGCTTGTGGACGTTGCCCAGATCGGCAGGACTCTAGGCCGGGTGTCCTCAAGCTCTTCCGGCGGCGTTTCGTACCATAGCCACCTGGCCCGGTGTGGAATCACCAGCCCGTTGCCACGCCAGCCGGGCGCCGTGCGTGGGTCAATCTCCCACCAGCGCCATTCACCCGCAACCGGGTTGATGCGTGCCGACGTGATCGCATTGATTGCAATCAGGTCGTGCATGATGACGTTGAGTGTCGCAGCGTTGACGTAATCCAGATGCACCGGCGGGGTTGGCACCGTCCAGCCGGTTGGCACCGTCACGGTGTCGTCTGCATCCGCTTCGTAGAGGTAGTGCAGCGCCACATGCCCGGTTGCCTCACTCCAGGAGCCAGACGTGTCCGATTCAAGCGGCGGGCTGTGCCGGAATTCCACCAAGTAGGCATCCCCGATGGGCAAGGATGAAATGTCAATCTGGCCTTCAAGCGTCACCGTCTGCAATCCGCCAATCAGCGGGTCGGGTAGCAGGGCAGCCAGGTCGTGCACCGTGCCGTTGATAATCAGGTCAAGCCGCGGGTTGTCCAAGCTGAAGTTCCATTCGACAATCAGCCCATAGCGCAGATAGGGCAGCCGGTGATGGTCAGGCCGGTAGTAGGTGTGACTGTAGAGGCCGTAGCCAATCGTCAGGTCGCCGAACTTCTGCCAGGGCTCGTTCACCACTGAAAACGAACCAACAGCCCGCCGTGCAAACGAGTAGAGCAGGTCGATGTTATCGCCGATGTTCGTATTCAGGTTTGCCGCCGTGATGACTTGCCCATCGTAGAAGTCAACCGGCGGCGTAAAGGCCAGGATGCTTCCCGCCTCACCGTCAATCTGCTCTCCTACCACGCTGTCCGATTCGTACCAGCGCACAAGCTCGATTTGCCCAACCGTAAACCAGTTGCCCAACGGCGGCGAGTAGCGCAACTGCAAATCATAGAACTGCCCCACGGCCACGCCAGGCGAAACCACGACCGCCCCGTCAAGCGTAGTTGTTCCTGACCCGGTTGGCGGCAAGTCTGGCTCCAAGTCTTTGAGCACCGCGCCATTCAGTAGCAGTGCGGCCCGCGGCCGTTCTTCTTCCCAATCCGAGGACGTGACAATGATCCTGTAGCGCAGAAAATTGTACTTGTGCCTCACCCTGGCGCTGTAGTAGCCGTATAGCCCCTCGCCAAGCGGCCCCGAACTTGGGGGAAAGTGCTCAATCCAGTTGCACCGCAACGTCCTCTGTAGCATCGTCGGCGCCCTGGCGTAGTCCCACACAATGCTGGTGTTTTGGCTGTAGTAGGTTGCGATCTGCGCCGCACTCAGGTATTGGCCGTCTACCATGTCCGGCGGGGAAGTGAAGTAGGCCATTAGTAAAAATACCTCCCCGCCGTGCCGAGCGCCGTTGCGCCAAGCCGGAAGTATGGTTTGACCGGGCTTGCCGTGGCATAGGCGTAAAGCCGTTCCCTGTCCACGAGTTCCACGTCCTGCGTGAATCCCTGCCGACTCAGGCGCCAGCGAATCTCGTAGACGTGAGCATAGCGGGTGCTTGGCGTGATGACGCCCGCCTCCAGGGAGATTGCCACCTGCTGCCCCAGGCGCATGGCCGGCCTTCCCGGCAAGCCGGTAATGCTGTGGAACATGGTCGGTTGCTCGTGCCGGTCTATGTGGAAGTCAGCCAGGAATTTCGCTTGGGCGTAGGTTTGGATGTAGAAGCCGGAAACTGGCAGCTTCCGTGGCGTCCGGTTTGTCCAAAACGAATCGGTGCTGGTGACTTCTACCTGCTGCCCTGGGCGCCCATCAAGCCCCACTCCCCGCAGTTGCAGACGCACAAGAAATGCCGTGCGCCAGCCGTGGTTGTTGTGGACGACCATCTCTACCCGCTGCGCATATTTTGTCAGGCTGATGGTGACGCTTGACGTAATGTCAGTGCCGCCGCTTGTGACCGCCCGCCAGTCAACCGCTGAAACCATGCCGTAAATGGACGTGGCCGGCTGCCTCAGTTTGGCCGTGATCGTTTTCGTAGCGCCCGCCGCTACGGTCACAATTTCGTCAGACTCCCACAGCACCGCCTCGGTCAGTTCGTTCATCGGGGAAAGCTCTACAACCGTTGTCTTGACCAGGTTGCCGTCGTTGTAGCCCTTGCTGTAGCCGCCCCATTTTCCGGGATCCAAGAAGTAGGCCGGCGTGTCCTCGTTCAGCCAACGTGTGGCGCTGGCGTAGTTGAACAGGCCGTCAGGGTCACAGTAGAACCACCCGCCGCAGGAGGCCGCCAAGTCCCACAACTCCGGGAGCACCGCTTCGTCGTCCAGGTAGAAGGCGGGTATCGTGTGCAGTCCGGCGTCAATCGTGGGTGTGACCGGTGGCGTCTGTGCCGCTGCGACGGCTGGCGTGAAAAAATCCACCCCGTCCACAAAACCGGCTTGCGTCAGGGCATAGACAATGTTCTCCGCTTCAGTGTAGTCCTGGCGCAAGGCGGTTGACCGCTTGTCCTCTCGTATCAGTTCATCCCGGCTGCGAATCGTGAACTGCGCTACGCTCCCGCTGTTGACACTCGCAGGTTGGTCTTTCGGTATCGTGATGACGCCAGTTATCAACCGGTGGTAGGTTGCCGCCTCGCTCATTCCCGTATTTGTGACGGACACCGACAGGAAGGCCGGTATCTGATACCCGCCGCCATTTTGCAGATAGGCATAGAGCGGCCCCGCGGCGTAGTCGGGATTGTAGCGTTGGTCGGTATTGCGCAGCACGACCTGCGCCTCGTCAATCACGCCACGACCTCCTGTCAGCGCCTCACCCGGCGCCATCAAGCGCATCTGCCCACTGGCTGAAATCAGGTTGGCCGATTCGTCGTCAAAATCCCCGTTCCTGTCCCAGTCTGCCTTGAAGTACCACTCGATCAGCCTGGACACGGCTACACCTCAATCAGCACAATGGATGTGCTGCCGTAATAGGTGCCTCTAATCGTTGTCCAGTCCACAACCAGGCCCGTGTCGTCCGGTGTCCGGGTGACGCTGTAGCTTGTGCCGTTCGTGTCAATAAACGTTACCGGTCCGTTGCCCATGGCGGCATATGCGGTCGTGATGTAGCCGATACCCGTTGATGTGGCAATCTGCCAGGTCATCTCGAAACGGTGTTTGATGGCATCGTTTACCAGATCGTGCGACACCGTGCCGTCCGCCGTGGTCGTGGCTCCCGACCGCCACAGGTCAATCTTTTTATACGTTCTGGGATAGGGCAGGGTCTGCCCGGCCAACACTGGCGCTTGTATGGTCATGGCTGTGCCCCTGTGGGTGGCTGGCTGCGCGTGGCGTTGGCCTTGATGCGTGCCTCTACCAATGGCGTCAGTTGCCCGGCCAGGAAGTCCAGAAACCAGGAAGGCAAGTCGCCCGCCCGTTCAGTGAATCCGCCGGCAAACTTGTCGCCTGCATCCTTGCCCGCTGCCGCCAAAGCCACAGCTTGAACCACCATCTGCCGAGCCAATTCGGTTGTAACCTTCGTGCCCAAGCCAACCATGCCAGTGACAAAGCCATCTTGAAAACTCTTTCCGGCCGTGCTTCCGCCTGCGTCCGTTCCCGTCCCCGTGCCGAGCACCTTGTCAACTGCCGCCGTTGCCCTTGCGCCCGTCAGCCCGCCCTCGTGCAGCTTGGAAACCACTTCGGCCTTGATGCGCTCAAGTTCCCTCTGTGCGTCGAGTTCGGCTTTGACCTGGGCCACAATCTTGTCGGTGTCGAGCATCCCCAAATCGGCGCCAGACTGAAACGCCTGCGCCTTGCCTTCTGCAAATGCTTTTAGCGCCGCTTCCCCGGCCGCTATCACGTCGTCGGGTATCAGGCCCGTGGCCCGCAGTTCGTCAAGCCATTGAGAGTTGAAGCCGTTCACCGCAACGTCCCACATGCGCCCGAAGTCCCGTGCTGGCCCGTTGGGGTCAAAGCCGTTCACCAAACCCTGGTCTCCGAAGTTGACAAGCCCCTTCGTGCTGCCAACGCTGGCACTGATGAACTTCTCTGTGGTTGACAGCAGGGCGCTTAGTTCGGCGTTGTAGGTTGACGTAGCGCCTGAGACCTTGCGCAGTCCGCTAATCTGGTCTCCGAATTGGTTAAAAAGTTCCTGTTGGGCCGTCGCCAGTGTCAGGTCGTCCCACTTCAATGCAATTGCCTTATCCCGCAAGCTCTGCATGGCGTCTTTGTAGGCGCCGATTTGTTCAATCGCTCCGCTGGCGCCCAACACGTCAACGCCGCCCAGGCCGATCCCCTCGATGCGCTCGACGGCTCTTGTCGTGGACTCTGAGACAGAATCCAGGTTGGGCACCAGTGCGCCAACAACCAAATCCCAGGCAGACAGCGCCGCGGCCGCCTGCGTCAACGGCCCAATGGTACGCAGTGCAGCGCCCGCCAACTCATTTGCGTGCCGCGTGACAACAGACATGCTCGCCGCCGCCTCAGCCGCGCTCTGCCGCACGCCATCGAACCCCGCGCGCATAATTCCCATTGCGGCCGCATCGGCTTCCGCTGCCGCTTGGTGACTCGCCAGAATTGCCAGGTCGCTGGCAAGCTCCGTGTTCAGTTGCTCGATGCTGATACGCCCTTCGGCGTATGCCACGAATAGTGACTCAATCGCCTCGCGCTGTTGTCGCAAGGCAGCATCCGGGATGAACGCGAACGAAGTTTCGCCGGACAGGCCAGTAAACCCCACTGCTATCTGCGCCTCAGTGAGTCCGGCTTCCACGAACGCATCGGTGACGCGCCGCCGCGCCGCCACTATCTCAGCCATCGAATTGAGGATTTCGGGGATGCCGAGCATGGTGATATGCGCGACAATGTCTTTGCCCATCTCGGCCCGCAGATTGGCCCAAGCCACATCGAGCGAGGCAATCTTGCCCTGCGAATCGAGCGTGACCGGCCCGGCATCGGCCAGAACCTTGTTGATAAGCATCTGGCGCCGCTCGAAGTCGGTCAGTTGTTCGGCGGTCTTGCCTATCGTTGCGGCGTAAGCTGCGAAGGCCGCCTCACCGCCTGTCATGATGCCCAGGTTGTCCAGGATGAGCGGCGACATGCGCCCGATGCCAATCACAATGTCGTTGAACGCATCCGCAGCCGTGCGGCCCATTGCCTGGCCGCGCTCCATCGCCGCTTGCAGCAACCCGGCCATCTGGTCTGCGTCAGCCGTAACGCCAAGCATCATGGCCTTGTTGGCGGCCATCATCAACTCATCGTTGCTGATTTGCCCGCCTGCGGCCCGCTTCATGGAGGCAAGCATTTTGTCGGCATCAGCGCCGTAGGATGACGCAACCCGGTTGAAGGAGTTCTCCGTGCGTTCCGCCTGGGCGCCAAGCGTGACAAGCTCGCGCGTGATCCCGATAATCTGAGACACAGCGAAGCCGCCTGCAACCATGCCGGCAAGCCCACCAAAGCCACCCATAGCCGTTTTGGCGGCGCTGTCAAGTCCGGTCAACTGCCCCTTGACTTCGTTGAAAGCCGCCGCCGACTTGTTGCGACCCTCAATTACGATGCCTACCCTGTTTTCAGCCATAGGCTCCTGTCATGGTTTTAGCATCCCATCCCACTGGTCAATCTCTGCCCATTCCGCCTGCGTGATCGTGTCCGGCTTCGACTTCCCGGCAATCACGACCTGACGACGGCTCTCCAACTCTGCCAGCCGGTTGACCTCAAGCGCCCGACTCAGGCGCCCATAGTCCATCTGGTCAATCTCTTCTAGGCTCTTGGCGTAGTGGAAGATGCGCAGAAGTTGGGCGTCCCTCAGGATGTCAAGCGGATGGCCGGCATTCCCCTCAGCAATTGCCTGCTCAATCGCTGCGCCGGCCGCGGCGGTCTCGTCTTCTCCCGGTTGTTCTTTCAGCCGGAGGAGGGTACAGACCGCCTTCCGGTGAAAAAACCCAAACCACGAATCATCGGGGCGGCGTCGAATAGCACCCCGCCCAGGAAGCCGAGCAGCCGCAAGTCGAAGCTGTCAAGATTCGCCGTGATCTGTGTCGGGTCTGTGACCGGCTCGCCGTCAACCGTGGGCAGTTCGCAGGCCGTCAGTTTGCGCTGTAGCAAGTCCAGCGTGTCAACGCCGTTCATCGTGCGCAGTTCGTCAAGTTGCTTGGTTGTCCAACCGACTTCCGTTACGTCAACCCAAGCCGCTTCAAGCCCCTCAACACCGCATGAAACCCTCACGAGTAGGTGCCCCTGGTCATGCCTCCCACAACCCGGAAGGTGCCCGTCCATTTCGCAATGCCGTTTGCCGGAAGCATGATTTTGTAGTCCTTGAGGTAGGCGTAGCTGGTGGTGTACTTCGGGTCAAGCGCCGTCGAGCCAAGCGGCCCGATCTCGACATATTTCGCCGTGTCGGGCGCGGCGAAGATCGGCCCAAGCAGGGCGTCGCTGGCGTTCGTGAGCGGCCCGCCAATGGGGATGTCGGCCACCTCGTTGCTCATCAGCACCGCCTGTGGGCTTGCCAGGGTCTTTGCGTCAATCTCATTGCGCACCCGGTTGAGGGTAGCGTCATCCATGTACGCCACCCAAGAAGCGGCGTCGCCCGAGTTGGTGCCAACCTTGAAAACCGTAACCGTCGTTCGTTCAGCCATTTCTCAAATCTCCTTTGCGCCGTTTACGCTGGCGCCGTGTACGTCTGGATGAAAGCGGCAATGCCGCAGCTTTCACTTGCCGCCGATGTGACCATAAACCGGATATACTGCTGTGCGATTGAAGACGATACCGCAGAATCCACAGCCGCCGCCGTCCCAAGCGCCTCGTCTTCCGTAAACACCTCAGACCCGGCTCCTTCCCCGCCTGCGCTTTCCTCGATATTCCAGGTAATCGCCCCTACGCCCGACTTCTCCCAGGTGAACACCACCACGTTGATTTTGTCCGGCACAGATACCAGGTCGGTGTATGTGCCGAAAGCAGGTGTGGCAGCCGTGAGCGCCTTCAGGTCTTCGTAGTAGATAAGATTTGCCCGCAGGTCTTCAAACGAATCACCCAGGCCAGGCCGTGACAGGGAGAGCAGCCGCAGCGTGCCGTTGATTGTTACCACGCTATTGCTAACCGCTTTGATGTCCATTTTCGGCGATTGAATGGTGCCGATGTAGGCGGGATCCCAACCGCTGCCAAGCCGGTAGTCCAGAATCAGCGCGACATAATGCGTGCCGTCTGGATCGTCGAAAACCGCCTGCAGCCGCTTCTCCAGGACAAACGCATTAGGCACCTGGCTGATGTACCCGCTCACCGTCAATTCCCCGGTTAGCTCGTTGAGAATGAAGCCCGTTGGGTCTTCGTGCGTCGGCGTTTCCGTTTCGCCCCTGGTCATGTTCAATTCGATGTTGGTGGTATCGGATGTCACCAGGTACGAATCAATCAGCAGTCGGGCATAACTTCCAAGTTGTGCCATAGCCAAACCTCCTTTACAGTGTCACAATGACGGGCACTTCGACTGTCACCCGCAGATAGCGCGCGTCGCCAATCAGCAAAAGTTCGTTGTCTACATTCGTGCGCACCCGAACGTCAATCTCCTCGCCGTCCTCAGTCCAGCCGATGGTTGTCACCGTTCCGCCGAGCGTCTGGTCAGCCATGAGTTTGGCTGGCACTTCGTCTAGCACCGTGCGCACCCTGGTTACGAGTTCGGCGTCGTTGCCGCGATACTTGATCCAGAACTCGCAGAAATATCGGTGCGACTCCCATTGCGGCGTTGTGCCAGCGCCAAGCGTGCGCCAGCCGTACACCGACTGCTGGCGCATCGGCGGAATGAGCAGGCAGGTGTTCACCGTCTGGACGGCTGGCAGGTAGTTGACTGCGCTCGATTGGTCAACCGTCGAAACGTTATTGAGTGCGTCGAGAAGCGCCGCCGCTACAACCCCGGTTGTCATTGGCTAATCCAGTCCATGAATGGCCGGCCAGTATTCCATGTACTCGCTGCCGCCGCCCGTCAGGTGCTGTTTGTCAACCCGGCTGATTTGGATTGATCGAATACGCCTGACCGCTTGCGCCGTGCCGGTCGTTGAGACCACCAGCCCCAGGCCAGACAGGTCAAGCCCGGAGATGGCCTTCAGCCGTTCCCAGAACTCGGCCATCATCGCCTGCGACCGGGTTTCCGTCAGCCCGCTCGTGTTGTCCATCCCAAGCGCCTGTAGCGCCCTGGCCGCGGCCCACAGATTAGCCAGGTCTGCAAACATCGGGTAAGCCGTGGCGCTGTCTGATACTGGCGCAATGTAGCCCGCCTGTGCAATCGCCCGGTCAATCTCTGCGCTGGCCGCCTGCAGCCAGGTGATGACCTGCGCCGATGTGGGGATGGACGCAGCGCCCAGAGTGCCAGCCGTGGGAATCATGGCCGATACGCCAGACACCGTGCCATAGTAGGCGGTGGCGGTCATGGGAGAAGCCATGATCGTCATGACGTCCACAGCCACTTCTGCAATCGCATACCACGCCGACCATGCCTCCATCTGGTCAATCTGTATGGTCGACCCGAATTCCAACAGCAGCCATCCGTTACCCACCGTCACATTGCTGCCGCCAACCCAAACGGCAATGGCACTGTTGTCCGCATCAACGTGTTGCACCGTCAACGACCCACGATTTTCATCTGCCGCCGCCAATAGCGTTGCAGTGATCCCCACCGTAACGATTGCCATAGCCTAATCCCCTCTTAGATGCCAGACGGCAATGCTGCGATGATGACTATAGCCAGCATCACCAGGCAAAGCACCAGCAGCCACACCCTCTCAGCGTTCATGGGACAACCGGCGAATCCGGTGGCTCCGGCAGCAACGGCTGAATTGCCGCGGCAACGCTCTGCCAGTATGCGAATTTGGCCTCGAACGTCGCCGCTTGCACGGCTAGGTCGGGGAATGTTGCCAGCAACACATCGATTTGATCTTGCAGACCTGGATCGTTCAACACCGCCGCCAGCCCCAAGCCCCCCTCGATCAGCCCCGGCAACCTGCCCAGGTATTGCGCCAGCGCAGCGTCGAAGTCTATAACCCGTTGGATAGCCGCATAAAGTTCAGCCGTTGTCATTTCGTTTCCGCTCCTTTGTCTGATATTTCCGGTGGTTGCGCTACCAGCGCCTCAAGTCGCAGGATTAGCCCCTGCGCCCACGCCTGCTCTGCCGGTGACATGGGCAGGCGGTTCAACAGAGAAACCAGTATTTGAACATCGTTTGCCGTTATCATACGAAAGCGATCTCCTTTGTGACGGCGCCAATGTAGATATACATTTTTCCACTGGCAGTCCACACGTCCCCTTCGACCGGTATCGTGGGTGCCGCCCCGGCCGGAATACACAGGCTGGCCCGCGCCGTGCTGCTCGCGGGCAGGTGCAGCGCAGCGGTTGGCGCCGTCGTCCCAATGCCGACGTTGCCAGATGTTGGTTGTAACACCAAAGGTGCATAAAACTGTCCTTGCCAAGCAGATTCTATGTATCCATAATTGCCAGTAGTATCAAATCCCAACATTAACTTTTTTTCTGGCGTAGTGGCTCCACTGGCAACTATTTGTCCAGAATCAGTCGGAGAGTATATCTGGTCTTTAGCAACTTGAAGTTTATAAGTCGGCCCCGTCGTCCCGATGCCGACGTTGCCCGCGTTTGTTACTACCAACCCCGTTCCCGTAGCACCACTAATGTTGGAAGCAAAAGAAGTATTGAGACTATCTGCCCCTCGCACCCCTAGCATAGCCGCTGGTGGCGATGCGCCCACGCCAACGCCAGTCGTAAAAATCTGCGCCTGCGCCGTAGCGCCCACTGTCGCGCCAGACGCCAGTATCCCGCCACCTGCCGCGGGAAGCTCGGCGAAAGTCGCACCGGCGGCCCCATTCGCCGTCAGCACAAAGCCGACCGTTGCCGCGCCGCTATTGATTTTCGGCGCCGTTACCGTGCCGTCGGGCGGGATCGCTGACCCCGTGAACTGTATGCTCATGTCACCAACTCCCTGCGATGATCTCGACTACCGTTCCCGCCGTTGCGCTTGCCAGGTATACGGTCGTGTCGTCTACCTGCAACTCCTGGAGCGCCGCAGCATTGCCCGCCTTCAGCGTGAAGAAGGGAGCCGTTGGCGTTGCCACCTTTCCGGTCACAAAGGCCATGCGCACGTCGACCGCCGTGCGCGGTTGCACCGCCAATGACCTGACGTTCGGCGGAAGCGCCTGGCTGTACTCTGTGTTCGCAACCGTCAGCGTCACGTTGTAGATGCTGAGAGTCCTCATATTTGCCATTCAATCCCCCTCTGGGCCATGTCGGGTCATGGCCCTTGCGTCGAAGGTCGCTTAGGTCGGGGTGCCGTCTGCCCAAGTCGCATTGTTGACGTAACGCGGGGTCGCCGCCGTCCGGTCGTAGACGCCCACGCCAAACTCAGTGTAGAACATCAGGTTTTGCACCGGGTGCAGCGGACTGCCGGCCAACGGGTCAGGGACAAGCGTGAACTGGAGGTTTGTCTTGCCCTTCTCCAGCCGCACCCGAAGCGGGTTGCGCTGCGCCAGGTTGCCGTAGCTCTTGTACCCCACGCCCCAATAGCGCGGCATCCCCCGGACTTCCCGCACCCGGAAGTAGTTGATACTTCCGATGTACTCGCCAGGAATGGTCGCAACCGCCGTCGCCACACCGTAGTTGATGAGCGGGTCAGCCGTCTTGACAAAGCCCGTCAGCCCTTCCACGGTTGCCCGGTCGTCTGGGCTGATGAGGAAGTCAAACGGCGGCTCATGGCCGTGCTCGCGCAGTTCGTCGTAGGCGTCGCTGAAGACGGCCGCCGTGTAGAGACCGCCGCCAATGCCAACATAGTGCTCGTGGCTCGAAGTGAAGACCGTGCCGCCGAAAGCGGGCGGCGTGAAGTCCACACCCGTCGAGGAGTAGATCGTCGCAAAGCCAGGCGATTCGCCCACACTGCCCAAGCGCCAGCCTGCGCCCGTGTCGTCAGTTCGCTTCAGCAAGCGGGTCAGGATGCGCACCCGCCACAGGTCGCGAGCGTCCTTGATGGCGTCCGCAATGTCCGCTTCGATCTGCGTCGAGCGTGCGCGCCGCAGGTAGTCCCAAGTCCAGCCCAAGCGCCGGTCATACATCTTGATCGGGAGCATGTGACCGGTCGTTTCGCTGCGGTAGCTGTCAGGCCGCCCAAACTCCGTATGCTCCTCAAAGCCGTTTGCGCCGCCTTCCCGGTATTCCACGGTCGGCTGGTCGGTGAAAGACACGAGGCCAGCATAGAGGCTGTCCATTGTCAGCTCGGCATTGAGCGCCCCGATGGCCGCTGCTGCCTGGCTGAGAATTTGCCCGTACCCGATATTGTCCTCGGTACGGTAGTTGTCGAGTTCGGTGGCGTCCCATCCGGGCGCCAGAACCAAATTGCTGAGGCCGCGAGGCCCATAGGTTGACATATTTCCCCCTATGCCTTTTCAGGCCGGACGAAAACCACCGTGGCGCTTTCGGCCCATCCAATGACACCGTTGCTGGTTGACGTTTCGTCCATCAGGCCCTCGGTGTCGCTGATGTAAATCAGCTTGCCAGGCGTTGCCGCCGTGCAATTCGAGATCGGCCCGTGGACAACCACGTCAATCCTGTCACCGGCCGCGGCGCTTTTGAGAGCACACCCGATGACAAAATCCGCAATCGGATCGCTGCTGTTGCCGTCTGCCATCGCAATCGTTCCCGCTGCCAGCATTGCCACTGGCTGGCCCGCCGTGATGGTGCCCCCGGCGGTATAGCGCCGGATAGTAGACCCTTCAAGCGGTCGAATCAACCCCTCGTCGGTCTGTAGTGTTACAGCCATTTCTAGCCCCCTCTATTCACGTAAGCCTGAACCGCTTCAGGCTTTACGCCATATTTTGATGCTAACTGCTGAGCGTCCAAGCCGCCAAGCCCAGGCCCCGCCTGCCTGCCGCCCGATGTGGCGCTGATGTCAGGCACGGAAGACGAAGCCTTGAAAAGTGCTTCGTTGCTGTCCAGCCAGGCCAGCCGGGCGAGCATGTCGTCAACCGGCAGGCTTTCAACCGCCTTGCGAATCGGAGTCGACAAGCCCGCAAGCCTGGTCTTGTAAAGCTGCTCGATGACCACTCCCTGGCGTTCTGCCAGTTCGGCTTTGGCTTGCAGGGCGGTCAGGTCGGCAGCCCGCTTCTCAGCAAGCTCCTTCCATTGCGCCTGGTCTGCGAGCGCCTTTTCTTCAAGCGCCTTGCGGGCTGCGTCAGCCTGCTTGGTGGCTTTCACTCGTTCCCTGTCAAGCCGCTCGGCAATCAGTTTGTCCAAGTCGGCTTGCGTCATGCTGATGGTTTCCGTTGGCACCGTTGCACCACCCGATTGTCCGGTGGGCGTGTCCGTCTTTTGCTCTGGCGTCGCAGGTGTTGAAGCGGGCGTGCCCGCCGTTACTGTCGTTGCTTCTGTCATGTTATCCCCCGTATTTATGCCGCCCCGTCAGGCGTACCCAAGAAAAGAGTTCCGAAAGTGCTAGTTATCTGCCTTGCTTAGTTGCAGGCAGTTCGTACCGTCGCCAATCAGGATTAACGTGTCGTATTGCGCCAGTGCCGCGTTACCGCCGAGCATGATCGTGCTCGTGTCAGTAATCGTGATCGTCTGTGCGGTCGTGTTGCGCAAGATGGTTAGCTTGCCAGCCGTGGCGCACCCGGTAATGGTTGCCGTGCCCACGGTGCCGGCCGCGGCAAGCGGCACGACGGTATAGCCCGCCGTGGTAATCGTCGAATTGGCCGTAACGGTAATGGCCGATGGCGCTGTGAATTTCAGTTCACCCGCCAGTGTCGCATTGCCCGTCAACCCAAGCGCCCCGGTCAAAGTCTGGTCGCCAGTCACAGCCAACCCGTCACTTACGGTAAGATCGTCGCCGACAACCACGTCGCCCGCGGTCGTGACCGCCCCTGTCAATGTGGTCGTGTCGCTCACCGTCAGCCTGGTTGCGTTGATCCACCCCAGGTAGACTTTCCCCAGGTCAGCCGATGCGCCAATCGCCAGCCCGACAATCAGGATGATTGCCAGGCCAATCGCCCAAAGCCCCTTAAATCCCTTCGTTTTCATTCCACGTACCTCCAATTTGCTCTCTGATTCTTTCGTCAAACATCCTGACAATCGCTCGCTGTTCGTCCCTGGCAACCGATTGCACCGTCTGCCATCGGCCCCGGAATAGCGGCCCTTGCACCTCTGCGTCTTGCACTTCCCGGTTGTAGGGCACCATGTCCGAGTTGCTGCCCACCCGGCCTGTCACGTCAGCGCCCCGCCAAACAACTTCCCGCGACCACGATCGCTTAAGCGTGTTCGTTCTGACGTACTGCTGATTCGGCCTTGTCGGCGGGTATTCCTTCATGCGCCTCAGCAGTAGCACCGTCGCATCGGTCATGGCCCGATTCATGGCAATCTGGATGCGCCCCGGCGCAAGTGCCAGCATGGCCCGCACCCTGGCGTCGTCAATGCGGATCGTGACTTCCATCAGGCCGGTTCCCCTTCGTATTGCCAAGACGAGTTGAGCGCAATCCCCTGCGTCTGCGAGGTGGCTTCAATTTCGTCACACCGACAATTCACATGAAACGGCGGCCCGGCAATAGCTCCCATCGTCGGGTGCTGAAATGTCCGGCTTGCCTTGTCACGGAAGACCCCGTGCAATGGGCCGCAGGTTGGACACACCCGCTCATCCGCCGCCGTCAAGACCTGATAGCCCACGATCACTTCGTTGGCGTCATTCACCGAACGGTTGCCTTCGACAAAGATTCTTGTCGTTTCCGTGACCGCAATGCGCCTTGCCCGCATTGGCCCGAAGGTTGGCTCTAGTTGCTGAATCAGCACCGGTAAGCCGCCGTCAGCGCCCGGCGCAAGGTCACGACCGCCTCGTGTCCAGCGCAGGAAGGCGTCTGCGACCTCCTGCCTGGCAGTGTTGTTAAGGTTCGGTACACTGCCCACATCGAGCAGGCCCGGATCGGTGTAGTAGGTGTTCACCCACTCGTCAACGTCTCTATTCAGAAGCTCCCACGTTGACCAGTCCTGGGCCGTGATAATCGCCCTGGCTGCGGCCCGCTCTGACGCCACATCCCGGTAGGAGTCGCTCAAGTCGTCCCACAGCCGGGCGTCTTCGTCGTGCCAGAACTGGCGCCATTGCGCATCAGTCGGGTCAAAGCCGCTGTTCCTCAACAGGCCAATAAGCCGCTCTTGCTGCCCGGCCAATGCGCCTACGTTGGCGCGCTCTAGCGTCGCTTCGGCCCATGCCCTGGCTGCCGCTGAATCCATTTGACGATTCAGCCTTTCGGCTGTCGCCTGGTCAATGACGCCCGCCGCCACAAGTGCGGCCAGAAGCGGATTCACCTACAGCCGCCGAGGCTTACGCTTTGGCGTCACAGGTTGCGCCGGCGCTGGCACTTCGGCAAGAGCCACGACCACCGGTAACGGTGCCTCAAATGACCACCTCTCCGAGGCCAGCAATTCACGCACAAGCGACGGAGAGTTGATTGTCATGGCGTCGCCCGGCTGATAGCTTCTGGCGCCCCATTCGTGCGCCGTGACACAGTAAATCGTGACTGGTTCGCTCATGGCTGACTCCCTTCCGTAAATGCCGCAGGATTGGCGGGTGCAACCGGCGTCTGCTGCGCTGGCACCGCCTGCCTGAGACTGGCCGCAATCGCAGCCACTTGCATGGCCTGGTCACGGCGTTTCGATACCCGGAAAGCGGCCACTTCATCCGGCGTGTAGCCGAGCACCTTTTGCCAAATCATTTCGTCCGGCACGCCAAGCGCCTTGTGCGCCGTCCCAACCTGCGATTGCATCAGTTCGCTTCTCGTGTTCACGTCAGCCCAAACCGCCTTGATTCGTGGCGTTGCGATAGCTGGCAAGTCGCTCATGCCGTAACGTTGCGCCAGCCGGTAAGCCGTGGTCATCACGCCCGCCCAGGGCGCTGTAAATGCCTGCGTCCGCTCCGTGGCTTTCGCCACGAGGCCCGCTTCAAGTTGCTTCAACGCCTCGCCGCTCGGCACTTCAGCACCCGCAAATGGCCGCAGTCGGTGTGCTGGTACGCCAGTCACGGCGGACAGGGCGCTAACCATCGTCCAAACCGTCGCAATCATCGGCTGCGTATCGGACGGCGGCAAGCGATTCAACCGCCCGCCGTACACTTCCAATAATCGCCCCGGCGCCAGCTCGATGCCCGTCTCCTCGTCTTCCTCATTGTCAGGCGTTATGGCCGGAGGCGCTGGCACGTTTTCGCCATACTCGACCGACATGATCGGAAAGCCGCCCGCGGCCGCAGCCGCAAGCAGATCGAGCATAGACGTGTTGAGACTGTCCTGTAGCGCAAGCGCCGACGGGCTGAGTTCACTTCCGCCCGGCACACGGAAAGACCACACCGCAAAGCCAAGCGGCCGGCCATCTGTGCCAAGCCACGGCAAAGGCCACGACGGGTCGCCGGGGTCTTGCACCTGTTCCCATCCGTAGACGTTGCCCGGCGCACGCTGATACTTGCGCACCTCTCCAGGCAGGTAGACCGTCTTGCGCTCCTTGCCCGTCGCACCCGGTTTAAGCGGGTCATAGGTAGTCCAGTATTTGGCGTAATACTGCGGCAGGTGCGTCTCAGGGTCAAGGTGGGTTGTAATGCCATCGAGGCCGTCGTCCTGAGCATGGACGTAAAACACAGGCCGATCGGCTTCTTCATCCCACGTCACCAGCAGGTAGGCCACCCCATCCCGCCCTGCCTTGCGGTAGAGATCAATCTGCTTGGTGTCCATGTCATTGGCTACCCACCAGTCCCAAAGCAGATCGGCAAGCTCTCCCTCTGGCGTGGCGTTGTCCGCTTCTTGCGCAGCCGTCTCGCCGTCCACCGTAAAGCCCACAACGCAAAGCCGTTCCCGGATTGTGTCTACCACATTGCGCATCAGGTTGAACGACCAGGTAGCATCATTGCCCTGGCCCACGAGCAGGCCCAAGAAATCCCGCTGGCGTGGACTCAGAAGCACGTCATGGTTGCCATCGTAGTAATCCCGCTGGCGTCTGAGCGTTTCCCGGTCAATCGCCTGGCGGTCAATGATGGATTGCAGATGGATGAATCGTTCAACCTGCTCCGGCGTAAGCCTCATGATGTCAATCAATTGTGCACCTTTGCCCGTATAGATGCCCCTGCGTCAACCCTGGCGACTACGTAGCGCAAGGCGTCCATTGCGTGATCGTTCGTTTTCTCAGGTTCATCTTTCAAGCCGTCCTTGCCCCCGCGCCAGACGTAGCCCTCAAACTCTCCTAGCAGGTTGACGCAGCCTGGGTCAATCGTCAGCCGTGCCAGCCCGTCACCCGCCGCAATGAGCCGCCCCTTGACCGCCTGAATTCCCGCCATGACGGCGTTATTCGCTGGCACCGTGGGGATTCCCGCCTTGCGCATATCGGCTATCAGGCCAGCCGCCGAGGGGTCAGCAACAAATTCACCTACCCGGTATTCTACCATAAGCCGCTTGGCGGCCATGACCACCTCGGACTGTAACTTGCGGCGCTCGTAGAATTCGTGCACCACATGCAGCCGCCCGTCGTGATCTTCCCCGACAATCAGAATCACCGCCGGGTGGGTGTAGCCCTCGTCAACCCCCGCCCATACCCGTGTCCAAGTGCGGGTAGGCACCGTTCGCACGTTGCGCCCCCGGTCGAATTCCTCGTAAATCAGGCCGTCAAAGCCAACGAACTCACCAAGAAGCTCCTGCTGAGCAAACTTCCCGGTATAGGCGCTTTCCAAACTTGCCACGAACTCAGGCGATAGATACGGATTGCCCGCCGTGGTAGAGCGAAAGGTCGTCATCTGCGCTTGCCGCTGGTAAACCCAGTTGCGCCCCTTCGGCGTGGTGGTAATCCAGCACGGCCCGGCCTTCCCGTCAGCACGCAAGCGGCCAATGGTAATCTCCCACGTTTCAGCATCACACAAGCTTGCTTCGTCAATCCAGGCCCATGATATGTTCGGCCCCCTCAGCCTGTCGGGCTGGTCGGCTGACCTGAACAGCACTTCCGCCCCGTTGCGCAATGTCAGGCGCATTTCGCTTGCGTGCGTCTCAGCGATGGCCGCCTCTGCAACCTGCTTGAAGGTGCGCAGCGTGGCGTCTCTCAGCATCGGGTACGACGGCGCAATGACCAGGCCGAGCGTACCCGGCACCTGGCAATAGAGCATGGCTTTCACCGCCCCGGCGTAGCTTTTTCCGCTACCTATCCCACCGATGAAGCCGGTAAATCGGTCTTGGCACGCTACGAAGTCGTGCTGTGTGCCGTAAAGCTCAATCGTTTGGCGTTGCAATGTTCCCGCCTTCGGCCTTCCGTGTAATCGTTACCTGAATCGGCCCGCCGTCTGCGCCTTCCAGCCGGGTGACGCTGGGCACCTGGCCGTAAGCAACCTCGATAAACTTCTGCTGTAGCCGCGGGTCTTTCGACATGGCCCACGAGCGCATGATCGCTTCCGTCACCGTGACCACATGGCCGTCAATCACGACCGGCTGCCCGCCCTGCTCCTTCGACTGCTTGGCGGCCTCGTGTGCTATCTCCTGGGCAAGCGAGCGCAAGCCGTCAAAGGACTTCGGCCGGCCCTTGCGGTTGATTCGGGGATCCTTGCCTGCGCCTTTCTCAAATGTGCCTGGCTTTGGCTTCCTGTTTTCACCTGTGTTACTGGCGTCCATCGTCTGCTATCCGCTCTATCTCGATCCCCGGAAACGCATCGCTCATTCGCTCCAGGGTCACCGCACAGTATTCCGGGCTGATCTCGATGCCCCGGCCCCGCCGGTGCAGGTTCTGGCAGGCAACCAGAGTCGTTCCGCTGCCGAGAAAGGGGTCAAAGGCGACCTCTGTTGATTGGCTAGAATTTGCTACCAATTTTTCAATTAGCTCTACCGGCTTTGTTGTTGGATGAAGATCGCTGTTTTGCGGCTTTTTGCACTCGATAACGCTGGTCTGGAAGTCTCCATAGAACTTGTGACCGCCCGCTTTCCAAGCGTACAAAATTGGCTCGTGCTTGTAAGCGTAATCAACCCGCCCCAAAACGTGATTGTTTTTCAGCCAGATAAGTTCGTGGCGTGGCTCGATACCGGCGCCCATCATCATCATCATCATCATCTGATCGCCGCCCTGCGGCATAAAGCAGTAGACCACTGCGCCAGGCGCCATCGCCTTGTCCATCTGCTCAAAAGCGGCCTTCCACAAAGCCTGCGTTTCTTCTTTCGTGCCGTGATCGCCCTCAATGTCAGTCTGAATTCTGTTGCCTTTGGCAACAGAATTCAGAAACTTATTTTTTGCAGCGTAATCCACCCCGTAAGGTGGATCGGTCACGACAAGCCTCGCCTTCTCTCCCCCCATCACCCGCTCCACGACCGCCTTGTCCGTGCAATCCCCGCACGCCAGCCGATGCTCGCCGATGCGCCACAAATCGCCCGGCTTGACCTGCCATTTCTCTTGCAGTTCCGCCGCCCGGTCAATCTGTGGCTCTGCGTCTGCGCTGTCCGCTTCTTCGCTTGCCAGCAGGTTGCCAAGCGCCGTCACATCCCGCTGCCAGTTCGTCAGGGTGTCGCTGTCGAAGCCCCACTCCTGAAGCAGCCCGGCTTCCCAGTTGCTAAGCTCCTCCCAGTTCCAAGCGCCAACCGCCCCGGCGTGAAGCGTGACCACAAGCTCCCTGCGTTCTTCGTCGGTAAGCTCCCGGTCGCTGCGCCTGGCGTCAACCTGGTAGGACTTGCCGTGCAGGGTCAGCAGCGCCGAAAGCCGTTGATGGCCGTCGTAGACCTGACCGGCCGGCCCGATGGCGATTGTCTGCACCTGGCCGAAGCGTTGCCAGGATTCGAGAAGCCGCCGCGCCTGCGCCTTCGTGCTAAGCCGTGGGTTATCCGCCCACGGCTGAAGCTCTCCAAGCGTGACCTGGCAATTGGCCCACGTGATCGGTGTCGTCGTCATCCGAAAGCCGCCGGGTTGATTGTCAATATCGCCGCCCTGAGAAGGTCCATTTTGCCCTGCTTCTCGGCATACTCGATAAGCGCCTGCCTGCGACGGTTTAGCGATTGATCGGTGATGAATCCGTCGTAAATGGCCCGGAAGCTGTCATAGGCTAGGCTGTTAAATTCGTCTTCCGTCAACCGCTCAAGGGCCTTTCTCAGTACCATCGGTTCGGTTGCCCGCCAGGCGCCGAAAGGAACCAGGCGAGCCAACTCGTTTTTTAGGCGCTCGTTCTCTTTTTGCAGGTCGAATATCCGGCCGGACATCAGGTCAATTGTCGCTTGGAGCGCCTCGACCCGCTGTCGAAGTTGCTTCACCTCGTCTTCGATTCGGCTCTCTCGATAGTCCAGGCGGCCTACGTGCAGCCTGTCGTAGATTATCGCCACGGCTAACGCCACCACTACAGCAACGATGAATAGTGCAATGTTCTCAGCGGTTAGCATGACGGAGGATTCTCCAAATCACGGCCCCTTCGGCCAGAAGGATGAGCGCCATGAGCATGTAGTAGGCTTCGCTTGGGAACACCGGCCACACGTCATAAGCCTGCACGGTGTAGAGCGCAAAGCCGAAAACGCTGGTCACAAAGCCGGCCATTGTCAACCGGCGATCGTCAAGCGTCCAGCAAAGCGCCACGAACAACAGCAAAAACGCCACACCGTACTGCCAGGCTGGCACCACGTTGATTCGTGTCGCCGAGCCGGGCGAAGTCAGCCTTAACAACCCAAAGCGCCCGGCCATGACCAGGAGCGTAAACGCCATGACCACCCGGCGAGCGCCTGGGCCAGATGGCGGCTTGAAGGTTTCCCAAAGCCAGACAAGCACAACCCTCATTGCCTGCCATACTCCCATGACGTAACCGCCGCTTCAACCCGGCCCGTGACGCCACGGAACACAGGCGCCGGCCGGCCCATGACCGCCCGGTACAAAATCCGGTAGCTGAGCGCCAGGTCGTCCAGGTGACGATCAGCCAGCAGTTCGGCGCTGAAGCCGGCTGCCCGCTCCATCGCTCGGAGCGCCATGGCCAGCCACATGCTGAGTAGTCTACGTCTCATGTCATCCCCGTAGCCTATGGGCTACAAATCCATGAAAACCTTGCCCAGGTTGGTAAGCCCTTCGTCGGTGTTGAGGCCGATGTGGCAGCCGTCGTTTGACACCACCGGATCAGCCAGGTATTCCCGGTTGGCAAAGTAGGCATATCGTGCCAGCCACGGCAGCGCCTCCATTGCCCGGATTTGCCGCCGCATGTAGTGCGCCAAGTCGAAGCCGGGAACATCGGCCCACCACTCGTTGCAGAATCGAAATTCCGTCAGCCACACCTGCACGCCATAGCGGTGGTCGTTCTTCTGTAGCCATTCGCTGTAGAAACGCACGACGGCATTGTATGGCTCGCGCCCGGTGTAGTAGTGAACGGCGTAGGCGGCCACGTCCGGGTAGGAGTGAAACCAGCGCCAGTGTGCCTCGCGCCATTCTGTCAGCCAGTGATCGCCGCCCATTGACCATTCGCCCGTCTTGGCATCCTGAAGCGGCCTGTCCCAACAGCCGGGCGCAACGATTTGCGCCAGTGGATACTCCAAGCGCAAGGCATGGTACACGATGGCCGCCGTCTCAGGCGACATATTCGCCTGCTGTGGATGGTTCGGCTCGTTAAGGAATAGCAGCCAGCCGGTGTAGTCGGCGTGGTAGTTGGCACGCAGCGCCGCCCACTGCGCCGGGCTGGCGTCCCACAGCATCGGCACGAACTCGGCGCCGTGAGCGTCAGGCACAGACGAAACCGGCGACCAGGTGTAGTACCAGGAGGCCCCCTGCTTGCCGCCAAGTAGCACGCTGTCTACAACGGCGTCGGTCGGCGAGGTGGTGACGAAGGCGATGCCCTTTTTGGCGTTCAACCTGGCATCCCCGCCACATCCTGTAGCACCTGGTAATCGGCTTCCTCAAGCTCCAAAAGCAAAACCGGCATGAGGCGCAATGCCCCCCGCCGGTCAGCAGTTTTCTTGAAAATAAGTTTGCATGGGAAACTGGCGTCTAGCGCCGCCGTGACCTGCCGCAATGTAAAATGCCTATCTGGTGCCATGTGTAAAGCCCTCGGTGCCTGGTGGAACTGTCCCAGGCGCCTACTGGAAGGAGGAACCCTGGCGAGGAAGCCCAAAACCCCGTCGCCCGTGAGACACGTTTTCAGTATACGCCTGTTAAATCGTTTTGTCAATCCCCGCTGAAATGTCAGCTAAATGTCAGCTAAAAGACTTGAAAACATGTTTTTGGTGTGCTATAATGAACGTAGAAAGTTAAAGGAGATTGAACCATGAGCCGCCAAACCAACAACGACACCGAGCACCTGTGGAACCTGATTTACCCCCCGACCGCTGCGAAAGCGGCCCGCAAGTTGCGCCGAAGCGGCTACCAGGTCACGGTAAACCAGCAATGGCTGACTGTGACGAACGAATGGGCTGATTACGGCCCAAGCATGATACTACGTGAGTACCAAGCGATAGCGTACTAACCAAAGCCCGCCAGACCCCGACTGGCACTGACAGACGAAGGAGAAAGAATCATGGACGCAGGTTTCGACTTGAAGACGGCGAGCTTGGAAATACGAAAAGCGGCGAAGGCCGCTGGTGTCGCTTCCGGGCGATGGGAACCAATCAATCACGACCGCAACACTGACGCATTGCCTGACAGCGCCGTCGTGGCGAAGGTCTGGAACGCTCGCAAGAGCGTAGAGATCACGGCTGGCGATGTGCGCTACGCTGGACTGTATTTGTAGTCAACCAGCCAGCCCCCCGACTGGCACCTGGGAGGAGCCGACCATGACCACACACGAATCCGCACGAATCGCCGGCGTCACCCCGACCACCATCCGCCGCTGGATCGCAACCGGCCGCCTGACCGCAGGCACCAGCCTGCCGCCCGGCCCGCCCTGGAAGCTGGTATGGGACATCACGCCGGAAGCCCTGGCCGACGCAATCGCAGCGCAGCGCCGACCGGGCAGACCGTACAAGACAGCCCCCAAAGCAGAGGAGCCGAAATGTTAGTCAACAAGACACCGCACCAAATTGTGATCCGCCTTGACGCAGGCGACGTAACCAGCCCCGCCACCTTGCCTGCCGCCCGCGTGGCGGTAGGAAACGTCGAACTCTCGCCCGTTGACGGTATCCCCGTCAGCGCCCAGGTGTTCGGCGCCGTCGAGAACCTACCGGAATCAGCCCCCGATACGTGGTACATTGTCAGCGTGATTGTGGCCCAGGCACTCCCCGAGCGCCGCGACCTGCTGCGCCCGGACACTGGCCCGGACGCAATTCGGGAAAACGGCCAGATTGTGGCCGTTCGGCGGTTGGTGCAATGAACACCTACCGCAACCGCCGCCGCCGCAACCCATGGGCAGGCGTCAAGCCCGCTCGCACCGTGACGCCAGAACAGCTTGAGGCCACCCGGATGGCCTTGCAGATTCGTGACTTGTGCGGACAGCGCATCTTTGAGACATTCACGAAAATGCGCCAAGCTGAGACCCCCATTGCGGTACTGCGAGAGTATCACCAACTCGTGACCGCCGAAGCCATCGCAGCCGAGGAAGCCCTCGCCGCCGATTGGCGGGAAGACCAAGTCGACCGCCTGGACTACGCCAGGGGTCAATTCTGAAAGCCGAAGGAGAAACCATGTCGAACGAACTGACCACCACCACCCCCGCCGACGTTATCGAATCCGTCGTCATCACTGGCGACTTGGCGGCCCTTGCGCCAGATCAACGAGTCGCCTACTACAACCGGGTTTGTCAAAGCCTGGGGCTGAATCCCCTAACCAAGCCATTCGACTACATCAAGCTCAACGGCAAGCTGACCCTGTACGCCAAGCGTGACGCAACCGACCAACTGCGCCGCCAGTACGGGGTTTCCGTGGCGATTGTCAACCGGGAACGAGCCGACGGCGTTTTCTCCGTCACCGCCCATGCGACCTTGCCCGATGGACGCACCGACGAAAGCATCGGCGCCGTTCCGATTGTCTACCCTGAGACAGTCCAGGAATGGCAGAATAGCCAGCGCATCAACCGACCGCACCCGAAAGCAGGCCAGCAGTTGACGGGAGAAGACCTGGCAAATGCCTACATGAAGGCGGAAACGAAAGCCAAGCGCCGGGTGACGCTCAGCATCGTCGGCTTGGGTTGGTTGGATGAAACCGAAGTCGGCAGTATCACCGACGCCCAACCGGCCACGGTGAACCAGGCAACCGGTGAGATTGTGCGCCAAGCACCGATCAAGCCGCCCGCCCCGGCTGCGCAGCCTGAGCCGGCCATCTCTCAGACGACCGTTGCCGAGCCTGACCGCCTGACCCCGTGGCAGCTCAAGACCCTGAATGTCGCAGGCAATGCCTACTACGGCAAAGCGTGGGACGACAAGCGACACGAGTTAGTGCTTAAGGTGACACGAGGCCGCACGCAGTCTAGCACCGACCTGACGCCAGATGAGGCAAACCGGTTGATTGACGGCATCAACCGCAAGGCAAACGAGGACGCCGCCAAAATGGGGTTGGGCATGGCGGCGATGTCCGAAGACGTTGAGTACGGCATAGACCCCACTGATGGGATGCCGTTCGGCGCCAAGTAACCACCCGCCCCGCCAAAGCCGACGAAGTTCGGCCCGACGGCGGGATTCTGACAGAAGGAGATTGAACCATGCCGCCTACAATGCCCGCCTTTGACGGCAAAGAGGATTGCCCACAGTGCCACGGAACCGGCACCCTGTACAATTGGGTGCCCTACGGAATGGGCAACGTGCAAATGCCCATCGGCTGCGACTGCGTAGCCGAACAAGAGGACGCCTGGCAAGAAGCGCAAAATGCCACATTGGCTGAGTTTGTCGCCCTGGAAGCTCAACAAGACGCCCTGCGCTAACACCACCCCCCGCCGCCCCCAGGCGGGGCCATGGCAGAAGGAGAAACGAACCAAATGAAACTTGTGAAAATTCCGCTTGCCGAAGCCCTCGAAGTGCCCGAAAACGCCAACCTGGTGGAAGTGATCAGAAACCACTACTGGCGGGTAAGTCAAGATCATTGCGTGTACAAAGTCATTGGTGGGTCGTTTCAGTGCAACGACAACGAGGCCGTGATGAAAACGCTTCGCAACGTTGCCGAGGGCGACACCATCGAGCTAATCGCCGTCTTGTATTTCGCCGTGACAGTAAGTGAGCACTCAAGCGGAGGGATTATTTTCTCGAATCCGTTTGAACATTACAACTCCGGCTATCAATTTGTCATCATCTGACACCAACGCCCCGCCGCCCCCAGGCGGGGTTTCTTGCGCCCTGCGATTTTGACAATACTATGACATAGGTGCATAATTCTGCTAGAAAGGGGATAGTATGGAAGATAACCTATTTCGACTCGACGTGGCCGCCGACAAGCTGTCGGTAGGCATTCGCACACTGAAACGATGGGACAAGCTGGGCAAGATCGCCTTGATCGAATTACCTGGCGGCCATCTGCGCATCGCTGAGAGCGAGATTGTCCGCCTCATGGGGCTGCGCAGCCGGCGCAACCAAAACGCAGAGGCACCAGCGCCCACGCCGGAGGCTTGACCATGATCCGCCCCACCTGCCCCGGCTGCAACATGCCAATGTGGCTACGCAAGCAGATTGCTGGCAACGGCACAAAGCAAGTCGGCTGGTACTGCGAGGTATGCGCCCGATGGCAACAGCCGGTACATTGGCTCGCACACAAAGACGTGAGCGAATACCTGAGGACATACCAGGCAACGATTGACGACATTCCAACCGTCAACGATTACCGCGACGTGCCTTGCGCCGTCTGTGGTAAGATCGGCTCCGAGGTGCATCACTGGATGCCGCAGAAGTTCAACACGCACGCCGACGTAGAAGCCGAGTGGCCCGCCTGGCAATCGCTCCAGGCGCCGCTATGCAAATATCACCACGACCTATGGCATGACCTGGTAACGCGCTGGATGCCCAGGAGAGGCAACAGCCGGAGAAAAGACAATGAGTGATCCAACGTTTCGGGTTTCGGTTTCTGGCTATGCGCTCGGCCGCAAAATCCCGCCTGGCGACCCGTTTTGGAAGGACTTCAACGGATCGTTCCAAAACAAAACGCTATCATGCCTTGAGTTGGCCGACAGCGTTTACACCGGACACCCGTTCACCACCTGGCACCGTAACCGTTGGCGTACCAGCGCCAACTATGACCAGGGACAGCACCTTGCCCTCGACTTCGATACCGAAGACCAGCGATCCTCATTACCCATTTTACGCCAAGATCACTTTGTCGCCAAACACGCCGCCTTCCTGTACACAACTCCAAGCCACACGCCCGCGGCGCCCAAAGCCCGTGTCGTATTCCTGCTCGATACCCCCATCATGCAAGCCAAGAACTACGTCCTGGCCGTGAGCGCCCTTCTGTGGCTGAATGGCACCGCCGACCGCCAGTGTAAAGACCCCGTGAGATTCTTCTATGGCAGCCGTGACTGTGACGTGATCTACCTGGAAAACGTGTTACCGCTGGCAACCATCAAGCACATCATCGGTCAATACCTGGAAACCGGACAGACGACCCGCCGGGCCATGCAGCGCCCCGACTGGCGCCCGCCGACTGACCAGCAGGAAGTGGCTGAAGCACTCCGAGCCATACCCCCCTGGGGAATTGACTACGACCAATGGCTCGCCTGCCTGATGGGGATCCATGCCGAGTTTGGCGACGCCGGCCTGCCGCTCGCCTGCGCCTGGGCCGATGGAGGCCCCAACGAGGTCGAGCGCAAGTGGAAGTCCTTCAAGCCATCTGGCAACGGGCAAGGGTCGGTCAGCATCGCAACCGTGTTTGCCCTGGCAATGCAGCATGGCTGGCACAAACAGATTTGACAATTATCGCAAACATGCTACAATGACAGCAAAGGAGTTTAGATAATGCCAAAATTCTACACCGTGCAAGACCTGGCAACAATGCTAGGCGTCAGCAAGTTTACCGTTTACCAGTGGATTTACTGCGGCGACTTGCGCACAATCCAGATGAAACCAAAGAGCGCCCACCGCATCCCGGAAAGTGAAGTCAGGCGCCTCACCACACTTTCGCCGATGACCGAGCAACCCGTGCCGGAGGCTTGACATGGCTCCAATGCCCTGGTTTCGTTTCTACAGCGAGGCTGTCCGAGACACGAAGCTGCGCCGGATTGCCAGAAAGACAGACCGCCCATTTGCTGAGACTGTCGGTACATGGGCAATTATCCTATCGTTTGCCAGCGAAAGCCCGAAGCGCGGCACCCTTCTACTCTCAGACGGAAACCCGGTTGACCCTGACGACATATCAGACGTTGCCGGATGTAACGCCGATGAAACGTTACAGCAACTCCAAAGTAACGGTATGATAACCGTTACAGATGGCATTATCTGCGTTTCTGCCTGGAATAAGCGCCAGTACGAAAGCGATAACAGCACTCCCCGTGTCAACAAGTTTAGGGACAAGCAAAGAAACGTTTCAGAAACGTTACATGAGCGTTACAGTAACGCCGATGTAACACCCCCAGAGTCAGATACAGAGTCAGACTCAGATACAGACTCAGAGACATACCCAGAGACAGAGGTAGAGGTAGATAGGCGCCCCACGGCGCAAAGCACGCCGACCACCACCAAAGCCTTTGATCCCAAATTGGCCGAACGTATGGAGATGGCTCGTCAATACGAAACCGTTATGGGGCAAGTGGTAAGTCCTACCAGCTACCTCGAAATGACGAATTACATGAAGAAACTTCAAGCCCGCGATGCTGTGTCATGGTGGTCACTGGCAATCACGGAAACCACCGGCGCCAAGCGCCCTGGCTGGCAATACATGAAGGCGATTCTGGAAGCCTGGCTAGCCGCCGGTCAGCCGTCAACCAATGGCAAAGCCACGGCCCCAAAGCCAAACAAGCCATCCCGTTTTGTCGTGGCAGTTGGCGACGAAAACGTGTGGTACAGGTCCGAGAATGGCGTGGACGTGGAAGAACGCCGGGAAGCGAGGCCGATATGATAAGCCCAGAATTGGCCGTGATCGAAGCGATGTTCAAGGATGGCTTGCGCCGGGTGATGGCGGAAGATGACCCAGAGGACATCAGGCAGTGGGCAAGTGCTACGCTTGCCCGGTTGGGCGGTGGTGACACTTCCGCCGTCATGACGTGGCCGCAGTCGTTTGACTTTACCGATGCGATGCTGGCAGAGTACGCCCGGCAAGCCGCCATTCCAGAGGCGCAGCGCAAGATTCTCTCGTGGCCCTGGTCGTCATGGGCAAGCCGGATTGAACCATTGGAGCCTGGTATGCTGGCCGTCATCACGGCGCCAGACGGACAAGGCAAGACCATTTACTCCGAGGTGCTCGCCGAGCATTGGGCAAAGCACAAAAACCGGGTGGTGTTCGTTCACTACGAACTCAACCGCAAGCTGATGATGTTGCGCCGCCTGGCGCGGCACACAAGCATAACCGTTCGTGACCTGAAGGCTGGCATCTTGCCGCCTGAGTCCGTCAACCGTATCGCCGCCGTGCGCCCTGGCCTGGTCTCGTGGGATGGCTATATTTCCTACGTCCACACGCCCGGCTGGTCAATGGAGCGCACCTGCGCCGAACTACACCGGCTTCATGCCGAAGGCGAGTGTGACGTGATCGTGCTTGATTACCTGGAGAAGGCGCAGCCCAGCCCCAGGCAAGCCAAGTTGCACATGGACTGGTATCAGCGCGAGACGGACAACGTCGAGCAGATCAAGACCCTGGCTGAATCAACCGGGATCCCCGTCTTGATGGTTGCGCAGATGAGCAAGGCGGGCAAGGGGCAAGGCACCAACACCGTAGACCGTAATGCCATGACCGGCTCTGGCGAGAAGTCCAACCGCGCAAACCTGGTTGTGCTATTGCGCCGTGACCGTGACGACCTGGCCGGCTACAGCAGCATTGTGGACGTAATCATAGACAAGAACACAATGGGCGGCACAAGCACCTTCCAGCAGCAGATGCAGCCGCAGTATTACAGGGTAGGAGATATAGCATGAGACAAGCCGACTTCCCTACCCCCTGGCATGTGATTCACAATGGCCGATGCACCGCTGAGTTTGACAGCGAAGCCAGCGCCCGGCTGTATGTCGAAGTGCGCAAGTTGACGGGTGCGACCGTCGAGAGGAGCCAACCATGATACCCACGACCCGCATTACCGAACCTGACAGCAATCGCCACCTGACAATCTCAGACGTGATTGCTCAGCTTGAAGTCCTGCGCCAGCAGTACGGCGACCTGCCTTGCTATATCTACAGCGGTGACCGAAAGGCGAGCGTGCCGTTGTTGTCTCTGTGCATCTATACTGACCATTGGCATCGGGTGCATTTTTCGCCGCAGACCGGTTCGGTTTGCGACGAAATGTACGAAGACCTGCGGGAAGAAAACGAGCGCCTACGCCAGGCGATAAGGAGCCAACCATGACCGACATACTAGCCGCCGTTCTTATGGCGCTAATGGGCCTATTGATTCTGATTCTGGCGCTTGTGCCGTTTGCCCCCATCATCGGCGCCTGGCTGCGCAGCCGTCAGCCCGCTCCGACCTGCGGCAACTGCCGCTATTTCGCCAAGCACTTCGACGGCACATTCTGCGACCGCCGGGCGATTTGGCGCCTGCGCACCGACCCGAAGTGCAATAAAAGGACGGATTACAAGCGCCGTGTCCGCGGAAAAGCAGACCATGCCATAGACGTGATACTGCCAGCTAACAGGTCGCAAGGAGCGGGCAAGAAGCGATGGTACGAAACCAAAGACTTTGCTTCTGTTCTGGAGTTGGCCCGAACATGACCCGTCACCGCCCGCCCGCCCTGCCTGAGTCCGCAGTCATGCGCCAGTGCGCCGACTACGCCGTCATGCGCGGCGCCCTCGTGATTCGGGTGAATGCGGGTGCCATGCCAACCCCTGACGGGCGCTGGTTTCGTGCTTCGCGCTGGCGTGCGCCCGGCCACCCGTGGCACGAAACCGGCGTCAGCGACCTGATTGTGATCTGGCAGGGGCGGGTGTTTGTGGTCGAAACGAAAGCGGAAGGCAACACGATCAGCCAGGCGCAAGACGAATTCTTGGAGGCCGCTGATCAGTCCGGAGCCGTTGTGGTGGTTGCTTATAGCATTGACGACTTGCGGTTAGCAATGGACACATAGCGCCCCCATCGTGCCGTGTACCCCCTGTTTTTTGCCAATTTCGGCCATCGTAGAGGCAATGCGCCGAAAGCAAGGAGAGCAACATGCAAGCGCAAAACGCCAACCCGAAGCCCACCGCCGCAGAAGTCGAAGCCGCCTGGGCTGCCTACGAGCGGGCATGGCAAGCCGCCGAAGCGGGCGATTGGACGGAAGAACTGGCAGCCGCTTCGGCGGAAGCCGCAGGGGCATACTACAAACTGAGGAATGCAGCGGAAGAGGTGCAAGCGTGAAAGTCAAAGTCATCAATCCGGTTCGGGTGTCATCTGCGTTTGATCGCACCTACCCGGATGGCAGTCAGTTCGTCCACGTCAAGGACGCTGACGGAAAATTCTACATGGGCGATGTTAAGGCGGGTCAGCCGTTAGCCGAAGCCGACTGGACGCTAACCTACCCGATGGCCTAAATGCCTATTGACAAACCGCCCGCCGAGGTGAAGACTAGAAGCGCATGGTTTGCTCCTCTCTGTGTTGGGTTACGGGTAGACGGGAACGGGAAACGCCAGCGGAATTAACGCCGCTGGCGTTTTCTTTTGCCTTGCGGCCATTTTGGGTATTGACAAGATTAACCCTATCTGGTACAATGAGTGCAAAGGGGGCAAGAATGGAAGACAGTCAATTTATGACGGTTGCGGAAGTCGCAGCCGAGTTGAACGTAAACGAGACGACGCTTTACAACTGGCTGCGCGTGGGAACGCTGCGCGGCTATCGGATGGGCGCCCTGTGGCGCGTCGCGCGCGTAGACCTTGACGCCTTCATCGCCGCCGGGCGCAACGTACCAACGCAGGCGCCGGAAGTGGTGACCCATGACAACCTGGATATTTATTGACATGGACGGTGTGGAATGGGCCGTCACGTCATCTGGCATGACTCGGCTTTTTCGCAAGCGCACCCCGTGGATTCGATTTTCCGCATGGGTGCGAAAGGTGTGGAAGGTGGTTAGACCATGAATGACATTGTGACCGCAATCCTGGTTCTAGGAGCCGTGCTGTTCGTCCTGGCCTTCATCGGCGGCGCCTGCCGGATTGGGACAGGCGACGGGGAGGGCGGGGAATGAAACGCCTACTTGTCAGGCGAAAACGGTCGGCTGATGGCTGACTCGCCCGGCCTGCTCCGCCGTCTCGCCAATGCCGCCGTCGCTGGGCTGAGGCTCTTGGCCGTGGGCCTCGCCGCCCTGGCCCTGGCGGTTGTGGCCGCAGTGACGACGGTGATCGGCGTCGCGGCCAAAGTCGCCGCGGCGCTGTTGGGTGAGCTGGCGCGGCTGGCGCAGGCCGTGCTGCCCTGGCTGCTCGGTGTGATCCCCTGGCTGGCACGCGGCGCAATCGCCGGCGCAGCCTGTTACGCGGTTGTGATCGTCTGGCCTGGCGTGTTTTTGGCCTACAGTGCAGATATGCCCGCGCTCCCGGCCGGCGCACTTGCCAGCGTCGTCGTCGTATGCCCCATTGCCCTGGCCGTTGTCGCCAGACGCTGGGGCGCGCTACTCGGCGCCATTGCCGTGATGTTCATCATCGGTCATGGCCTCATCATCGCCGGTCCGCTGCTGCGGGCCTTTGCCGTTGTGCTTGTCATGGCCGCGATGGCTATGACGCCAATTTTCAGTCACAGGGAGGAATCAGACAATGAATTTCGAGGAAGTAACCCGCAATGGCGGAACCAGCCTGCTGAAGAACCTGCTGCGGGCGATTCTGGTGCTGGTGACGGGGTACATGACGTGGAGCTTTCTCCAAACCATGATGGGGCCTGACGGCCTGATCGTGGCGGCCCTGGGCCTCGTAGCCTTCGAGGGCGGGATGGTTTTTTGGGAAAAATACTACAACGACACGGCGCTGAGCAACCAGCAGGTGCTGATCAGCGGCTGCATGATCTTAATTGATTTGACCGGCGTGGCCCTGGCTTTCGTGGGCGAGGTGATTCTGAATCGGCCGGACGTGGTCTTTCCTGAGTGGCTGCCGTTGATCTCGCTGATCGGCACGGTGGTCGTGATCATCGCCAACGTCGCCGCGTTCATCGGCGTTTCGGTGTTCGATCCGATGCGTTCCATGCAGCGCGTAGATCGGCAGACGGCGCTGGCGCGCATGATGGCCGAGCTCAAGATCAAGTCGAGTACGGCGGCGCAGCTTATGGCGGACAGCGATCAGCTTGCCATCGAGGTGGCGCCGGGCCGCAGCCGTGCCGCCGTCGAAGAACTGCGCCGGCAGTACAATGTCGTTGCGACGCATGTCAACGGGAGCGAGCCGCTGCCCCCTTTTGGCACGACCCAGACGCCGGGCGTGGCCGCCAAATCCACGCCGAAGCGCCCCTAGCGGTTACTGGCACGGTGCCAGTACTGGCACATGACGGAGCCTCTCAGGCTGCCGGGGCTTTTGCGGACTCTGGACAACGGCAGCCTGTTGACAATGCCGGAAGCGTAGATGCACCTCGGAGTGCTCCGCTTCCGGCGGCTATCCCCGATGTGCCAGAAGAGTTCTTTGATGACGTGGTGGCTGACATAGCCGATGTGCCAGTACTGGCACAAGCGCCAAAGCCGAGCAAACAAGCCGGCTGGCGCATAGAGCGATTTGGAGCGCCTGGTCAAGACGGCAAAGGCCGCTACTGGCAGTGGCGCAAGGGACGGGGGAAAGCGAGGCAAAGTGCATATGGCGGGAAAGTCTAGCAAGGCAATTGTGCCAGAAAACGTCCTGCGTGACGTGTTCATCACCGGCCTGCGTGAGATAAAGCGGGCGGGTATCGAGGTCAGGGTTGGCAATACTGGCACCGCCCTGGTTGTGGCAATCGAGGCATGGCGCTTGTGTTCCAACTGCGGGCAGGTTGTGCCAGCAAACGACATGGCAACGGCGACCATGTGCCAGGAATGTGCTCAGGCGGGTGTGCCAGTACTGGCACAGAGGGAAGCGGTGCCAGCATGACGCATGATTTTGCAACCCGGTGCCGAACGGCGCAAGAGTGCATACCGCAAGGCGTGCCATTCCGTGACCGGCTGACGGCGCTGCATGACGCCATGCTGGCACGTATCGCCGAACTCGAAGCGGAAAACGAACGGCTACGGGCCGACGTGACACCAGAGGGCCAGCCATGAAGGACATCAAGTCCGGCATGACGAGAGTACAGGCCGTCATCACCCCTGCGCTGAGTGACGCAACCGGGCCGCTTGGCCTGGTTTAAGTGAGCGAAATGATGTGCCTGTCAAAGGCGCAGGTGTACGGCTGGCTCGGCGCCGGGTTGCCTGTTACCAGAATTCTGCGGGGCCCGGGCAATGTAAAAATCACGGTTGACGCCACCGAACTGCGGGCCTGGTTGGAAGAGCACAAGCCGGCCGTGTGGATGCCGGTCACTGGCGACGGCCTGCTATGTACCAGAAGCGAGTACCTGCAACGGCTTGGCATGTGCCAGAACATGCTAGAGAGGTGGGGGGCAACATGACACGTCACATCTTCGGTTTGTTCATCATCGGCCTGGCCGCCTACGGACTGACGCAAGGCCAGTGGGTGCTAGGCATCATCGGCGCCGCGGCCGGACTGGCGATTGTCACGCCACGGCCTGGGGAATGGGGGCAACCATGAGCGATCTGGTACACTTGGCTTTCAGCCTCGTGATTAGCGCAGGCGTGATAGCCGAAGCGGTGAAGAAATACGAGTATCACGGCCACCCGCTTGATCGTGAGCGGATGCGCCTGCTCGTTGCCGCCGTTGTGGCAAACTGCGGCCAAATCACGGAGGCGCTTGATGCCTGACAGCCTGCCGCCCATGACGCAAGAGGAGGCGCTGGCGCTGATCAATCGGGCGTGGCGCAAGAACCAGTCGTCAACGACTCACTATGACGGCTGTTGGCGGGTGCACCTGGCCTGCGCAGTCGCAGAGATTGAACGGCTAATGAAGCTGCTAGAAGCCAAAAGCTGATAGCCAAAGCCCATGAGCAAGGTGCGCTCATGGGCTTTGTGTTTTTGACGCAATGCGTCAAAACTCGTCAAAAACTCGTCTCAAAACCTGTTGACAGATTGTATATCGCATGATATACTTAGGTCAAGATTGAGAGAAAAGGAGAAACGACATGAAGGCCATTATCAAGCTAGTTGAAGCGCCAAGCGGACAGATCATACCGACCTACGAGAATGCCGAAATGATCAGCGGCGAGATCGAATTGGAAAGTACCGCAGCGGCAGCCAGCATCTACAGCGCAGAGAAGATGCTGCGCCAGCACGTGGATGAGTGGGGAAGAATTCCCCACAATGTCATCCTGAACGCGTACCGGGTGCTGCGGACTGATGGAAATTGCCGCAAGAACGGGAAGTTGATGCAAAGCAAGTTCGCCGGCCGCGACGATGCGACCGGTGAAACGTTTTCTGCCGGAACGGAGATTTATTTCCGCAATGGCAACGCTGTGATCGCCTCCCCGAAGGCGAACACCGATTGGATCAAGTAATCAGCAGCCCCCAGGCCCCCCGACCTGGCTACGAGACAGAAGGAGCTCGAGATGGAATACGCAAAGGTGATCGAGAAGTGGGGCGCCAAGACCCCCAACGGGCGCGAAAAGAAATGGGTTCTGCGCATGGGGAAGACCGGGCGCGGCGAGGAACTAATCACCGTCGCCTATTGGCCATGGAGCGGCCCCTCAATTGAGGCCGCAGAGCGAACTATCCGGGACTCGGCCAAGCGTGCCGGCGTCGCGATAATCTGGTAGGTTGAAGCCCCGCTATGCTCATCATCTTGGATAAGGACGGGACGCTGATCGCCTCATGCGGCAAGCGTCCCGTCAACACGCCGGCCGAACAGCGGCCTCTGCCTGGCGTCGTCGCCAAACTGGCAGCTTTGCGAAAGGCCGGCCACACGCTGGCAATCGCCAGCAATCAGGGCGGTGTAGCCTGGGGATTTCTTTCGGAGCGTGAGGCGCAGTCTCTCGTCAAGGATGCCGCCCGCAAGGTTGGCGGCGTTGATTTCTGGCGCTGCTGCTGCTACGACGAGCGGGCAGCGGAGCGCAACCCCCGAAATCCATTCGCTCGCCCATCCCCACGGCGCAAGCCGTCACCTGGGATGCTTCGGGAGATCATGAGCGCGGCCGGCTCTTCACCAGCCGAAACGCTCATGGTGGGCGACCAGGACAGCGACCGCCAAGCCGCCCAAGCCGCCGGCTGCCGCTTCTCATGGGCGGCCGACTTTTTCGGATGGAAAAGGTAACCCAATGAAACAGGGAAAATTCATGCGTCTGACTGAGGCGCAAATCACCTGGCTCGCTGCCGCCACCGCCGACGGCCGCAGCGAAGCCAACGTGATTGGCGAACTGATTGATCGGGCGGCCACCGGCGTCTGGTTGCCCGTCCCGAAAGGCACCCTGGCCGCTTACCAGGCGTGGGCGGACTACGAGCAGACCAGTCTTGAGCATATGCTGCTGCGTGGGCTTGAGAGCGGCCTCCTGGGGCGACAGGAGCCACCGGACCAGGAAACCGACCCAGACGAATAGGACTACAACAAAGGAGTGAGGCACATTTATGATTGTTTGAGGGGCGCCATCCCCGCACCAACCTGGCAACCGGCTCGGCGAGCAAGCTCCCTCCGTGAGGAGGTTGCACGGCCCATACGCCGCCCGTATAAACCTGGCTTTGCCCGTCATCTGCTCCGCTTCTCCAAGCGCAGCATCCCCACCACCAACCGGGCAAAAATTCACACCGGCGGCGACTCTCGAGTCGCCGCCACAGTGACGACGGGCAACCGTCGCAAGAGGAGATTAGAGTGTCTGATTTGAATGTTCGTAAGGCCGCCGGAAGCGCGGCGCTCGTTTTTCCACCGTCCCAAATCGAAGTGTTCCAGGTCGCCCTGGGAACCGGTGTGCGAGCCTTCCTACTCGAAGGCGAGCCAGGCACCGGCAAGACGGCCCTGGGTCGCGCTCTTGGCGCCCAGGCCGTCAACCAGGGCGGCCACTTTGTTTTCGCACAGGCGAACGCCTGGGCGTCGGACGAGTTCCTTATCCGGGGTATAGACCTCGCCGGGTTCGTCGAGAACGACCCCGACCGGGTTTATGCGCCCGGCCTGTTGATGACGGCCGCGCGGCTGAGCGCAGAGACGCCGCGCGCGCCGGTCTTCGTCTTGCTCGATGAGTGGGACAAGACGCGGCCGGTGGCGGACGGGCTAATGTTGGCGGCGCTCGAGGAACGGCTGGTCGTGGATGCGGCCGGCCGGCAACTCGGCAGTATTGGCGACAACGCGATCTTCTGGATCACGTCGAACGCCAGCCGTGAATTGCATCCGGCGCTGCTGCGGCGGGTACTGCGCCAGCGGCTGAATCCGCTGGACAAGCCAAACCTGGTAGCCCTGCTGCGCCAGGCCGGCGTGGGCCAGCACGTGGCAACCTACCTGGCCGCGCTGCGTGACCAGGTGCACGGCAGCACGATGTTGACGCTGCCCGATCTGCTGCGGGTGGGTGGCATCGTCGGCGGGCTGTCCAGCGTGGACGCCTGCCGGTTTCTGCTGGCCGGCTTTGGCTTGACCGGCGGCGAGGGCGCTGATCTGTGGGCGGCGGTCTGCCGGGACCGCAAGGCGGCGTCATGAAGACCGTTGTCTACAAAGCCGAGTCGGGCGGGAAGCGATTCGGCCTTGGCAATTACCACGGAGAAAGCGGAATCCCCGCCGTCCGTGTCCTTCAGGAGTGGCAGAACGTATGCTACTGGGGGCTGACTGGCGTCCCTTGCGCCGACGATCAGCCCGACTTCCCATGCCTGGCAGGGCAAATGCTGAGCTATAGCCAGGTGCAATCCCTGGCGAGCCGGCACCCCGGGCTTGGCTTCGTCAGGGAAGATGAGGCCGAAGCCAAGAAGCCGGGTGACGGCAAGGCTCCGACGCAGCAGGCCCAGGGCGGCCCGGCGGGAAAGCCGTTCGTCCAGGTCAAGGCGTCGTTGAAGCCGGGCGGTGGCAGCCGTGGCAGTCGCAAGTCCGTCATCTGGCGTCCGTTCCCGACGCCGAAGAAGGCGGACGTGGCCAAGGCGCGGCGGGTGCTGACGGCCATGTACGAGGAGGCCGTAGAGCACGCGCGCGAAGTTGCGCCGATCCGCTGGTCACCCGGTCGACTGGCGGTCTACGGGCGCATGGGCCAGCCGGACCGCGCGCGCGTGTGGGAGGAGCAGGGGCTGCCCCGGCTGCTGCTGGCGATTGACAACTCCGGTAGTATCGGCGGGCAGGTGGACAACCTGCGCGCGTTCGGGGTGGCGATGGCCGAAGCGGCGCCGTGGCTGCTGGTGATGGCGGCGCCGAATGGGGAGCCGTCACCCCTGGCTGTCCGTGGTTGCGGCACGGACAAAGATCCAAGGATGGCGATTGACGCCATCCTTGACGGTGAGAACTGGACCCCGCCGGGAGTTGGTGGCTCGGGCTATGACGCCTGGGCAAAGGTAGATTGGCGCGCGGTGTGCCGCGCGGCCAACGTCATGGGGATCGTCTACGTAGGCGACTACGAAGACGAATGGCTGAAGCAGTTCCCGGATGCGCGCCGGGGGACGATCTCGATCCAATACTGTGCGCAGAAGCGCGCGGTGGAGATGGCAAGCGGCGCGTACGCGCGGGAGCGCGCATGGCCGGCGGTGGTGGGGATGGATGGCAGCATCGAGCGCAGCCTGGCGGCGCTGGAATTGCTGCTGGCAGCGTGGAAGAGAGGGTAGGCGATGAGGATTTTGGTTGATCTGTCCGCAGTTCGTCGCCTGCGCCCCACGACGCAGGCGGGCGACCGCTGGTACTACTGCGCGGCGGCGCCCACGCGCGCCATCGTGCGCGTGGATGGCAGCGACCTGGTGAGCCTAGTCGGCTACGTCGTGGATGCGCAGGTCGGGTGGGACGGCGGCACTGCCGGCTTCGTGCGGGAGGCCAACGAGGGCCGTCAGCATACGAAGGTGACGATCCGACGGCGGCTCGATGGAGGTCAGTACGACGCCACGTTGAGCGCCGTGCTGGCTAAGGCGCCTAGTAAGTAGGATGAGTAGAATTTGACAAATTCTGCGGTGCGTGTATAATGACAGTGTAATCTCCTGTGGAGATTGAGACGCACGCTTACCGCAACGCCTTACATTTTTTTGATTTGTCGCAAGACAACGAATCGCCTGCGGGCGATTGAGACGATTGTTTCGAGGTTGATCCCACATTGGATTGTGGAATCATAAGCAAAAGCCGGCTGGATAACCAGCCGGCTTTTTGCTATCCGCTATCGCCGCGGCGGCAAGCGCCACCAACGCCGCAGATCAGGGGATCCCCTCATACGCTGCCATTTGGGACGATGAGGGACACGAAGTTGTCATGATAGCGGGCGAGGGTACTCTGTTTCCCCTACGGTATCGCCGTGGGCGTCGGGTGCGCAGCCCAGTAGTTGTAAGCCTGCCCCGGCGTACTCAGATATGCCGTGCTGTAGGTCGTGCCGGTCGTCCACTGGCTGCTACCCGTGACGCTTGACCACGACCGGCTGACAATCACAACCCCGTCAGCGTC
>CXWK01098938.1_pt1 | contig 60767 bp, 59 predicted proteins | sample 590851 | NCBI WGS metagenome assembly CXWK01 (sample SAMEA3498364, study PRJEB10139) | wastewater metagenome | biome: wastewater treatment plant; material: activated sludge | place: Denmark | collected 2014-08-01 | reverse complement strand
CTGTTGCCTGGCACGCCGCCTTCGCGAGCAGGCTCGCTCCCACAAGGTCCGTATTCCTCCCACCTATTCGCGGTATCCTGCACCCTCTGATTACGGACGCTTTTCCATGCTGGTGATTTCCAACAACGTGCATCTGCCGGATGCCGAGATCGAATTGACGGCCATTCGCGCCCAGGGGGCCGGTGGGCAGAACGTCAACAAGGTTTCCAGCGCCGTGCACCTGCGCTTCGACATTCCGGCCTCGTCCTTGCCCGAGTTCTACAAGGAGCGGCTGCTGGCGCTGCGCGACAGTCGCATCACCAGCGAAGGCGTGCTGATCATCAAGGCCCAGCAATACCGGACCCAGGAGCAGAACCGCGCCGACGCGCTGGAGCGTTTGGTCGAGTTGATCCAGAGCGCTACCAAGGTCGAGAAGAAACGCCGGCCGACCAAGCCGACCCTCGGCTCGAAAACTCGTCGGCTTGAATCCAAGAGCAAGCGCGGCAACATCAAGGCCGGGCGCGGCAAGGTGGATTTCTAGCCAGCGTCTCGCGCTTGTCGATGCCTTGGGGCTTGCCGATACAGGTAGATGCAGAGCATCAGACTGCTTAGCGCGGCAATGGCGGCGAACAGGAAGATCGAGGCAAAGCCGAATCCCGCCGCAATCGCACCGGCCAACGGCCCGGTGATCCCCAGTGACAAGTCGATGAACAGCGAATAGGCGCCGACCGCCGCACCACGACTGGAGGCCGGCACCAGGTTGACCGCTTCGACACCCAGTGCCGGGAACACCAGCGAGAAACCAAAACCGCTCAATGCCGCGCCCGCCAACGCCCAATGCGCATCGGGTGCCAGCCACAGCAGTAACAGGCCGAGGGTTTCCACCGACAGGCAGGCAATCGCCACGCGAAAACCGCCAAGGCGATTGATCAGGTTGCCAAACAGCAGGCGCGCACCGATGAAGCTCGCTCCGAACAGGCTCAGGCACAACACGGCGTTGTCCCATTGCTGGGTGGCGTAATACAGGGTGATGAAGGTGGCGATGGTGCCAAAGCCAATCGAGCCCAGGGCGAGGCCGCAACCGTGGGGCAAGACCCGACCGAGCACGTGCATGAACGGCAAGCGTTCACCGACAACGATGGGCGCAGCGATTTTCGGCCACGCCAGCAGCAGGCCAAGTACCGCCAGCAGCACAATGCTCACGCCCATGCTCCACAAGCCCATCTGCTTGACCAGCAACACGCCCAAGGGCGCGCCCACCGCTAATGCGCCGTAACTGGCGATGCCGTTCCATGAGATGACCTTGGCGGTGTTCGCCGCGCCGACCCGGCCGATGCCCCAGCCAATCGAGCCGGAACCCACCAGGCTTTCTGCGCTGCCGAGCACCAGGCGGCCGATCAGCAAACTGATCAGGCTGAGCATCGGCAGGCTTTGGGTCCAGGCCGATAGCAGCATGAACACGCCGCTCAAGCCACAGCCCGCCAGGCCATACATGACCGCCAGTTTGCTGCCCTTGTTGTCGATGATTTTCCCGGCGTAGGGGCGGCTGAGCAGGGTGGCCAGGTACTGCACGCTGATCACCAGCCCGGCGATTACGGCGCCAAAGCCCAGGTCGCTATGGACATAGCCTGGCAGTACCGCCAAGGGAATGCCGATGTTGAGGTAGCCGATGAAGGTAAACAGGACGATGGAAACGACTTGCAGCGTGACCGCCAGGGGGCGCTGTTGTTCAGGCATGGGTAAAGGTCCACGGGAAAGCAGGATAGATAGGCTGCTTATGATAGCGGCGCGAGCGGCCGTGGGTCGTGGAAAAAGTAAAACTATTTTGTCGTGCGGGAGCGATCAGGGCTTGGCAGGCGCTACCAATTGCGTGGTAACCAGGGCGGCCAGGGCATTTTCTTCGCTGCCAAAGCGGGCGAGCAGCGCGGCTTGTTTTTCGGGAGAGAGGCGATTCCAGATCTCGATCATTTTCTCGGCGGTGCCGATCAGGACGCTGGCTTGGGCTTCGGAAAATTCGTCGGTCATGGAGGGCTCACTGTTCAGGCGGTGTGGAAAGCGCATGTTAGCGCTTTCCACACAGTCTGTACGGCGGGTGTTTCAGTCTTCGCTGTCAGCCTGGCGGCAGTCAGTGGCTTCTTTCGGCTCGGGCTGTTGGGCACCGGCTTGTTGCGTGGTCGTCTGCTCAGGTACGTGCAGGCTTGGGAAGGGGAGATTAGGAATCTCGTGCATGGTCGCGCTCCTCGCTAAGTCTGTTGATAGATCTGGTCGATCCGCGCTTTCAAAAAAGCCTTGGCAGGATACAGGAGTAAAAATGACAAATAGACTTTTATATCTATTTGTTTCGACGAATGGGATTGTCTAGACAGGTAGTGAAGAACGTGGAAGTCGATCGTTCCCACGCTCTGCGTGGGAATGCCTCCACGGACACTCTGCGTTCGGCTTTGGATGGGACGCGGAGCGTCCCGGGCTGCATTCCCACGCGGAGCGTGGGAACGATCAGTGAAGGAGCGTCCCGGGCTGCATTCTCACGCGGAGTGTGGGAATGATCAGTGAAGGAGAGTTATTTGCAGACTTTCGCGATGGCTTCGGCCAACAGGTCAAGGCGCGACGCATCGATCCCCGCCACGTTCGCCCTGCCCGAGCTGACCATGTACACGCTGTGGTTATCCCGCAGGTCTTTCACTTGTTCAGGTGACAACCCGGTGTAGGAAAACATCCCGCGCTGCACGCCAATGTGCGCAAAGCGCTCACGCAAACCGTAGGCCTCCAGCGCTTCGAGCAAACCGCTGCGCAGTTGTGCAATGCGCAAGCGCATGGTTTCCACTTCGTCGGCCCAGAGGTTTTTCAGGTCCGGGTCGCCGAGGATGGTCGCCACCACGGCAGCGCCGTGATCGGGCGGCGTCGACCACAGGTTGCGGGCGATGTTGGCCAGTTGGCTGCGGATGTCGGTCAGCTTGTCCGCAGATTTCGCGCAGACAATCAGCGCCCCGGTGCGGTCGCGGTACAGGCCGAAGTTCTTCGAGCAGGAACTGGTGATCAGGACTTCCGGCAATTCGGCGGCAAACAGTCGAGTCGACCACGCGTCCTGCTCCAGGCCGTCGCCAAAGCCCTGGTAGGCGAAGTCGATCAGCGGCAGCAACTCGCGCCGACGCACCACCTCCAGCACCCGGCGCCAGTCATCATGGGACAGATCGAAGCCGGTCGGGTTGTGGCAGCAGGCGTGCAGCAGTACCACGTCGCCCTTGGGGGCTTCATTGAGCACGGCAAGCATGGCATCGACGTCGAGACGGTTGTCGCTGCCCACGTACGGGTAATGACTGACCTTGACCTTGGCCGCGGCGAAAATGGTTTCGTGGATCGGCCAGGTCGGATTGCTCAGCCAGACCCCACGGCCTGGCAGGCACTGGGCGATGAAGTCGGCACTCAAGCGCAACGCCCCGGTGCCGCCCGGGGTCTGGGTGGCGCCGGCGCGCTGTTCGGCGATCAGCTTCGAGTCGGCGCCGAGCACCAACTCGTTGATGACTTTGCCAAAAGCCGGGTCGCCATGACCGCCGATGTAGGTCTTGGTGGTCTGGCGATCCACCAGTCGCGCCTCAGCGAGTTTCACGGCCTGGGGAATCGAGGTCAGGCCCTGGGCGTCTTTATAGACACCCACGCCAAGGTCGAATTTGCGCGGGTTTGGGTCCTGCGCATAGGCCTCCATCAGGCCGAGGATCGGGTCGCCGGGCACCCGGCCGATGGCGTCGAAATGCATTATTTGCGGCCCTCGGCGTCCTTGGCCACTTCGTCTGTGCGCGCCGCCATGATGAAGTCGTTGCGGTGCAGGCCCTTGATCGAGTGGCTCCACCAGGTCACGGTGACTTTGCCCCACTCGGTCAGCAGGCCAGGGTGATGGCCTTCGGCCTCGGAGATTTCACCGACGGCGTTGGTGAACGCCAGGGCGTGCTTGAAGTTCTTGAACAGGAAAACCTTTTCCAGCTGCATGATGCCGTCGCGAACTTCGATGTTCCAGTCGGGGATCTGCTTGATCAGGATCGGCAGTTCTTCGTCGCTGACTTGTGGGGCGTCGGCGCGGCAGGCTTCGCAGTGGGCTTGGGTTAATGCGGTCATGATGGGTTCCTGAAATCGTATTATTGGAATTCGGCCGTCAATGTCACCACGCTAAAGCAAAGCGTCGGTTCCGGACAGGCTCACTTGATGCTAAAAGCTGCGGATCACGCGGCTTTTGGTTTTGGCGGAAATTTTGGCGCGTGCAGACCCATCTGCATCGCTTGCTTGACCATGCCCATGATGTCTTCGTGGGCCAGGTCGAACAGGCGCTTGAGGTTCGGCAGCACAAAATACAGCGGTTGCAGGATGTCGATACGGTAAGGCGTGCGCATGCACTCCAGCGGATCGAATGCCTGGCGCTCAGGCTCATCCGACAGGCAATACACGGTTTCCTTGGGCGAAGAAAGGATGCCGCCACCGTAGATGCGCTGGCCTTGCGGGGTGTCGAGCAGACCGAATTCGATCGTCATCCAGTACAGGCGCGCCAGGTACACGCGCTCTTCCTTGGAAGCCTGCAGCCCAAGTTTGCCGTAGGTGTGGGTGAATTCAGCGAACCAGGGGTTGGTCAGCAAAGGGCAGTGGCCGAAAATCTCGTGGAAAATGTCCGGCTCTTGCAGGTAATCCAGCTCTTCGCGGGTTCGAATGAAGGTAGCCACTGGAAACTGCTTGCTGGCGAGCAACTCAAAAAAGGTCTGGAAGGGAATCAGCGCCGGAACGCGGGCGACTTGCCAGCCGGTGGTTTCACCGAGGACCTTGTTGATCTCGCCCAGTTGCGGAATGCGGTCGTGGGGCAGACCGAGTTTTTCGATACCGTCCAGGTATTCCTGGCACGCACGCCCTTCGATCACTTTCAGTTGGCGAGTGATCAGCGTGTTCCACACCGCGTGTTCTTCAGCGGTGTAGTCGATAAAACCTTGGGCATCGGGCTCACGAGCCACGTATTGCGTCTGCTTCATGCTGCTCTCCTGCTAGGGGATTCGTTCTTGTTATGTACTGCTTTGGACCTAGGAATACCCCAACAATTGCATCGATGCAGCCGGTGAAACGCGTCCTGTGCGGGAAATACGCGGTCAATTCGTAAAGTTTTCGTTACGTATTGGGCGTCATCGCGCAGATGTTGAGATTGGCGGGTAGGAAAAGCCCTTCACCTGTCACATAATCTTGACGACAAAGTGAGCGCTCCTGCAGAAAAAATCCTGCGAGGGGCCTCTTCATCACTGTCCAGGCCTCTATATGCGTATCAAAGTCCACTGCCAGAACCGCATCGGCATCCTGCGCGACATTCTCAACCTGTTGGTCGAGTACGGCATCAACGTCGCTCGGGGCGAAGTGGGGGGCGAGCATGGCAATGCCATTTACCTGCACTGTCCGAACCTGATCAATATCCAGTTCCAGGCGCTGCGTCCGAAATTCGAGGCGATCGCCGGGGTGTTCGGCGTCAAGCGGGTAGGGCTGATGCCCAGTGAACGTCGACACATGGAGCTCAATGCGTTGCTCGGCGCGCTGGAGTTTCCGGTGCTGTCGATCGATATGGGCGGCTCAATCGTCGCGGCCAATCGCGCGGCGGCGCAGTTGCTGGGTGTGCGGGTGGATGAAGTGCCGGGGATTCCCTTGTCGCGTTATGCCGAGGATTTCGATTTGCCGGAGCTGGTGCGCGCCAACAAATCGCGGATCAACGGGCTGCGGGTCAAGGTCAAGGGCGACGTGTTCCTGGCCGACATCGCGCCCCTGCAGTCGGAGCATGACGACAGCGAAGCCATGGCCGGTGCGGTGTTGACCCTGCACCGTGCCGACCGGGTGGGCGAGCGCATCTATAACGTGCGCAAGCAGGAGTTGCGCGGCTTCGACAGCATCTTTCAAAGCTCGAAGGTGATGGCGGCAGTGGTGCGCGAAGCCCGGCGCATGGCACCGCTTGATGCACCGCTATTGATAGAAGGCGAAACCGGTACCGGTAAAGAGCTGTTGGCACGCGCCTGCCACCTGGCCAGCCCGCGTGGGCAATCGCCGTTGATGGCGCTCAATTGCGCCGGCCTGCCGGAGTCCATGGCCGAGACCGAGTTGTTCGGCTATGGCCCTGGTGCCTTCGAGGGCGCCCGGGCCGAGGGTAAGCTCGGACTGTTGGAGTTGACGGCCGGCGGTACGTTGTTTCTCGATGGTGTCGGGGAAATGAGTCCGCGGTTGCAGGTGAAACTGCTGCGTTTCCTGCAGGATGGCTGCTTCCGTCGCGTCGGCAGCGATGAGGAGGTTTACCTCGATGTGCGGGTGATTTGCGCGACCCAGGTCGACCTGTCCGAACTCTGTGCCCGGGGGGAGTTTCGCCAGGACCTGTATCACCGTTTGAACGTGCTGTCGTTGCACATCCCGCCGCTGCGCGAATGCCTCGACGGCCTGACGCCGCTGGTGGAGCACTTTCTCGATCAGGCCAGCCGGCAGATCGGTTGCCCGCTGCCGAAACTGGCACCCGCGGCTATGGACCGGCTCAGCCATTACCATTGGCCGGGTAACGTACGGCAGCTGGAAAACGTGCTGTTCCAGGCGGTCTCCCTGTGCGATGGCGGGACGGTCAAGGCCGAGCATATTCGTCTGCCGGATTATGGCGTGCGTCAGCCACTTGGCGATTTTTCGCTGGAGGGCGGGCTGGACGAGATTGTCGGGCGCTTTGAGAAAGCGGTTCTGGAGCGTTTGTATTCCGAGCATCCGAGCAGTCGGCAATTGGGTAAAAGGCTGGGGGTTTCGCATACCACCATCGCCAACAAGTTGCGTGATTATGAGGTGGGCAAGACAGAGTCTTAGCTGATTTTTGCGGTGATAGCGCACGCCTCTTCGCGAGCAGGCTCGCTCCCACAGGGGATCTTCAGTGCGCCGCAGATCCAATGTGGGAGCGAGCCTGCTCGCGAAGGCGGCGGTGGCCATCGCCCAAGGCCAAGCCTTGCCACCCACCGGCACGACACCGCCGGTTTTTCGTCTCTGACACAATCCCCCATTTCCCTCTAAATACCCTCAAGTCCTTTATTTGCCGGGCTTCGCGCCACCAAAAACAACTTGGTCTGCAAATTGCTTATGCCACGTCAGTACAGCATCGGGCGGCAAACGTCCGGCAGGCAGAGGAAAGCGTGTGGACAAGTACCTTTATGTGGCAATGACCGGTGCCAGCCAGAATGCACTGGCGCAAAAGGCTCATGCCAACAACCTGGCGAACATCTCTACCAGCGGCTTCCAGAAAGACCTGGAGCAGGCCCGCTCGATGCCGGTGTTCGGCGACAGCTTTCCGGCGCGCGCGTTTGCCTTGTCCGAGCGCCCGGCTACCGACTTTACCCCTGGCTCGCTGGTACAGACCGGGCGCGACCTCGATGTCGCCGTGCAAGGCAGTGGCTGGCTGGCGGTGCAGAACCCCGATGGCGGCGAAAGCTACGTGCGTACCGGCAGCCTGGTGGTGGACGCCTTGGGCGTACTGCGCGCTGGCAACGGCATGCCGGTGATCGGCAATGGCGGACCGATTGCCGTGCCGCCTGAGCAGCAGATCGAAGTCGGCGAGGACGGCACCATCAGCATCCGGGCGATGGGCGAAGGCCCGCGCGTCATGGCCGAAGTCGATCGCATCAAGCTGGTCAACCCGGACATCAAGAACATGACCAAGGGCCTGGACGGTTCGATCCACACCAAGGACGGTGCACCTGCGCAAGCGGATGCCGGCGTCAAGCTGGTGTCCGGTTTCCTTGAGTCGAGCAACGTCAATGCCGTGGACGAGATGACCCAGGTGCTGGCCCTGTCGAAGCAGTTCGAACTGCACATCAAGATGATGAACACCGCCAAAGAAGACGACCAGGCCATGGCTCGGGTCTTGCAGATCAGCTAATTACCAGAACGTCGCGCCGTAAAACAGGCGCACGAGGAGAATCGAATGCTTCCGGCTCTATGGGTTGCCAAAACCGGTCTGTCCGCCCAGGACACCAACCTGACCACTATTTCCAACAACCTGGCCAACGTGTCGACCACGGGTTTCAAGCGTGACCGCGCCGAGTTCCAGGACTTGCTGTACCAGATCAAGCGTCAACCAGGCGCCCAGTCGACCCAGGACAGCGAACTGCCATCGGGCCTGCGACTGGGTACCGGTGTGCGCATTGTCGGCACCCAGAAAAACTTCAACGCCGGCAGCCTGCAAACCACCGAGCAACCCCTGGACATGGCCATCGACGGTCGCGGCTTCTTCCAGATCCTGCAGCCGGACGGCACCACGTCCTACACCCGTGATGGTACTTTCCACCTGGACTCAAACGGCCAGATCGTCAACGCCAGCGGCTTTGCCCTGGAGCCGGCAATCGTCATTCCGAACGACGCCCAGACCTTCACCGTGGGCAAGGACGGCACCGTGTCCATCACCGTCGCCGGCAACCCGGCTTCCCAGGTGATCGGCAACCTGCAGACCGCCGACTTCATCAACCCGGCCGGCTTGCAAGCAGTGGGCAACAACCTGTTCCTGGAAACCGCCGCCAGTGGCGCGCCGCAAGTTGGCACCCCGGGCCTCGCCGGTTTCGGCACCACGCTGCAGAACACCCTGGAAACTTCCAACGTCAGCACCGTTGAAGAGATGGTCAACATGATCACCACCCAACGCGCCTACGAGATGAACTCCAAGGTGATCTCCACCGCCGACCAGATGCTCTCGTTCGTAACGCAGAATCTGTAATCAAGTCTATGAGGCGGCCGTGCGGCCGCCTGCAGCACCGTGAGGTAGGGTCATGAAACGCTTCGTCTCTGTTCTGGCATTGAGTGGGATTACCGCGCTCGCAGGCTGCGTGCCCGTGTCGCCCAAGCCCAATGACCCTTACTACGCCCCGGTGTTGCCGCGCACGCCGTTGCCGGCTGCCGCCAACAACGGTTCGATCTACCAGGCCGGTTTCGAGCAGAACCTGTACAGCGACCGCAAGGCGTTCCGGGTCGGTGACATCATCACCATCACCCTGAACGAGAAGACCCAGGCGAGTAAAAACGCCAACTCGCAAATTGGCAAGAACAGCAAGACCGGCATCGGCTTGACCTCGCTGTTCGGTAGCAGCGCAACCACCAACAACCCGTTCGGCGATGGCGACCTGAGCCTGAGCGCCAGCTATGAAGGTGACCGCGCGACCAAGGGCGACAGCAAGGCCGGGCAGGGCAACAGCCTGACCGGTTCGATCACCGTCACGGTGGCGGATGTCTTGCCCAACGGCATCATCGCCGTGCGCGGCGAGAAGTGGCTGACCCTCAACACCGGTGACGAACTGGTACGGATTGCCGGCCTGGTGCGCGCCGATGACATCGCCACCGACAACACCGTGTCGTCGACCCGCGTCGCCGATGCGCGCATCACCTACTCGGGCACCGGTTCCTTTGCCGATGCGAGTCAGCCAGGCTGGTTCGACCGTTTCTTCCTCAGCCCGCTGTTCCCTTTCTAGGTGGTCACCTTGCATTTCAAAAGCCTCATGGTGGCCGCATTGTTGATGTCTGCGGCCTTCAACGCTCAAGCCGAGCGTCTGAAGGACATCGCCAGCATTTCCGGCGTGCGCTCCAACCAGTTGATCGGTTACGGCCTGGTGGTCGGCCTTAACGGCACTGGCGACCAGACGACGCAAACCCCGTTCACCTTGCAGACCTTCAACAACATGCTCTCGCAGTTCGGCATCAAAGTGCCGCCGGGTTCGGGCAACGTGCAGTTGAAGAACGTCGCGGCAGTCTCGATCAGTGCCGACTTACCGGCCTTCGCCAAGCCAGGTCAGCAGATCGACATCACCGTGGCCTCCATCGGTAACTCCAAGAGCCTGCGCGGCGGCACCTTGCTGCTGACGCCGCTCAAGGGGATCGACGGCAACGTCTATGCGGTGGCCCAGGGCAACCTGGTGGTCGGCGGTTTCGATGCCGAAGGTCGCGACGGCTCGAAGATCACGGTCAACGTGCCGTCGGCCGGTCGCATCCCCGGCGGCGCGTCGGTCGAGCGCGCCGTGCCGAGCGGTTTCAACCAAGGCAACAGCCTGACCCTGAACCTCAACCGTTCCGACTTCACCACGGCCAAGCGCATCGTCGACAAGATCAACGACATGCTCGGCCCTGGCGTGGCCCAGGCCATCGACGGCGGATCGGTGCGCGTCACCGCGCCGCTGGACCCAAGCCAGCGTGTCGACTATCTGTCGATCCTGGAAAACCTCGAGATCGATCCGGGGCAGGCGGTGGCCAAGGTCATCATCAACTCGCGCACCGGCACCATCGTGATTGGCCAGAACGTCAAGGTTTCGCCGGCCGCCGTCACCCACGGCAGCTTGACCGTGACCATTACCGAAGACCCTATCGTCAGCCAGCCAGGTCCGCTGTCCAATGGCCAGACGGCCGTCGTGCCGCGCTCGCGGGTCAACGCCGAGCAGGAAGCCAAGCCGATGTTCAAGTTCGGCCCGGGCACCACCCTCGACGAAATCGTGCGTGCGGTGAACCAGGTCGGCGCGGCACCGGGCGACCTGATGGCGATTCTTGAAGCACTGAAACAGGCTGGCGCCTTGCAAGCCGACCTGATCGTGATCTGAGGACGGCGACCATGGACATGAACAAGAGCGGTCGGGTCAGCAGCAGCGATTCCGGTGCTTTTTCCGACCTGAACCGGCTGAACCAGCTCAAGGTCGGCGACAAGAACAGCGACGCCAACATGCGCAAGGTGGCGCAGGAGTTCGAGTCGCTGTTCCTTGGCGAGATGCTCAAGTCGATGCGCTCGGCCACCGAATCGTTGGGCAAGGACAACCCGATGAACACCGCGGAGGCCAAGCAGTACCAGGAAATGTACGACCAGCAACTGGCGGTTTCGATGTCCCGCGAGGGTGGCGGTATCGGCCTGGCGGATGTGCTGATGCGCCAGATGTCGAAGAACAAGCCGCTGGCGCCGGGTGAGGCGGCAACGCTGTCCGCCGCCAAGCAAGAGGCCGCGAAAGCCGCTGCGCAAACCCCGGTGGCCGCCGGCACGACGGCGCTCCATGGGCCGCTGTCGCGGGTCAATGGCGAACGTCCATTGTGGGCTTCACGTTCGGTCAGCGCACCGAGCGGCGAGGGCGCGCACCGCAATGACATGGCGCTGATCAATCAGCGCCGGCTGGCGCTGCCGCCGAAACTGGCCGATCGCTTGCTCGCGGGCCTGGTGCCTTCCGCCACGCCAACCAATGCTGGGGTGGTCAACAAGGCGCCATTGCCTGAGCGCGTCGCAAGCAGCGGTTCCGGACCCTTGTACAACGGCGACTGGCTGGCCAATGCCCAGGTAATCGAGAGCGGGTCCCTGCAGATTCACGGGCGCGCCATCGCGCAAATCCCCTTGGCGCCAGCGAAAAAAGTCTTCAGCAGCGCCGGCGAATTCGTCAACACCATGCTGCCGATGGCCAAGGAAGCGGCCGACCGCATTGGCGTCGATCCGCGCTACCTGGTGGCCCAGGCCGCCCTGGAAACCGGCTGGGGCAAATCGGTCATGCGCGCCCAGGATGGCAGCAGCAGCCACAACCTGTTCGGCATCAAGGCCGGCAGCAGTTGGAAGGGTGATTCGGCACGGGCGATCACCAGCGAATTCAGGAATGGCGAGATGGTCAAGGAGACGGCCGAGTTCCGTTCCTACGACTCCTATAAGGACAGCTTCCATGACCTTGTCACGCTGCTGCAAACCAATAATCGCTATCAAGATGTAGTGAAGTCGGCCGATAACCCGGAACAGTTTGTGCGCGAGCTGCAAAAGGCCGGTTACGCAACCGACCCGGCTTACGCCAGCAAGATTTCGCAGATAGCCAGGCAGATGACGAGTTATCAGAACTACGCTGCGGCGGGCGTTTCCATAACGCCTTTATAGACATAAGGGTCTGAACCATGAGTTTGCTCAACATCGGGATGTCGGGGCTCAATGCCAGCCAGGTTTCACTGGCGACCGTCGGCAACAACATTGCCAATGCCAACACGGCCGGCTATTCACGTCAGCAGACCTCTCAGGTGAGCAACGCGTCGAACCTGTATGGCGGCGTGTTCATCGGCAACGGTACAACCCTGGCCGATGTGCGTCGGGTCTATAACGCCTACCTCGATAACCAGTTGCAAACCTCCACATCGCTGAGCAGTGACGCCTACGCCTATCTCGAACAGGTGAGCCCGCTCGACAAGCTCTTCTCCGACAAGACCACGGGGATCAGTGCGGTGTTGAGCAGCTTCTTCTCGTCGGTCCAGACCTCCGCCGGTACGCCGAGCGACACGGCCGCCCGGCAACTGCTGCTGACCAATGCGCAAACCCTGAGTAATCGCTTCAACGCCCTGGCGTCACAGATGACGCAACAGAACGAGGGTATCAACAGTCAGTTGACGACCTTGACCGGTCAGGTCAACCAGTTGACGGCGTCGATCGCTTCGTTGAACCAACAGATTTCCCAGGCCAACAGTTCTTCCGGCAGTGGCCCGAGCAACTTGCTCGATGCCCGGAACGAAGCGGTGCGCTCGCTCAACGAATTGGTGGGTGTCACGGTCCAGGAGCAGAACGGCAGTTACAACGTTTCCCTGGGGAACGGCCAGCCCCTGGTGTTGGGCAACACATCCAACACCCTATCGACCGCCCGCTCCGGCATCGACAAAAGCCAGCTGAATATCCAGCTCAACTCGCCGTCTAAAACCAGTGACGTCACCTCCGTCATCAGTGGCGGCAAAATTGGCGGCCTGCTGCGTTATCGCGAAGACGTGCTGGTGCCGGCGCAGAACGACCTGGGCCGCACCGCCCTGGTGATGGCGGACAAAATCAATAGCCAGTTGGGGCAAGGGCTCGACGCCAATGGCGAGTTTGGCGCTTCGCTGTTTTCCAACATCAACAGCGCTTCCGCCATCAGTCAGCGCAGCCTGGGGTCGTCGAACAACAGTGCCGGCTCGGGTAATCTCGATGTCACGATCACCAACTCCAGTGCGCTGACCACTTTCGATTATTCGGTCACCTTTACCGCGGCCGACAAGTACACGGTCAAGCGTTCCGACGGCAAGGACATGGGTTCTTTCGACCTGTCGCCGGCAACAGAAATCGATGGCTTCAAGCTGGATCTGAACGGCGGCGCTCTCAGTGCGGGTGATTCGTTCAAGGTGACGCCGACTCGCAACGCCGCGAGTTCCATCAAGACCCAGATGACCGACTCGAACAAGCTCGCGTTTGCCGGCCCGCTGGTTGCCAACGGCAGCACGAGCAATGGCGGCACCGGCGCATTGACCCCGCCGGTGTTGTCCACGCCGTTGGATATCTATGGCGGTGCCGATCTGGCCGCGCTGCAGGCAGGGATCAAGGACTCGATGCCGGTGACCCTGGCGTTCAAGGATGCGGCCGGCGGCAGCCAGGCCTATGAAGTGTTCAACTCGAAAGGGCAGAGCATCGGCACGGGCACCATCGTCCCCGGCCAAAGCAATGACCTGACCATCAATGTGCCGATGCTCGATGCCTCAGGCGCACCTATCCCTGGCCAATCGTTTTCGTTCAACACCACGGTCAGTGGCTCGCCGTCGAAGAATGACAAGTACGAAATCGCGTTCAACGCGGACGGCAAGAAAGACAACCGCAATGCCAACGAGTTGTTGGCTCTGCAAACCAAGGCAACGGTAGGCGTGACGGGCGGCAACGCCGGGATGAGCATGACCACCGCCTACAGCCGTCTGGTCGAACAGGTGGGCGCCAAGGCCAGCCAGGCCCTGGGTGACAGCACCGCCAGTGGCGCGATTCTGTCCCGGGCCAAATCCGAAGTTGCGTCGGTGTCCCAGGTCAACCTGGACGACGAAGCCGCTGACCTGGTCAAGTTCCAGCAGTACTACACCGCGTCGTCGCAGATCATCAAGGTCGCACAAGAAACGTTCAGCACGCTGATCAACAGTCTTTAAGGGAGTCTTCGACGATGCGAATTTCTACAGCCCAGTACTTTGAGACGAGTGCGGCCAAGTACCAGAACAACTTCTCCTCGATTGTGAAGACTCAGGAGCAGATCACTTCGGGCGTGCGTATTCAGAGTGCCGGTGATGATCCCGTGGGTGCTGCGCAGTTGCTGATGTTGCAACAGCAGAAAGACTTGCTGGGGCAGTACAGCACCAACATGGGCAGTATCAAGAGTTCACTGACCAACCAGGAAAGCGTGTTGGACAGCGTCAACACTGCATTGCAGCGTGCTCGTGAGTTGGCGCTTCAGGCGGGTAATGGTGGTATCAATGATGCTGATCGAAAATCCATCGCCAGCGAGATAGGCGAGATTGAACAGCAAGTACTGGGTTTGCTCAACAGCAAAGACTCGTCGGGCAACTACATGTTTGCTGGTTCGAAAACTTCGATACCGCCCTATGTGCGCAACAACGACGGCACCTACTCCTATCAGGGTGACGACACGCAATTGAGCCTGCAGGTGTCGGACACCTTGTCCGTGGCCACCAACGATACCGGCAAAAGCGTTCTTGAAACCGCGATGAACTCGGGGCGCACCCAGGCGGTCCTCGATCCATCGAAGCCCAATGACGGTACCGTTTCCGTGTCTGCTGGCCTGGTGCAGTCGAATGCAGCCTACACCCAGAAGTTTTCCGCGGGAGAGCCCTACGAGCTGAAATTTGTAGACAGCACTCATTACACCATCGCGGACAAGGACGGTAACGATATTACGAGCGAGGTGTCTGGAAATGGCACGTTCGACTCGAGCAAAGAGGGTGGCGCGACCATCAGCCTGCGAGGAGTAGAGTTCGACATCTCGTTGCGCCTCAAGGCGCCAGTGGATCCCGCGACCACGCTGCCAATGACCCCCGATCAAGAGGTCAAGGATCACATCTTTTCGCTGGGCACCAAGCCTGACAGCTTCAATGCATCACGGACCCCGAGCAACGGCTCGACGGCCCAGATCACCGGGGCCGGCGTCACTAACCAGACAGACTACGTCAACGGCTTTCCAAATAGCGGCGTGGTTATCAAATTCACCGATGCCAGCAATTATCAGGTCTATGCCCAGCCAATGGGCGCAGACAGCAAGGCGATCGGTGGGGGCGCAATGGCCGGTGGCTCGATCACGTTCGCGGGCGTGAAGCTTGATTTTACCGGCGCCCCGCAAGCGGACGATCAGTTCGTGGTGGGGGCCAGCAGCCACCAAACGCAAAGTGCCCTGGACACGTTGAGCCAGTTACGCCAGGCGTTGGAAACGCCCGCCGATGGCAATGTTCTGGCACAGATCAAACTGAAGGACTCGGTGAATGCGGCGATCAGTAACCTTTCCAATGCCAGTGAGCAGGTCGATATCGTTCGCGGCACGATAGGTGCGCGTTTGAACGCCATTGATATCCAGAGCGCCGAAAACGTCAGCATGGGCCTGGCCAACACCAGTACCCAGTCGGCTATTGGTGATACTGATGTCTCAACGGCGTCTATCGACCTGGCGTTTCAGCAATCGCTGTTGCAGGCCTCGCAACTGGCCTTTGTGAAAATTGCCCAACTGAGCTTGTTCAACAAGCTTTGATTCCTTCTCGATTGCCGGCATCAATGATGCCGGCAATGTCTCGTGGGTGCGTCCTCGCGCCTGTTTTGCTCAACTATCGCTGGTTTTTTCTTCTCCCGTTGGGCGGTTAAGCGCTTGTTTGTGGCTGGATGTTTTGCGCAAGGCACGCATAATGCGTGACCTGTGAGTCAGATAGGGCATCTTCACTGTATTGTGTCAAAAAGGATGGGCAGGGGTTTGACCCTTGTCGGGCGTGTTTTCAGGGTTTCTGGAGCGTCTGTGCCGTATTTTTTTTCGCTCGGTGAAATCCAGTATTGTCATACCGCTCGGTCATGCGAGCGGTGATCTCCAGCTATCTAGTATTGGGAAGCCACAATGATTGGCATAAAAAGCATTGCCAGCTACGTGCCAGCGAGTGGGCTGGATAACTATGCTCAGGGCGCAAAGTTCGAGAAGGATGAAGAGTTCATCCTCGGGAAAATCGGTTCGGCGTTCCTGCCGCGCAAGGACGCTGAACAGGAAACCTCCGACCTGTGTGTCGAAGCGGCCAATGCGTTGTTCGCCAACAACCCTCAGCTCGACCGTCAATCCATCGACGTGCTGATTGTCGTTACCCAGAATGGTGATGAAGAGGGCCTGCCGCACACTTCGGCGATCGTCCAGGACAAGCTCGGCCTGTCGACCAACGTTGCCGCTTTCGACATCTCCCTGGGTTGCTCCGGTTACGTCTACGGTATCTACGCAATCAAGGGCTTCATGGAAGCTGCCGGGCTGAAGAACGGCCTGCTGATCACCGCAGACCCGTATTCGAAGATCGTCGACCCGGAAGACCGCAACACCACCATGCTGTTCGGCGATGCCGCCACCGCCACCTGGATGGGCGAAGACGCCATCTGGCAGTTGGGCAAGGCCAAGTTCGGTACCGACGGCTCCGGTGCTCCGCACCTGAAGGTTACCGACGGCGTGTTCTACATGACCGGACGGCAGGTATTCAACTTCGCCCTGCTTAAAGTGCCGGCGCATCTGCACGAACTGCTCAATCAGTCCGGTCTCACGTCCCAGGATATCGATGCCTTCTGCATTCACCAAGGCAGTGCGGCCATTGTCGATGCCGTGGCGCGCCGCTTTGAAAGCGAGCCGGAGAAGTTCATCAAGGACATGGTCGAGACTGGCAACACCGTGTCTTCGAGCATCCCGCTGTTGCTGGAAAAGCACATGTTCGATTCCAGCTGGAAGCGCGTGGCGATCAGTGGTTTTGGTGTGGGCCTGTCCTGGGGCTCGGCGCTGATCCATCGCACCTGATACGCCAGTTTAGTAACGCCAAAAAAAACGCCCATGACCGCAAGGTCATGGGCGTTTTTGCATTTTGGGCGTGGATCCAAGCCCTTGAAATGCAAGGGATGGCACGGTGCTAGTAAAAATAATCAAAAAAGCGCTCAAGCAACCTGCGTTCACGACGATAACTATTACGAAGGTTCTCTAGGCCACACCCGGCGGTTGCCAGGGCCGGAAGCCGCAGCACCCAACCCACGAGGAATTCGTCATGTCGTTAACCGTTAATACCAACATCACCTCTCTATCGGTTCAGAAAAACCTGAACAAGGCTTCCGACGCTCTGGGCCCCACGATGGGACGCCTGTCTTCCGGCCTGAAAATCAACAGCGCTAAAGACGACGCCGCCGGCCTGCAGATCTCCAACCGTCTGACCACTCAGATCAAAGGCCTGGGTGTTGCGGTCAAGAACGCCAACGACGGTATCTCCATCGCGCAAACCGCTGAAGGCGCCATGGCGACCTCCGGTAACATCATGCAGCGTATGCGTGAACTGGCCCTGCAATCGGCCAACGGCTCGAACAGCGATGACGACCGTACCTCCATGCAGCAGGAATTCACCGCGCTGTCGGGCGAACTGACCCGTATCGCCAATACCACCACCTTCGGTGGCCGTAACCTGCTGGACGGCTCGTTCTCCGGCAGCAGCTTCCAGGTGGGCGCGAACTCCAACGAAAGCATTTCGTTTGGTATGAAAGATGTTAGCTCGACTGCCATGAAAGGTAGCTATAACGAAGCCAGCGTAGCTGGCGCAATTACCACGCTTCAGGCAAGCGTAACTGGTGCTGCTGACAAATTCGGTACCAACGCGGTTGGCACAGCCTCTGCCACGGCCGTAGGTGATGTGGCTGAGGGTGCGTTCCCTCCTCCAACAGTTGGCGGTGCCGGTGGTGATCTTGTTCTCGATGTGGGTGGCACGCTCACCACCATCACATTGGGAGCTGGTGACTCACTTAACGGTACTGGTGTTACCCAAGCGGCTAAAGATGCTTCTAGTATTCTCGTTAAAATCAATGCTCAAACTGCTAATACGGGTATTACTGCCAGCATCGATAGCGCTACTGGGGGGCTCAAGCTTACTGGTACTCAAGCTTTCACTGTAGATGCTACCGGCACTGATGCGGACGTGGTAACAGGCTTGGGTCTCGCTACCGGCGGCGGTGCCCAGTTGGGCAAAGTTGGTACGACGAATTTGCGCGATGGTGTACTGGGGCTTGCAAATGCGGGTGATCTAATAGTAGGTGGCGCGACCATTACCTTGGATGGCTCTGAAACACTTTCCAAGGTTGTGAGTTTGGTCAACGGTCAAACCGGGTCTACGGGTGTAAGTGCATCGGTTGATAGCACTACTGGCCAGCTCAAACTGAGCTCTTCCGCTGGTTTTACTCTTGATGGAGACGCGGCTACTCTCGGTGGTTTGGGCCTCACCGCCGCCGCCACAGCCGCTGCCGCTAACAACAAAACCGTTGCCATCACTCCTCAGGCTACTGGCCTGACTAAGGATGCTGACATCCACATCAATGGCCAACTCTTCAGCCTGAAGGCGGGCGATGACCTGGACACGGTTGTTGATACCATCAACAACAATGGGGGCGCGGCGGGTGATGGTACTGCTCTGACGGGTGTCACTGCCTCGAATCAGAATGGTCGTTTGGTTCTGACTTCGGCTAATGGTCAAGATATCAAGCTGGATAACGGTACTGGGACCAAGGGTGAAGGCGCGCTCGATCGTTTGGGGCTGAATGCCGGTAACAATAAGGCCGGTCTGCTTGCTGACACTTCCGTGACTCTTAACGGTGTCGAAGTCAAGTTCAAGAAGGGCGACGATATGGATAGCATTGCCGCTACTATCAACGCCGCCAGTACCGGTGTGACTGCCAGCAAAGTCAACGTCGCCGGGCAGAGCACCTTGGACCTGTTTGCCGATAAAAATATCACCATCGGCGACGGCAGCAGCGGTACCGGTTTGGCCGCATTGGGCTTGACGACTGCTGCAGGTACCACTGCCGCCGTGACCATGGAAAGCACTGTTGCCAACCTGGACATTCTGGATGCCGCGAGCGCCCAACAAGCCATCCAGGTTCTGGACGGTGCCATGCAGGAACTGGACTCCCAGCGTTCGCAACTGGGTGCCGTGTAAAACCGTTTCGACAGCACTGTAGCCAACCTGCAATCGATCTCGGAAAACTCCACCGCGGCCCGTAGCCGTGTGCAGGACGCTGACTTCGCGGCTGAAACCGCTGAGCTGAGCAAGCAACAAACCCTGCAACAGGCGTCCACCGCGATTCTGTCCCAGGCCAACCAACTGTCGTCCTCGGTACTGAAGCTGCTTGGTTAATACCGGCGCCAGGTGAATGACGGAAGGGCACGGCGACGTGCTCTTCCGTTTTTTTGATTGTGAGGAATCATCACCATGGACATGAGTGTAAAGCTGAGCCTGTCTTATCCTGCGGTGGCTGCACAAGGTAACCCTGCCGGCAAGACCCAGGAGGCTGCGCCTTCCCTGAGCGTCGAGAAGGACATGGAGCCTCAGCGGCCCGAGCTGGAAAATGCGGTCAAGAATATCCAGGACTTTGTACAGTCCACACGACGTCAACTGAATTTTTCGATCGATGATTCGACCGGTCTGGTCGTGGTCAAGGTCATTGCCACGGACAGTGGCGAACTGATACGGCAGCTTCCATCGGAAGCGGCATTGAAGCTAGCGCAGAGTTTGAACGATGCGAGCAACCTGCTGTTTGACGGCAAGGCTTGAAGCTGGCACGGGTTTTGTTGCAGTTGGCGCTTGACGTCCGGTTCGTCAAAAAAGCGGCAGCCGCCTAAAAAAGGAGAGAAGCGATGGCGAGTTCAACGGTAAGTGGTATTGGCTCGGGGGTCGATACGCAGTCGATCGTCAAAGCTTTGGTTGCTGCGGAAAAGGCCCCGAAGCAAACGCAGATCACTGCCCAGCAGGCGACCACGACCACCCAGATTTCTGCCGTTGGCAGCATCAAAAACGCGCTGGATACCTACCGTTCCGCCATTGCCAAATTGAATACGGCATCGGCCTTCACCGGGTTGTCGGGGACATCCTCCGATGACAAGGTCATCAAGACCACTGTCAATTCCACGGCCTCCGCTGGCAAATATGCGCTGGAGGTAACGCAGTTGGCGACGTCCTCCAAGGTGACATCAGATGTCTTCTCGGGTGGTGCATCCGCCACTGTCAACAGCAGTTCTGAATCGCAGACGCTGAAAATTTCCCAGTCGGGCACCGATTACAACGTCAGCATTGCTGCCGGGGCGACCCTGCAACAGGCGCGAGACGCCATCAATACCCAGCTCAACTCCAAGGGCTTGAGCGCCAACATCATCACCGATGCCAACGGCGCGCGGATGGTGATCAGTTCTTCCACCACCGGTGCCGGGACCGACATTACCCTGGGTGGCGATTCCGCACTGGCGGTGAATGCCAAGGCGGGTCCTGCTGCGCAAAACGCCAAATACACCATCGACGACATTGCACTGGAGTCGACCAGTAATACCGTTACATCGGCGATCAGTGGCGTCAATTTCGAATTGCTTACCGCAGGCAAGTCGACGGTCACGGTGGGCGCCAATACCGATACCCTGAAGACCTCGGTGCAGTCTTTTGTCACTGCGTATAACGCCCTGATCACGGCCATCACCAGCCAAACCAAGGTGAGCGCGGTAGGCGATACCACCAAAGGGGCTGCGCTGACAGGGGATTCCTCCATGCGTTCCCTGATCACGTCGGTACGTAACGAGCTGGTGAAAAGCACCGGCTCCGGCAGTATGACCATGCTCTCGCAAATGGGCATCAATACTGTACAAACCACCGGCCTGCTCGAACTGGACAGCGCCAAGTGGGACAAGGCAGTTGCGAAAAACGCGGGAGATATCGCCAAGGTCTTCACGGGCGATGATGGCTTGATCAAGCGTATGACCAAGGCCACTGATGCCTATGCGGGGACGGCAGGCATCCTGGCTTCGCGAACCACCAGTCTGAACGACAAATTGACCGACTTGACCGATCAGCAGGAAGCGCTCGATCGGCGTATCGAATCGCTCACCACCTCGCTTTCTGCCAAGTACAACGCCATGGACACCCTGGTTGCCAAGCTCAACGCCACGGGTTCCAGCGTCATGACCACCCTCAATGCCATGAACAACCGCAAGGATGATTAACGTTCGGGGCGGTCGTGATCAGGCGCTGGAAGTCTAAAGTTTTCTGTGAAGGGGTCGACATAAAAGCTAAGCGTCGATTCCAATTACTGTTTAAGCGTTGAACGAGGTAGAACCATGAACCCGATGAAAGCCCTTCGCCAGTATCAGAAGGTCAACTCCCATGCGCAGATTTCCGAGGCGAGCCCCCATCGCCTGGTGCAAATGCTGATGGAAGGCGGTCTCGATCGCATGGCCCAGGCCAAGGGTGCTTTGGAGCGTGGCGACATTGCGCACAAGGGCCTGATGATCGGCAAGGCCGTCGACATCATCGGTGGGTTGCGCGAAGGTATAGATGCCGAACGGGCCAAGGAAGATGAATCGCTGCAACAACTCGATAGCCTCTACGGCTACATGATTCAGCGGTTGACCAACGCCAATCTGAAGAATGACCCCCAGATAATCGACGAAGTGATGGGGTTGTTGGTAACCGTCAAAAGCGGTTGGGATGCGATTGCCGATCAACAAGCTGGCTAGTTTGAGGAAGGCCCCATGAGCCAAGCACTGCAACGGATCGAACAAACCCGCGAAGCGCTGATCGATGCGCTGGCCGCGCGTAACTGGAATGCGATCGGCGAGCTGGATTCGGCTTGCCGCGAATGCGTGGACGAGGTGCTCGCTGAAGCGCCGGTCGACGAAGAAGCGCTGCGCACCCACCTTGAGAGCTTGCTGGCGGTTTACAAAGATTTATTGACGGTGACGATGGGCGAGCGTCAGGCGATAGTCGATGAGATGTCGCAGATCAACCAAGCGAAGAGTGCCGCAAAGGTTTACCATCTGTTTGGTTAATTATTTTCTGCTTAATCCGTGCTTATTGCGCCATAAATTTGACTGTGAACGGTTTTTTGACTTTACTAGTGGCTGTTTCCAGATTTCGGGCGTCTACAGGCATTAACGGTCTGCAAGCGTCTAGCTTGCCCACTCATTTCGGGCACCGGGTCGACTAGGGAAGTTACGATTGCATGTGGCGTGAAACCAAAATTCTGCTAATCGATGACGATAGCGTTCGCCGCCGCGACTTGGCGGTGATTTTAAATTTTCTCGGCGAAGAAAATTTACCCTGCGGTAGCCACGACTGGCAGCAGGCTGTCGTCTCTTTATCTTCTAGTCGTGAAGTGATCTGTGTCCTTATCGGGACGGTCAATGCTCCGGGTTCTCTTCAGGGCTTGTTAAAGACACTGTCGACATGGGATGAGTTCCTTCCGATTTTGCTGATGGGCGATAATTCTTCCATCGACCTGCCGGATGACCAGCGTCGCCGGGTGCTGTCGACCCTGGAAATGCCACCCAGCTACAGCAAGTTGCTCGATTCGCTGCACCGTGCCCAGGTCTATCGCGAGATGTACGACCAGGCCCGCGAGCGCGGTCGGCATCGTGAACCCAATCTGTTCCGCAGCCTCGTCGGCACCAGCCGGGCGATCCAGCACGTGCGTCAGATGATGCAGCAAGTGGCCGACACCGATGCCAGCGTGCTGATCCTCGGTGAGTCCGGGACCGGCAAGGAAGTGGTTGCGCGCAACCTGCACTACCACTCCAAGCGCCGCGAGGCACCGTTCGTGCCGGTCAATTGCGGGGCGATTCCGGCCGAGCTGCTGGAAAGCGAATTGTTCGGCCATGAGAAGGGCGCGTTCACCGGGGCGATCACCAGCCGTGCCGGGCGTTTCGAGCTGGCCAATGGCGGCACGCTGTTCCTTGACGAAATTGGCGACATGCCACTGCCGATGCAGGTCAAGCTGCTGCGCGTGTTGCAGGAGCGTACGTTCGAGCGCGTGGGCAGCAACAAGACCCAGAGCGTCGATGTGCGCATCATCGCGGCGACCCACAAGAATCTCGAAAGCATGATCGAGATCGGCACCTTCCGCGAAGACCTGTACTACCGCCTGAACGTGTTCCCGATCGAGATGGCGCCGCTGCGCGAGCGTGTCGAAGACATCCCGTTGCTGATGAATGAATTGATCTCGCGCATGGAGCACGAGAAGCGTGGTTCGATCCGCTTCAACTCGGCGGCCATCATGTCGCTGTGCCGTCATGGCTGGCCGGGCAACGTCCGCGAGCTGGCCAACCTGGTGGAGCGCATGGCGATCATGCATCCGTATGGGGTGATCGGAGTGGTCGAACTGCCGAAGAAATTCCGCTACGTCGACGATGAAGACGAGCAATTGGTCGACACCCTGCGCAGCGATCTCGAAGAGCGGGTGGCAATCAACGGCCATACCCCGGACTTCACCACTCATGCCATGCTGCCACCTGAAGGCCTCGACCTGAAGGATTACTTGGGTGGCCTGGAGCAAGGCCTGATCCAGCAAGCGCTGGATGATGCCAATGGCATCGTCGCGCGCGCCGCCGAACGCCTGCGCATCCGCCGCACCACGCTGGTGGAGAAAATGCGCAAGTACGGCATGAGCCGTCGTGATGGAGATGAGCAGGCGGATGATTGACGCCTGTTTTTCAGGTCGTTCATTTTCAAGCGTTTTTTTTAGGCACGGGTATTGCTACAACCCTCGCAACGTTCCGTTTCACTGACGGTCAGCCAAGCGAGAGAGCACGCCATGCCCCCATCCGCCAAGATGTCTCCTGCTCCAGATGCCCTGGGGCAATCGTCGTCGGTAGAGCAGGCGAGCCGGCTTGGCCTTGAGCAGGCGTTTGCCCTGTTCAACCAGATGTCGAGCCAATTGACCACTTCCTACAGCATGCTTGAAGCCCGGGTGACCGAGCTCAAGGGGGAGTTGGCGGTGGTCAGCGCCCAGCGCATGCAGGAACTGGCGGAGAAAGAACGCCTGGCCAATCGCCTGCAGCATCTGCTCGATCTTTTGCCCGGTGGCATCATCGTCATCGACGCCCAGGGTATCGTGCGCGAAGCCAACCCGGCGGCGTGTGAACTCCTTGGCTTGCCTCTCGAAGGCGAACTGTGGCGACAGGTCATTGCCCGTTGCTTTGCGCCCCGTGAAGACGACGGTCATGAAGTCTCCCTCAAGGATGGTCGGCGCCTGTCGATTGCCACGCGTTCGCTGGATGCCGAGCCCGGGCAACTGGTGCTGCTCAATGACCTGACCGAGACTCGTCACCTGCAAGATCAACTGGCGCGCCACGAACGCCTGTCTTCCCTGGGGCGCATGGTGGCGTCGCTGGCGCATCAGATTCGCACGCCGTTATCCGCAGCCTTGCTCTACGCCAGTCACTTGACCGAGCAGGCGCTGCCGGTGGACACCCAGCAACGATTCGCCGGGCGGCTCAAGGAACGCTTGCATGAGTTGGAGCATCAGGTGCGCGACATGCTGGTGTTTGCCCGCGGCGAGCTGCAATTGACCGACCGCGTGACGCCCGCGCAGCTGATGCAATCACTGCAAGCGGCGGCCCTGACGCATGTGCAGGACCTGCCGATTCGCTGGCAATGCGACGCCCATGCCGGCGAATTACTGTGCAATCGCGACACCCTGGTCGGTGCGCTCCTCAACCTGATCGAGAACGCCATTCAGGCCAGCGCCGCTGATGTGCGTTTGAAGGTGCATCTGTACACCCGGGGCAACAACCTGCGGTTGTGCGTCAGCGACAGCGGCAGCGGAATCGACGAAGTGGTGCTGGCGCGTCTGGGGGAGCTATTTTTTACCACCAAGGCCACCGGCACCGGTCTGGGCCTGACCGTGGTCAAGGCTGTCGCGCGGGCGCATCAGGGCGAGTTGCGGTTGCGCTCGCGGATCGGTCGCGGCACCTGTGCGCAGGTGCTCCTGCCGCTTTTTGACAGTGAAAAACCCAGCACCCAGGGAGTGGAGTGAGGCTCATGGCTATCAAGGTTTTACTGGTCGAGGATGACCGCGCGTTGCGCGAGGCGCTGGCAGACACGCTGTTGCTCGCCGGCCACGATTACAAGGCCGTGGCGTCGGCGCAGGAAGCCCTGGAAGCTGCGGCGGACGAAGCGTTCAATCTGGTGGTCAGCGACGTCAACATGCCAGGCATGGATGGTCATCAATTGCTCGCGTTGCTGCGGGCGCGACAGCCGCAACTGCCGGTGTTGCTGATGACGGCGCACGGTGCCGTCGAGCGCGCGGTGGATGCGATGCGCCAGGGGGCTGCGGATTACCTGGTCAAGCCATTCGAGCCCAAGGCGCTGCTGGATCTGGTCGCACGGCATGCGCTGGGCCGAGTCGGCAGCACCGATCACGAAGGGCCTGTGGCGTTCGAGCCGGCCAGTGCGCAGTTGCTGGAATTGGCGGCGCGGGTGGCGCGCAGTGATTCCACTGTGCTGATTTCCGGAGAGTCCGGCACCGGCAAGGAAGTGCTGGCGCGCTACATTCACCAGCACTCTCATCGGGCCAGTCAGCCGTTCATTGCGATCAACTGCGCGGCGATTCCGGACAACATGCTGGAGGCCACGCTCTTCGGTCACGAAAAGGGCTCGTTCACCGGCGCTATCGCGGCGCAGGCCGGCAAGTTCGAACAGGCCGATGGCGGGACCATCCTGCTCGATGAAATTTCCGAAATGCCCTTGGGGTTGCAGGTCAAGTTGCTGCGGGTGCTGCAGGAGCGCGAGGTTGAGCGAGTGGGTGCGCGCAAGCCGATAGCCCTGGATATCCGTGTGGTCGCGACCACCAACCGGGACTTGGCGGGTGAGGTGGCGGCGGGGCGTTTTCGTGAAGACCTGTACTATCGCCTTTCGGTGTTCCCGCTAGCCTGGCGGCCGTTGCGCGAGCGCACCGCCGATATCCTGCCGCTGGCCGAGCGACTGTTGGCCAGGCACGTCAATAAAATGAAGCATGCCGCGGCCAGGCTGTCACCCGCGGCCCAGGCGTGCCTGATCGCCTATCCGTGGCCGGGCAACGTGCGTGAACTGGACAATGCGCTGCAGCGAGCGTTGATCCTGCAGCAGGGCGGGGTGATCGAGCCGCAGGATTTCTGCCTGAACGGACCGATCGCCTGCGCACCGTTGCCGGCATTGGCGCCAGCGCCGACGCCTGTGCGGGCGGTCGAGGCCGAGTCTGGCGGCGCGCTGGGCGATGACCTGCGGCGCCGTGAGTTCCAGATGATCATCGACACCTTGCGCACCGAGCGCGGCCGCCGCAAAGAGGCCGCCGAGCGCCTGGGCATAAGCCCCCGCACCTTGCGCTACAAGCTGGCGCAGATGCGCGATGCCGGAATGGACGTGGAAGCGTATTTGTTTGCCACCTGACGCCTGACCTGCACCCGACCCTGTTCCTGTAGGAGCGAGCATGTCGAATCGTCGCACCGTCGCGATGGTCGTTAACGATAACGCTGGCTGCCTGATACCCCTCGGTGCTTGCGCCTCCATCGCGAGCATGCTCGCTCCTACAGGTACAGGATTGCGTTGGGATCAGAGGGCTTTTGTTGGAGGTGGATGCTGAGCTGGCACCCTTGTTGCTAACACCTCGTTACCCGCTGAGTGAGCGTCAAAAAATTGCGGGCCGCCAGAGAGAGTAGAGCATGAGCCAAGGTATTGAATTCAATCGATTGATGCTGGATATGCGGGCCATGCAAATGGATGCCATGTCTGCGCCGAAATCGACTGCCGCCGTCCCTGAATTGAATGGCAGCAGCTTTGCCGACATGCTCGGTCAGGCCGTCAACAAAGTCAACGACACCCAGCAGGCTTCCACGTCGTTGGCCAACGCCTTCGAGATCGGCAAGAGCGGTGTCGACCTGACGGACGTGATGATTTCCTCGCAGAAGGCCAGCGTGTCTTTCCAGGCATTGACCCAGGTGCGCAACAAGCTGGTTCAGGCGTATCAGGACATCATGCAGATGCCGGTTTAAGGACGAGATTGAGTCATGGCAGATGCTATCGCTGACAATGTTCCGGCCAAGGCCAACTCCGTAGACGGCAAACCGCCGCTGTTCGGGTTGTCCTTCCTGGAAAACCTCTCCGAGATGACCATGCTGCGCCAGGTCGGGCTGTTGGTCGGCCTGGCCGCGAGCGTGGCGATTGGCTTTGCCGTGGTGTTGTGGTCCCAACAGCCGGATTACCGTCCGTTGTACGGCAGCCTTGCCGGCATGGACGCCAAGCAAGTGATGGATACCCTGGCCGCCGCCGATATTGCCTATACCGTGGAACCCAATTCCGGCGCCTTGCTGGTCAAGGCCGAAGACCTGTCCCGTGCGCGTCTCAAGCTCGCGGGCGCTGGTGTCACTCCCAGCGATGGCAACATCGGTTTTGAAATCCTCGACAAGGAACAGGGCCTGGGCACCAGTCAGTTCATGGAGGCGACCCGTTATCGTCGCGGCCTTGAAGGCGAACTGGCGCGCACCATTTCCAGCCTGAACAATGTCAAGGGTGCCCGCGTGCACCTGGCGATCCCGAAAAGTTCGGTGTTCGTGCGCGACGAGCGCAAGCCCAGCGCTTCGGTGTTGGTCGAGCTGTATTCCGGGCGTTCGCTGGAGCCGGGGCAGGTCGTGGCCATCATCAATCTGGTGGCGACCAGCGTACCCGAACTCAGCAAGTCGCAGATCACCGTTGTCGACCAGAAAGGTAACCTGCTGTCCGATCAGGCGGAAAACTCCGAACTGACCATGGCCGGCAAGCAATTCGATTACAGCCGCCGCATGGAGAGCATGCTCACCCAGCGCGTGCACAACATTCTGCAACCGGTGCTGGGCAACGACCGCTACAAGGCCGAAGTCTCGGCGGATGTCGACTTCAGCGCTGTCGAGTCCACCTCCGAACAATTCAACCCCGACCAGCCGGCATTGCGTAGCGAGCAGTCGGTGAACGAACAGCGCACCGCCAGTAACGGCCCGCAAGGTGTGCCGGGTGCCCTGAGCAACCAGCCGCCGTCGCCAGCCTCGGCGCCGCAAACCACCGGTGGCGCCACGGCGTCGGCCGGCATGGTACAGCCAGGCCAGCCATTGCTCGATGCCAACGGCCAGCAGGTCATGGATCCGGCCACCGGCCAGCCAATGCTCGCACCGTATCCGGCGGACAAGCGCCAGCAATCGACCAAGAACTTCGAGCTCGACCGCTCCATCAGCCACACCAAGCAACAGCAAGGGCGATTGAATCGCTTGTCGGTCTCGGTGGTGGTCGATGACCAGGTCAAGATCAACCCGGCCAACGGTGAGATCGCCCGTGCGCCTTGGAGCGCCGATGAGCTGGCCCGTTTCACCCGCCTGGTGCAGGACGCGGTCGGCTTCGATGCCAGTCGTGGCGACAGCGTCAGCGTGATCAACATGCCGTTCTCCACCGAGCGCGGTGAAGTGATTGCGGATGTGCCGTTCTACTCCCAGCCGTGGTTCTGGGACATCGTCAAGCAGCTGTTGGGCGTCCTGTTCATTCTGGTGCTGGTGTTCGGTGTGTTGCGTCCGGTGCTCAACAACATCACCGGTGGCGGCAAAGGCAAGCAGTTGGCGGGCATCGGCAGCGACGTCGAGCTCGGCGGCATGGGCGGCCTGGACGGCGAACTGGCCAACGACCGTATCAGCCTCGGTGGCCCGACCAGTATCCTGTTGCCGAGCCCGAGCGAAGGCTATGACGCGCAGTTGAACGCAATCAAGAGTCTGGTGGCAGAAGACCCGGGCCGTGTCGCCCAGGTCGTGAAAGAGTGGATTAACGCAGATGAGTGATAACCGAGCCATTGCCGCCAAACTGAGCAAGGTCGACAAAGCCGCGATCCTGCTGCTGTCGCTGGGCTCAACCGACGCTGCCCAGGTGTTGCGCCACATGGGGCCCAAAGAGGTCCAGCGTGTCGGCGTGGCCATGGCGCAGATGGGTAACGTGCACCGTGAGCAGGTCGAGCAGGTGATGAGCGAGTTTGTCGACATCGTCGGCGACCAGACCAGCCTGGGCGTCGGTTCCGATGACTACGTGCGCAAAATGCTCACCCAGGCCCTGGGCGAGGACAAGGCCAACGGCCTGATCGATCGCATCCTGCTGGGTGGCAATACCAGCGGCCTGGACAGCCTGAAATGGATGGAGCCGCGCGCGGTCGCCGACGTGATCCGCTACGAGCACCCGCAGATCCAGGCGATCGTGGTGGCGTACCTCGATCCGGATCAGGCCGGTGAAGTGCTGGGCAACTTCGACCACAAGGTGCGCCTGGACATCATCCTGCGGGTTTCCTCACTCAACACCGTGCAGCCTGCGGCCCTCAAGGAACTCAACCAGATTCTCGAGAAGCAGTTCTCCGGCAATTCCAATGCTTCGCGCACCAGCCTGGGCGGCATCAAGCGCGCAGCCGACATCATGAACTTCCTCGACAGCTCGATCGAAGGCCAGCTCATGGACTCGATCCGCGAAGTCGATGAGGACCTGTCCGGTCAGATCGAAGACCTCATGTTCGTGTTCAACAACCTGGCCGATGTCGATGACCGCGGCATCCAGGCGTTGCTGCGCGAAGTGTCCTCCGACGTGCTGGTGCTGGCCCTCAAGGGCTCGGACGAAAGCGTCAAGGAGAAGATCTTCAAGAACATGTCCAAGCGCGCGGCCGAACTGTTGCGCGACGATCTCGAGGCCAAGGGCCCGGTGCGTGTCAGCGATGTGGAAACCGCGCAGAAGGAAATTCTCACCATTGCCCGTCGCATGGCCGAAGCGGGCGAAATCGTGCTCGGCGGCAAGGGCGGCGAGGAAATGATCTAACGCCATGGCCAAGAATGACGAGCTGCCCTCTGACCTGATCCGCGCCAGGGATGTCGGAGGTTTCGATACCTGGGCGCTGCCCAGCTTCGATCCGCCGGCCCCTGAGCCGGAGCCCGAGCCCGAACCCGAGCCGCCGGAAATGGAGGAGGTGCCGCTCGAAGAGGTCCAGCCACTGACCCTCGAAGAGCTCGAGAGCATTCGCCAGGAAGCCTACAACGAAGGTTTTGCGGTGGGCGAAAAAGAAGGGTTCCATAGCACCACGCTCAAGGTTCGTCAGGAAGCTGATGCGGCGTTGGCGGCCAAGGTTGCCGCGCTTGAAAAGCTGATGGCGCATCTGTTCGAGCCCATCGCCGAACAAGACACGCAGATTGAAAAGTCCTTGGTCGAACTTGTACGGCACATGACCAAACAGGTGATCCAGCGCGAACTGGCCATGGACTCGACGCAGATCGAACACGTGATGCGCGAAGCCCTCAAGCTGTTGCCGTTGGGCGTCAACAACGTGCGGCTGTACATCAATCCGCAGGATTTCGAACAGGTCAAAGCCCTGCGCGAGCGACATGAGGAAACCTGGCGCATCGTCGAGGACGAAGCGCTGTTGCCCGGTGGTTGCAGAGTCGAAACCGAACACAGCCGCATCGATGCCACGGTCGAAACCCGTGTGACGCAGGTGATGGACAAGCTGTTCGACCAGCTTCACGAGCAGGCCTTGCACCCGGCGGCGCCGGATCTGAGCATCGATCTGTCCAGCGCAAGCAAACCAGTGGCGGCTCCCGATGCACCTTAAGCGCACCAGTTTCGCCAAGCGCCTGGGCAGTTACGCCGGGGCGATCGAACTGGCCGGCGCACCGATCCTCGAAGGCCGCCTGTTGCGCATGGTCGGCCTCACCCTGGAAGCCGAGGGCTTGCGCGCGGCCATGGGCAGCCGCTGCATGGTCATCAACGATGACAGCTATCATCCCGTGCAGGTCGAAGCCGAAGTCATGGGCTTTTCCGGCAGCAAGGTGTTTTTGATGCCGGTGGGCAGCGTAGCAGGCATTGCCCCCGGTGCCCGGGTAGTGCCCCTCTCCGACAGCGGTCGCTTGCCGATGGGCATGAGCATGCTCGGGCGCGTACTTGACGGTGCCGGCCGCGCCCTGGATGGCAAGGGCGGAATGAAGGCCGAAGACTGGGTGCCGATGGACGGCCCGACCATCAACCCGCTCAAGCGCGAGCCGATCAGCGAGCCCCTGGATGTGGGCATTCGCTGCATTAATGGCATGTTGACGGTCGGGCGCGGTCAGCGGCTTGGCCTGTTCGCCGGTACCGGCGTTGGTAAATCCGTACTGCTGGGCATGATGACGCGCTTCACCGAGGCCGACATCATCGTCGTCGGCCTGATCGGTGAGCGTGGTCGAGAGGTCAAGGAGTTCATCGAGCACATCCTCGGTGAAGAAGGGCTCAAGCGCTCGGTGGTGGTGGCGTCGCCCGCCGACGATGCACCCCTGATGCGTCTGCGCGCCGCCATGTATTGCACGCGAATCGCCGAGTATTTCCGCGACAAGGGCAAAAACGTGCTGCTGCTGATGGATTCGCTGACGCGTTTCGCCCAGGCCCAGCGGGAAATTGCCCTGGCCATTGGCGAGCCACCGGCGACCAAGGGGTATCCGCCCTCGGTGTTCGCCAAGTTGCCGAAACTGGTAGAGCGCGCGGGCAATGCCGAGAAGGGCGGTGGCTCGATCACCGCGTTCTATACCGTGCTGTCCGAAGGCGACGACCAGCAGGACCCGATTGCCGACTCGGCGCGGGGCGTGCTCGACGGGCACATCGTGCTGTCGCGGCGCCTGGCCGAGGAAGGCCATTACCCGGCCATCGATATCGAGGCGTCCATCAGCCGGGTCATGCCGGCGGTAGTCTCGCCGGAGCACATGACTCGCGCGCAGTACTTCAAGCAGTTGTGGTCGCGCTACCAGCAGAGCCGCGACCTGATCAGCGTCGGTGCCTACGTCGCCGGCGGTGACCGCGAGACCGACCTGGCGATTTCCCTGCAGCCGCAACTGGTCAAATACCTGCGCCAGGGCCTCAACGACAGCATCAGCCTGGGCGAAAGCGAGGCGTATCTCGCCTCGATCTTCGCGCCCGCGGCGGGCGGTTAACCGGCCATGGCCCAGACTCGGGCGGGCCGCCTGGCTCCCGTGGTGGAAATGGCCGAGAAGGCCGAGAAAACCGCGGTCCAGCGCCTGGGACACTTCCAGGGACAAGTGCGCCTGGCCGAAAGCAAGCTGGCCGACCTCGAAGCCTTTCGGCTCGACTATCAGGAACAGTGGATCGTACGCGGCAGCAGTGGCGTGTCCGGCCAATGGCTGCTGGGCTACCAGGGCTTTCTCGCGCAGTTGGGCACGGCCATCGATCAACAGCGGCAAAGCCTGGCCTGGCACCAGAACAACCTGAACAAGGCGCGCGACACCTGGCAGCAGGCGTTCGCCCGGGTAGAAGGCTTGCGCAAACTGGTCCAGCGCTACCAGGACGAAGCGCGGGCGCTGGAGGACAAGCGCGAGCAAAAGCTGCTTGATGAACTGTCCCAGCGGTTGCCGCGCCATGATGCGTATTGAGTCATATGGACCGCGTTATCGTTCTTCGCGAGCAGGCTCGCTCCCACAGGAGAAAGGCGGTCAACCTGTGGGGCTCAAGACCTCCAAAAATATCCTGCCTTGCCCCAACCTCTACCCAATGCTAAACCTTGTACAAGAAGGTTTACCAACGACAAGGAAGCCATGACATGTCAGTCGTTTCAGAAGTGTCCCCGGATGGGCAAAAGCTGACGATATCGGTCAAGGGACGATTCGATTTCGCCAAGCATCAGGAATTTCGTCAATCCTACGAAGACAAGGCGCTTGCCGAAGTCGTCGTCGATCTGAAGGAAGCCACCTACCTGGACAGTTCCGCCCTGGGCATGTTGCTGCTGTTGCGAGATCACGCTGGCGGCGACGATTCCGATATTCGCGTGGTCAACAGCAATTGCGACGTGAGGAAAATCCTCGCCATTTCCAACTTCGACAAGCTGTTCAACATCAGTTGATCACTGTGCAACCGGCACTCGAATCGCTGACGATCCTGATCGCCGAAGACTGCGCCGCCGATCGCATGCTGTTGTCGAGCATCGTGCGCCGTCAGGGGCATCAAGTGCTGACGGCCGCCAACGGCGCCGAAGCGGTGGAAATGTTTCGCCAGCAACGCCCGCAGCTGGTGTTGATGGACGCGATGATGCCGGTGATGGATGGCTTCGAGGCGGCCGCGCAAATCAAGGCATTGGCCGGGGAAACCCTGGTGCCGATCATCTTCCTCACCTCCCTGTCGGAAAACCAGGCATTGGCTCGTTGCCTGGAGGTCGGGGGTGACGATTTTCTGGCAAAACCGTACAACCAGGTGATTCTTGCCGCCAAAATCAAGGCGATGGACCGCTTGCGGCGCTTGCAGGCCACTGTTGTACAGCAGCGCGACCAGATCGCCAGGCACCATGAATACTTGCTCAACGAACAGCGTGTGGCCAAGGCGGTGTTCGACAAGGTGGCTCATTCCGGTTGCCTGAATGCGCCCAACATCCGCTACCTGCAATCGCCTTATGCATTGTTCAACGGCGACTTGCTGTTGGCCGCCTTCACCCCGGCTGGGGACATGCATGTACTGCTCGGCGATTTCACCGGCCATGGCCTGCCCGCCGCCGTTGGCGCCATGCCCCTGGCCGAAGTCTTCTACGGCATGACCGCCAAGGGCTACGGCCTGGCGGAAACCCTGCGCGAGATGAATGCCAAGCTCAAGCGCATCCTGCCGGTGGACATGTTTTGCTGCGCCACGATGCTGTGCCTGAGTGCCCAGAATCGCTCGGTGGAGGTCTGGAACGGCGGCATGCCGGACGGCTACCTGTACAGCGTTGCCAGCGGCGAGCGAACGCCACTGACCGCGCGGCATTTGCCACTGGGGGTGCTGAGCCCGCCCACCTTCGATGATCGCACCGAAGTGTTTCCGATGGCCCCGGGTGATCGGATATTCCTGTTGTCCGACGGGGTGATAGATACCTGCGACGCCGATGACCAGCTGTTTGGTGTGCAGCGGTTGCAGCAGGTATTTGCCGCCAATCGTCAACCCGACACCTTGTTCGAGGATATCGAGCAGGCGCTTCGGGACTTTCGTGGTGAGGCGCGCGACGACGTCAGCATGGTCGAGGTCAGCCTGCCTGCGCCCACGCAGGCGAGCCCGCCGCTGCCGATCTATTCCGACAGTGGCCAGTCCTGCCCTCTGGACTGGTCGGCCAGTTTCGAGTTTCGCGCTGCAACGCTCAAGCGCTTCAATCCGTTGCCCCATCTCTTGCAACTGCTGCAGGAAGTGCACGGTCTGCGGGCTCAAAGCGGGGCGCTCTACAGCGTTCTGGCCGAGTTGTACTCCAACGCCCTGGAGCATGGAGTGCTAGGCCTGGACTCGAGCCTTAAGTACGATGTGTCGGGTTTCACCCGCTATTATCAACAACGCAATGCACGCCTGGACGAGCTTGAGGACGGTTATGTCCGGGTGCATTTACAGGTTACCCCGCAAGTCGAGGGTGGATGCCTGGCAATTCGCGTCGAGGACAGCGGCAAGGGATTTGATGTCGGGCGGGTACTGGAACGTCCTGTCGATCCTGTCCGTCTGTCTGGACGTGGCGTCAGTCTGATCCGTCAGTTGGGTCATAATGCAAGCTGGTCTGACGATGGTCGAAGTGCCCGCGTGGAGTTTCTCTGGAAGGCTCTGGCATAATCTATAAATTCTTGATCAAGGAGCGAACAAGTGGCTGATGAACATCTGGACCTCGACGCGCTGAACGAGTTGCGCGAGGTCATGGAGGACGCGTATCCGCAGTTGCTGGATACCTTTCTCGCCGATTCCGAAGAGCGCCTTCAAGCATTGCGCGAGGCAGGGAAAGCTGCGCAGCTCGTAGACGTGGCACACAGCTTCAAAGGCAGCAGCAGCAATATGGGCGCCGTCAAGCTTGTCGCGCTATGTGGCGAACTTGAGAAAAATGCTGAAAAGCTTTCGCCCTCCGAAATCCAGGAGCTGATCACTGCAATCGACCTTGAGTTCGCGATCGTTCGGCCTCTTTACGAAGCTGAGCGCCAACGGTCCCTGGCGGAAAGCTGAGGCGCAAGGCGCTTTTCGTCGCCATCAGGCGAAACTGGCCCGCCCCTTGCAATCAACTCTTGCAACTGTACCTACGATCCCAGTGCAGCGGAGACCGTTAAATGCCCTTTACCCCAAATTCTCTTCTTCAGGCCGCCGCTCAGGCCAAGAGTCAGGCCGCCGCCGCCCCTTCCACGAAGGTCGCCGCCGAGCCCGGGGACAAGGCGTCGAGCTTCTCTCAGGTGTACGCCGCACAAGGCCGGAACCCGGCTGCTGACGGACCTTCGAAACCACAACCTCACAAGGCTGCCGACAGCCTCGGTAAAAAGGACGACGTCAAGGATAACGCTGCCGCCGAGAAGCCTGTCGTTGCCGATAGCGGCAAAAGCTTGCCCGCCGACAAGCCGGCGCAAGCCGACGACAAGCAGGACAGCGCCGATGCGACGGACGAACAGGCAGGGGGCGTCGAAGCTGCGCCGGTTGATCCTGTCGAGGTGCCTGTCATCGCGGCGCCTGTTGTGGCTGATCAACCAGCCGTCGAAGCGCCCGTTGCGGCGGTCATCCCGCCAATCGTCCCCGCCACTGACACAGGATTCGATCCCGAAGCCGACCCACTGGACGCCCTGCCAGCCCTGCGCATGGCCATGGAGCAGAGTGGCCATGTCTCGGCCTCAAGCCAGGCACAACCCAAGGCAGCTCCGACCGAGGTCGACGGTGAACGGACGGCGGCGCAGACCTTCGCCGCTGGCATGGCGAACATGCTCGACGTGCAAACCGACATGGACAGTACCGACCAGGGCGGCGACCAGGCCTTCAGTGGCCTGATCGATGATGGGCTCAAGGACCTCAAGTCTGCCAGCAGCGATACCCGGGTCGACGATTTCGCCGACCGCCTGGCGGCACTGACCCAGGCAGCGACGCCAAAAACCGCCAACGCCCTGCCGGTCAACCAGCCCATCGCGATGCATCAGAGCGGTTGGACGGAAGAAGTGGTGAATCGGGTCATGTACCTGTCCAGCGCCAATCTCAAGGCGGCCGACATCCAGTTGCAGCCGGCCGAACTCGGCCGTCTCGACATTCGGGTGAACATGGTGCCCGATCAGCAGACCCAGGTGACGTTCATGAGCGCGCATCCGGGCGTGCGTGAAGCGCTGGACGGGCAGATGCAGCGTTTGCGCGACATGTTCACCCAGCAGGGCATGGGCCAGGTTGACGTCAACGTCTCGGACCAGTCCCGGGGATCCCAGGACCAGGCGCAACATCAGCAGGCGCAGAGTGGACGCGCCAGTGCTGGCGGCGGTCGCCTTGATTCGATGGATGACGAGCTTTCGGCCAGCGTTACCCAAGTTGCGGCCAGCCCGACTAGCGTGATTGGCTCCAGCGCAGTCGATTATTACGCCTGATAATTCGCGGCGCCCCCTAAAAGATCGCAGCCTTCGGCAGCTCCTACAGGATGTACGCAGTCCAATGTAGGAGCTGCCGCAGGCTGCGATCTTTTGCTTCTGGCATAACACTTGCTCTTGCCTAGTCGCGCGACTGTAAAAACCGAATAGTGACGGATTATTGGCATGGCGAAGAGCGACGCAGCAGTAAAAGACCCCGCAACCAAAGGCAAACTCAAGCTGATCATCTTGATCGTGGTGGCGCTGTTGCTGGCGATCGGCTTGTCCGTGGGGGCGACCTGGTACTTCATGCACAGTGCCCAGAGCAAGCCTGCCGTCGTGGCCGAAACCACCCCCGTGGGCAAGCAGCCTGCCGTTTTCGAGCCGATGGCCCCGGCGTTCGTGGCCAACTACAACCAGAACGGACGCCAGCGCTACATGCAAGTGAGCATTACCATGCTTGCGCGCAACCAAGCGGATCTGGACGCGCTCAAGGTGCACATGCCGGTGATCCGCAACAACCTGGTGATGCTGTTCTCCAGTCAGGATTTCGCGACCCTCGCCTCGCCGGTCGGCCAGGAAATGTTGCGCCAGAAGGCCACCGCCAGCGTCCAGGAAGTGGCGCAGAAAGAGCTCGGCAAAGTGGTGATCGAACAGTTGCTTTTCACTAATTTCGTACTGCAGTAGGAACACGACATGGCCGTGCAGGACCTGCTGTCCCAGGATGAGATCGACGCGCTGTTGCATGGCGTCGACGATGGTCTGGTACAGACCGATATCGCTGCCGAACCCGGCACCGTCAAGAGCTACGACCTGACCAGCCAGGATCGCATCGTCCGTGGACGCATGCCGACGCTGGAAATGATCAACGAGCGTTTTGCCCGCTACACGCGCATCAGCATGTTCAACATGCTGCGCCGCTCGGCAGACGTGGCGGTCGGTGGTGTGCAGGTGATGAAGTTCGGCGAATACGTACACTCGCTGTACGTGCCGACCAGCCTCAACCTGGTCAAGATCAAGCCGCTGCGCGGCACGGCGCTGTTCATCCTCGACGCCAAGCTGGTGTTCAAGCTGGTGGACAACTTCTTCGGCGGCGACGGTCGCCACGCCAAGATCGAAGGCCGTGAGTTCACCCCGACCGAGTTGCGCGTGGTGCGCATGGTCCTGGAGCAGGCATTCGTCGATTTGAAGGAAGCCTGGCAGGCGATCATGGAAGTGAACTTCGAGTACATCAACTCGGAAGTGAACCCGGCCATGGCCAACATCGTTGGCCCGAGCGAAGCCATTGTAGTGTCGACCTTCCACATCGAACTCGATGGCGGTGGCGGCGACCTGCACGTGACCATGCCTTACTCGATGATCGAACCGGTGCGCGAAATGCTCGATGCCGGCTTCCAGTCCGACCTGGACGACCAGGACGAGCGTTGGGTCAACGCTTTGCGCCAGGACGTGATGGACGTCGATGTACCGATCAACGCCACCGTTGCCCGTCGCCAGTTGAAGCTGCGCGACATCCTGCACATGCAGCCAGGGGACGTGATTCCCGTGGACATGCAGGAAGAGCTGGTGATGCGCGCCAACGGCGTGCCGGCCTTCAAGGTCAAGATGGGTTCGCACAAGGGCAACCTTGCGCTGCAAGTGATCGAGCCGATCGAGCGCCGTTGAAGCGACGCAACTCCCCCTATTAATCAACTCTTCTAATTGAAGAGTTGTTCGCCGAGGACAAATGATGGCTGACAATATGAATACCCTGGACGATCAGGCGCTGGCTGATGAGTGGGCTGCTGCCCTGGAAGAAACCGGCGACGCCGGGCAGGCCGATATCGACGCATTGCTGGCCGCCGATGCTGGCCGTTCTTCGTCCAACCGCCTGCCCATGGAAGAGTTCGGCAGCGTGCCGAAAAACAACGACCCGGTGAGCCTCGAAGGCCCGAACCTGGACGTGATTCTCGATATCCCGGTGTCGATCTCCATGGAGGTCGGCAGCACCGACATCAACATCCGCAACCTGTTGCAGCTCAACCAGGGCTCGGTCATTGAACTGGATCGCCTGGCTGGTGAGCCGCTGGACGTGCTGGTCAACGGCACCCTGATCGCCCATGGCGAAGTGGTTGTGGTCAACGAGAAGTTCGGCATCCGCCTGACCGACGTGATCAGCCCAAGCGAACGCATCAAGAAGCTGCGTTGAGTGAAAAGGCTCCTGGGGTTGTTTTCGGGGCTGGCCCTGGCGTTGCCAGGCCTTGTGCTGGCCGCCGAGCCTGTCGCCAATGCCGCCGCCGCGCCCGCGGTCAACAGCGGCGTGGCCGGGCAGTTGACGCAACTGGTATTCGGCTTGTTGCTGGTGCTGGGGCTGATTTTCTTCCTCGCCTGGCTCTTGCGCCGGGTGCAACAGGCCGGGCCGGCCGGCAAGGGGCAGGTGATCGAGCTGATCGGTTCTCGCGCACTGGGGCCCCGTGATCGCTTGATGCTCGTGCAAGTCGGCAACGAACAGATCCTGCTCGGCCTGAGCCCGGGGACCATCACGGCGTTGCATGTGCTCAAGGAGCCGGTGCAGGTGCCGAGCGGCACTGAAAAAGCTACCCCCGAGTTTGCCCAGCGCCTGATGGAGTTGATGGGCAAGGATCAGAAGGATAAGAAGTAATGGGCGCGCTGCGCATCATCTTGACCCTGGCCATGATGCTGGCCGCGCCGCTGGCGTTAGCCGCCGATCCATTGTCGATCCCGGCCATCACCTTGGGCACCAACGCCGAAGGTGCCCAGGAATATTCGGTCAGCCTGCAGATTCTGCTGATCATGACCGCGCTGAGTTTCATCCCGGCGTTCGTCATGCTGATGACCAGCTTCACCCGGATCATCATCGTCTTCTCGATCCTGCGTCAGGCCCTGGGCCTGCAGCAGACGCCGTCGAACCAGATCCTCACCGGCATGGCGCTGTTCCTGACGATGTTCATCATGGCGCCGGTGTTCGACCGGGTGAACCAGGATGCCTTGCAACCCTACCTGGCGGAAAAGATGACCGCTCAGGATGCCGTGGCCAAGGCCCAGGTACCGATCAAGGACTTCATGCTGGCCCAGACGCGCACCAGTGACCTGGAGTTGTTCATGCGCCTGTCCAAGCGCACCGACATTGCCACGCCGGACCAGGCGCCGCTGACCATCCTGGTGCCGGCGTTCGTGACTTCGGAGCTCAAGACCGCGTTCCAGATCGGCTTCATGATCTTCATCCCGTTCCTGATCATCGACCTGGTCGTGGCCAGTGTGCTGATGGCCATGGGTATGATGATGCTGTCGCCGCTGATCATTTCCCTGCCGTTCAAGATCATGCTGTTCGTGCTGGTCGATGGCTGGGCGCTGATCATCGGCACCTTGGCCAGCAGCTTCGGCGGTGTGTCGCCATGACGCCGGAAGTCGCCGTCGATATCTTCCGCGAAGCCTTGTGGCTGACCACGCTGATGGTCGCGGTGTTGGTGATCCCGAGTCTGCTGGTCGGCCTGGTCGTGGCGATGTTCCAGGCCGCGACGCAGATCAACGAACAGACCTTGAGCTTCCTGCCGCGCCTGCTGGTGATGCTGGTAACGCTGATCGTCGCCGGCCCTTGGCTGGTGCAGACGTTCATGGAATACATCCTGCAGCTGTACGGCAGTATTCCGCAGGTCATCGGCTAAGCCATGTCGTCGCTGCTGCAGCTGACCGATACCCAGATCAGTACCTGGGTGGCGACGTTCATGTTGCCGCTGTTTCGCGTCGGCGCCTTGCTGATGGTGATGCCAGTGTTCGGCACTGCCCTGGTACCCAAGCGCATTCGCCTGTACTTCGCCCTCGCCATCACTGTGGTCATCGCGCCGGGCCTGCCGCCGATGCCGCCGGTGAATGCGCTGGACCTGAGCGGTCTTCTGCTGATTGCCGAGCAGATCCTCGTCGGCGCGATCCTGGGGTTCTCCCTGCAACTGTTCTTCCAGGCCTTCGTGGTGGCGGGACAGATCGTCGCGATCCAGATGGGCATGGGCTTCGCATCGATGGTCGATCCCACCAACGGCGTGTCGGTGGCAGTGATCGGGCAGTTCTTCACCATGCTGGTGACACTGATGTTCCTCTCCATGAACGGCCATCTGGTGGTGTTCGAGGTACTGACCGAGAGCTTCACCACCTTGCCGGTCGGCAGCGGCCTGATGGTCAACCATTACTGGGAACTGGCCGGCAAACTCGGCTGGGTGCTCGGCGCGGCGCTGCTGCTGGTGCTGCCGGCGATCACCGCGTTGCTGGTGGTCAACATCGCGTTTGGCGTGATGACCCGCGCCGCGCCGCAACTGAACATCTTCTCCATCGGCTTCCCGCTAACCCTGGTGCTCGGGATGTTCATCCTCTGGGTCGGGCTGGCGGACATTCTCAACCAGTATCAACCGCTGGCCTCCGAGGCCTTGCAGTTTTTACGCGAACTGGCACAGGCGCGCTGAGGCATGGCTGAGAGCGAAAGCGGTCAGGACAAGACAGAAGACCCCACGGAGAAAAAGAAAAAGGACGCCCGTGAGAAGGGTGAGATTGCCCGTTCCAAGGAGCTCAATACCCTGGCGATCATGCTTGCCGGGGCCGGTGCGCTGCTGGTCTTCGGTGGGGCTCTGGCGCAGGACATGATGGACCTTATGCGCCTGAATTTTTCCCTGTCGCGTGACGTGGTGCTGGACCAGCGTTCGATGGGCACCTACCTCCTGCATTCGGGACAGATTGCCTTGCTGGCGATCCAGCCGGTGATGATCACCCTGCTGCTGGCCGCCTTGATCGGCCCGATCTCCCTGGGTGGCTGGCTGTTTTCCGCCGGCACCATGGCGCCCAAGTTCAGCCGCATGAACCCCGGCGCGGGTCTCAAGCGCATGTTCTCGGCCAAGGCCCTGACCGAACTGCTCAAGGCCCTGGCCAAGTTCTTCATCGTCCTGTTCGTGGCCCTGGCGGTGTTGTCGGCGGACATTGACGACCTGCTGCGAATCGCCCACGAACCACTGGACCGCGCCATCACCCACAGCCTGCAAGTGGTCGGCTGGAGCACCTTGTGGATGGCCTGCGGGCTGATCATCATCGCCGCCGTCGACGTGCCGATCCAGATCTGGGAAAGCATCAAGAAGCTCAAGATGACCAAGCAGGAAATCCGCGATGAGCACAAGGACCAGGAGGGGCGGCCGGAGGTCAAGCAGCGGATTCGCCAGCTGCAACGCGAGATGTCCCAGCGCCGGATGATGGCGGCGGTACCGGATGCCGACGTGGTCATCACCAACCCGACCCACTATGCCGTGGCCCTCAAGTACGACCCGGACAAGAGCGGGGCGCCGATGCTGATTGCCAAGGGCAGCGACTTCCTGGCGTTGAAGATTCGCGAGATTGCGACGGCCAATGAAATTCTGCTGCTGGAGTCCCCGGCGTTGGCGCGGTCGATTTATTACTCCACCGAACTTGAGCAAGAAATCCCTGGCGGCCTGTACCTCGCCGTCGCCCAGGTACTGGCCTACGTCTACCAGATTCGCCAATACCGCGCGGGCAAGGGCAAGCGCCCGGACCCACTCAAGGATGACTTGCCGATTCCACCGGATTTGCGCCGGGATTCCTAGCAGCGTGATCGGTGTTGTACACAAGCAGTGTTGCCCGGGCCGATCCCCTTGTGGGAGCGAGCCTGCTCGCGAAGACGGCCGTCCATGCGACTTGATTTTTCCCGACCAATCCCTCTGTTTCAACCCCTCACGAAAGTTGGAAGGCTTCTTGCAATAGCCGCTTTGCGCCAGCTTCTGGCGTCAAAAGTTTTGCTTCAAAGGAACGGGGAATACCGGTGGATCGCTCTCAGTTAATCAACAGTGCCCGCACGAACATGGCCGACCTCAGCCGAGGCAATCTGGGCGTGCCGTTGTTGCTGCTGGTCATGTTGGCGATGATGATGTTGCCGATGCCGCCGTTCCTGCTCGACGTGTTTTTCACGTTCAATATCGCGTTGTCGATTGTCGTCTTGCTGGTCTGCGTCTACGCCTTGCGGCCGCTGGATTTCGCGGTGTTCCCGACCATTTTGTTGGTGGCGACGCTCTTGCGCCTGGCGCTCAACGTGGCGTCCACCCGAGTGGTAATGCTTCACGGCCAGGACGGTCATGCCGCCGCGGGCAAGGTGATCCAGGCCTTCGGCGAGGTGGTGATCGGCGGTAACTACGTGGTCGGTATCGTGGTGTTCGCGATCCTGATGATCATCAATTTCGTCGTGGTGAGAAAAGGCGCCGGGCGTATTTCCGAAGTGAGTGCGCGGTTCACCCTCGATGCGATGCCCGGCAAGCAAATGGCTATCGACGCCGACCTCAACGCCGGCCTGATCGATCAGAACCAGGCCAAGGCACGGCGTTCGGAAGTGGCGCAGGAAGCCGAGTTCTATGGCTCGATGGACGGTGCCAGCAAGTTCGTGCGCGGTGACGCCATCGCCGGCCTGCTGATTCTGTTCATCAACCTGATCGGCGGCATAGCGGTCGGTATCTTCCAGCACAACATGTCCTTCGCCGATGCCGGCAAGGTATACGCCCTGTTGACCATCGGTGACGGTTTGGTGGCGCAATTGCCATCACTGTTGTTATCCACAGCGGCGGCGATCATGGTGACCCGTGCTTCGGGCTCCGAAGACATGGGCAAGCAGATCAATCGGCAGATGTTCGCCTCGCCCAAGGCGTTGGCGGTGTCGGCGGGCCTGATGGCGGTGATGGGGCTGGTGCCCGGCATGCCGCACTTTTCCTTCCTGTCCATGGCGGCCCTGGCAGCGGGCGGTGCGTACCTGTTCTGGAAAAAACAGAACAGCGCCAAGGTGCAGGCCCTGCAAGAGGTCAAGCGTCAGCAGGAACTGTTGCCATCGCCGGCCCGGGCCCAGGAAACCAAGGAGCTGGGTTGGGATGACGTGACGCCGATCGACATGATTGGCCTGGAAGTGGGCTATCGCCTGATTCCGTTGGTGGACCGCAACCAGGGCGGGCAATTGCTGGCGCGGATCAAGGGCGTGCGCAAAAAGCTGTCCCAGGACCTGGGCTTCCTGATGCCCACGGTTCACATCCGCGATAACCTCGACCTGGCTCCGAGTGCCTATCGCCTTACCCTGATGGGGGTGATCCTGGCCGAGGCGGAGATTTACCCGGACCGCGAACTGGCGATCAACCCGGGGCAGGTCTACGGCACGCTCAATGGCATTACCGCCAAAGATCCGGCTTTTGGCCTGGAGGCGGTGTGGATCGAAATCGGCCAGCTCGCCCAGGCGCAATCGCTTGGCTACACCGTAGTCGATGCCAGTACCGTGGTGGCCACCCACTTGAACCAGATCCTGTACAAGCACTCCAGCGAGCTGATCGGCCACGAAGAAGTCCAGCAACTCATGCAATTGCTGGCGAAAAACTCGCCGAAGCTGGCCGAAGAGCTGGTGCCGGGCGTGCTGTCACTGTCGCAATTGCTCAAGGTCTTGCAAGCGCTATTGGCCGAGCAGGTACCGGTACGCGACATTCGTAGCATTGCCGAAGCCATCGCGAACAATGCCAGCAAGAGTCAAGATACCGCCGCGCTGGTCGCCGCGGTGCGTGTCGGCGTATCCCGCGCAATCGTGCAAAGCATTGTAGGCACTGACTCCGAGCTGCCAGTGATCACGCTGGAACCCAGGTTGGAACAAATATTGCTCAATAGTCTGCAGAAGGCAGGACAAGGCTCTGAAGAGGGGGTTCTGCTGGAGCCAAGCATGGCTGAGAAGCTGCAGCGCTCGTTGATCGATGCGGCGCAGCGGCAGGAGATGCAAGGTCAACCGGTGATTCTGCTGGTGGCCGGTCCGGTTCGCGCGATGCTCTCGCGATTTGGCCGGCTCGCAGTCCCGGGTTTGCATGTGTTGGCTTATCAGGAAATTCCTGACAACAAGCAAGTGACCATCGTTGCGACAGTAGGGCCCAACGGCTGAGGTAGTGATTCATGCAAGTTAAGCGTTTCTTCGCCGCCGATATGCGTCAGGCCATGAAGCTGGTTCGCGATGAGCTGGGCGCCGATGCCGCGATCATTGGCAACCGCCGCATCGCCGGTGGCGTCGAGATTACGGCTGCCCTGGATTACCAACTGTCGGCGCTGGCCCCGCGCGTTCCGAACATGGAGCTCGAGGACGAACTGCGCAAGACCCAGTCGCGCATCGTCAACGCCCAGGCCGAATTGAGCCTGCGAGGCGAGGGCGAAGGCGATAGCGACAAGAGCACTAATCGCCAGTTGTTTGCCGGCCTGCCGCTGACGGCTGCCGAGCCGCTGATCGAACCGACCCTGGCCGAGCCGCGCCGTCCCGCGCCGACACCGGCCCCGGCGGCGACTATCGATACGCGGGTCTTCGACTCGATGCGTTCGGAACTCAACAGCCTGCGCGAACTGATGGAAGTACAACTCGGTTCCCTCGCCTGGAACCAGCTGCAGGGTAGCCGCCCGGACCAGGCGAACCTGTGGCGTCGCCTGCAGCGCATCGGCTTGTCCGGCCCGTTGTCGCGGGACCTGCTGGCGCTGGTCAGCGAAATTGAAGAACCCCGTCAGGCCTGGCGCATGTTGCTGGCGCACCTGGCGCGGATGATTGTCACGCCGGAAATGGAACCGCTGGAAGAGGGCGGCGTGATTGCCATGGTCGGCCCGGCCGGCATGGGCAAGACCACCACCCTGGCCAAGCTGGCGGCCCGTTACGTGCTCAAGTACGGCGCGCAGAACATTGCCCTGGTGAGCATGGACAGCTTTCGCATCGGTGCCCAGGAGCAGCTCAAGACCCTCGGGCGGATCCTCAATGTGCCGGTGACCCACGTCGATCCGAACCAGTCATTGGTCCAGGCGCTGGACCCTTTGTTGCGCAAGCGCGTGGTGCTGATCGATACCGCCGGCCTGCAAGCCAGCGATCCGGCCCTGCGCATGCAGCTCGAAAGCCTGGCCGGTCGAGGCATCAAGTCAAAAAATTACCTGGTCCTGGCAACCACCAGCCAGAAACAGGTTCTAACCGCTGCTTATCACAGTTACAAGCGTTGCGGGCTCGCTGGCTGCATCCTGACTAAACTGGATGAAACGGCAAGTCTGGGCGAAGTGTTGAGTCTGGCCATCAGCCATGAATTGCCGGTGGCCTACCTGACCGATGGCCCGCGGATTCCAGATGATCTGCATCTGCCGCGTCGTCATCAACTGGTCAGTCGGGCCGTCAGCGTGCAAATGCAGGAAGAACCCAGCGAAGAGGCCATGGCTGACATGTTCGCTGATATCTACCACAGTCCGACCAAGCAGGTTGGCTGAGGTAACAATGAATAGTTTTTGTACCCTACATCGATGGCCTGCCATGCATTGTTCCGGTTGTGAACGCGCAGCCAGTTATGTGGCCCCGTCTATGCAGAACAAGGTAAAGAAATAACATGGGCAGCATGCATCCTGTACAGGTGATCGCGGTGACCGGCGGCAAAGGTGGCGTCGGCAAAACTAACGTGTCAGTGAACTTGTCCCTGGCTTTGGCTGAGCTTGGCCGGCGCGTCATGTTGCTGGACGCTGACCTTGGGCTGGCGAATGTCGACGTTCTGTTGGGGCTGACACCCAAACGTACCCTGGCCGACGTGATTGAAGGCCGCTGTGAATTGCGCGACGTGCTGTTGCAGGGGCCCGGCGGCATCCGCATCGTTCCGGCGGCGTCCGGCACCCAGAGCATGGTTCACTTGAGCCCGGCGCAGCACGCTGGCCTGATCCAGGCCTTCAGCGACATTGGCGACAATCTCGACGTGCTGGTGATCGACACCGCTGCAGGTATTGGCGAGTCGGTGGTCAGCTTCGTGCGCGCGGCCCAGGAAGTGTTGCTGGTGGTCTGCGACGAGCCGACCTCGATCACTGACGCCTATGCGTTGATCAAATTGCTCAACCGCGATTACGGCATGAACCGTTTCCGGGTGCTGGCCAACATGGCGCAGAGCCCCCAGGAAGGGCGCAACCTGTTCGCCAAGTTGACCAAGGTCACCGACCGCTTCCTCGACGTCGCCTTGCAATATGTCGGTGCGGTGCCGTACGACGAAAGCGTGCGCAAGGCCGTGCAGAAGCAGCGCGCCGTCTACGAGGCCTTCCCGCGCTCCAAGTGCTCGCTGGCATTCAAGGCGATCGCGCAGAAGGTCGATACCTGGCCACTGCCCGCCAACCCGCGTGGGCACCTGGAATTCTTCGTCGAGCGCCTCGTGCAACAGACGGCAGGACCCGTGCTATGACCGCAAGCGGTTACAACCTCTACAAGGCATCGGCGCGTGACGCGCAGTACGAGCTGATCGAGCGTTACGCGCCGCTGGTTAAACGCATTGCCTATCACTTGCTGGCACGACTGCCGGCCAGTGTCCAGGTCGAAGACCTGATCCAGGCCGGGATGATCGGCCTGCTGGAAGTCTCGACCAAATACGACGCCAGCAAAGGCGCGAGTTTCGAAACCTACGCGGGCATCCGCATCCGCGGCGCCATGCTCGATGAAGTGCGCAAGGGCGACTGGGCGCCTCGTTCGGTCCACCGCAATACGCGGATGGTCAGCGACGCGATTCGCTCGATTGAAGCTAAAACCGGGCGTGACGCTAAAGATCACGAAGTTGCGGCCGAACTCCAATTGAGTCTTGACGATTACTACGGGATTTTGAACGACACCCTGGGCAGTCGGCTGTTCAGTTTCGACGACCTGTTGCAGGACGGCGAACACGAAGGGCTGCACGAGGATGGCGCCAGTGCGCATCTGGAACCGTCTCGCGATCTGGAAGATGAACGCTTCCAGGCGGCGCTGGCGGACGCGATCGCCAACTTGCCGGAGCGTGAGCGATTGGTGTTGGCGTTGTACTACGACGAAGAATTGAATCTCAAGGAAATCGGCGAGGTCCTGGGGGTCAGCGAATCCCGGGTCAGCCAGTTACACAGCCAGTGCGCGGCCCGTTTGCGGGGGCGTCTGGGAGAGTGGCGAGCGCGCTGAAGGCAGTGTGGGGGCACTGCGACGCGGCTGGTGGGGTGATGAACCGCGCCGGTCTCGATCCGTTGTATCCCAAACAGTCATCGAGTGTTTTGCCAGATTGATAGAAATGGCGTGTCCAGGTGCTGGGCGCGTTTTAGTCTGCTTGGAGGTCGAATTGGACAAGAACATGAAAATCCTCATCGTTGATGACTTCTCAACGATGCGGCGGATCATCAAGAACCTGTTGCGTGACCTTGGGTTCACCAACACGGTCGAGGCCGACGATGGCACTACCGCCATTCCGGTACTCAACAGCGGGAGCATCGACTTTCTGGTGACGGACTGGAACATGCCTGGCATGACCGGTATCGATCTGCTGCGTCACGTGCGCGCCGATGAAAAACTCAAGCACCTGCCAGTGCTGATGGTGACTGCCGAAGCCAAGCGCGAGCAGATCATCGAAGCGGCCCAGGCCGGCGTTAATGGCTATGTGGTCAAACCCTTCACGGCCCAGGCGTTGAAAGAAAAAATCGAGAAGATTTTCGAACGCATCGGTTGAACTGCGCCACGGGGGAGCTATGGAGCATAACGAGTCATCCCAGGGCGATTTTGAATCGACCCTGAAAAAACACGCCGTTGAATTGGTCGCGAGCCTTGAAAAGGGCAGGTTCGGCGATGCTGTGCAATTGATCCATGAGCTCAACCAGACCCGTGACCGTGGCCTGTATCAGGAAGTGGGCAAGCTCACCCGCGAGCTGCATAGCGCGATCGTCAATTTCCAGATTGACCCGCACATGCCGCAAGCCGAGGAAGTGTCACAGATCACCGACGCCACCGAGCGCCTGGGGTATGTGGTCAAACTGACGGAAGCCGCCGCCAACCGCACCATGGACCTGGTGGAAAACGCCACGCCATTGGTCAACGGCCTGGCTGAAGAGGCGCAGGGCTTGAGCGCCGACTGGGGACGGTTCATGCGGCGCGAAGTCGGGGCCGAAGAGTTTCGTGAGCTGGCCCGGCGCGTCGACGGTTTCCTGGCGCGCAGCAGCGCAGACAATCGCGCCGTGTCCAGCAACCTCAACGACATTCTGCTCGCCCAGGATTACCAGGACCTTACCGGCCAGGTGATCAAGCGTGTGACCCAACTGGTCACCGAAGTGGAAAGCAACCTGCTCAAGCTCGTGCTGATGGCCAGTCAGGTGGACCGCTTTGCGGGCATCGAACATGACCGTGCGGCAATGCTTGCAGAAAAAGATCCACAAAAACATCTCTCCAAGGGTGAAGGTCCGCAGATTCATGCCGATAAAAGAGAAGACGTTATGTCCGGTCAGGACGATGTGGACGATTTGCTATCCAGCCTGGGTTTTTAAAGTTCAGGTTTTTTGGGTTTTTAGACCTGTAGGAGCACCCCCTTAATGAGCTTCGGCGCCGATGAAGAGATCCTTCAGGATTTCCTGGTTGAGGCCGGCGAGATTCTAGAGCAACTGTCCGAGCAACTGGTCGAGCTGGAAAGCCGTCCGGATGATGCGGACTTGCTCAATGCAATTTTTCGCGGTTTTCACACTGTAAAAGGGGGCGCCGGCTTCCTCCAGCTCAACGAGCTGGTGGAGTGCTGCCACATCGCCGAGAACGTGTTCGACATCCTGCGCAAGGGCGAACGTCGCGTCGACTCGGAATTGATGGACGTGGTCCTCGAAGCGCTGGATGCGGTGAACGGCATGTTCAGCGAAGTGCGCGAGCGTAGTCCGGTCACGGCTGCAACACCTGAGCTGCTGGCGGCACTGGCGCGTCTGGCCGAGCCGCAATCGGCTGACGAAGTGGCTGCTGCGCCTGTTGCTCCAGAGGTCGAAGCGCCTGTGGTTGCCGCCGATTCAGGCGATATCACCGATAACGAATTCGAACAATTGCTGGACTCGCTGAACGCCGTGAAGGCTCAGGCCGAGGCGCCGGCAGTTGTTCCAGCACCCGCCAGCGAAGTGCCTGCCAGCGACGAAATCACCGACGCCGAGTTCGAGTCGTTGCTCGATCAACTGCACGGCAAGGGCAAGTTCGCCGTCGATGCAGTGGCCCCGGCACCCGCCGCGCCGTCAGAGCCGTCAGCGGCGAAAGAGGCGGGTGATAGTTCCGACATCACCGACGAAGAATTCGAGGCCTTGCTCGACCAGCTGCATGGCAAGGGTAACTTTGCCGTTGAGGCGCTAGAGTCGGCCATTGCCTCTGTTCCAGCACCGGCAGCGCCAACCGCAGCGGCGGTCGGCAGTGATCTGATCAGCGATCATGAATTCGAGGCACTGCTCGACGAATTGCACGGCAAAGGCAAGTTCAGCGAAGTCGGCACCGCGACAACGGCCAGCAGCTCGAACGCCTCCGTGGCGGCATCGACCGCCAAGGTTGTCGCACCCAAGCCCGTTGCCAAGGCGCCCGAACCGCAAGCCAAAGCGCCGGCAGCCGCAGCACCAGTCGCGGCCCGAACTCCGGCCGCGCCGCCTGCGGAAAAACCGGCCAGTGAAGCCGAGACCACCGTGCGGGTCGATACCGCACGGCTCGACGAGATCATGAACATGGTCGGCGAGTTGGTGCTGGTGCGTAACCGCCTGGTGCGCCTGGGCGCCAACAGTGCCGACGAAGCCATGTCCAAGGCCGTGTCGAACCTCGACGTGGTCACGGCCGACCTGCAGACGGCGGTCATGAAGACCCGGATGCAGCCGATCAAGAAAGTGTTCGGACGCTTCCCGCGCCTGGTTCGCGATCTGGCGCGCCAGCTCAAGAAAGAGATCAACCTGGAACTGGTCGGCGAAGACACCGACCTCGACAAGAACCTGGTCGAAGCCCTGGCCGACCCGCTGGTCCACCTGGTGCGCAACGCGGTCGACCACGGCATCGAATCGCCGGAAGAGCGCGAAGCGTCGGGCAAGGCCCGTGGCGGCAAGGTGATCCTGGCGGCCGAGCAGGAAGGCGATCACATCCTGTTGTCGATTTCCGATGATGGCAAAGGCATGGACCCCAACGTCCTGCGTGCCATCGCGGTAAAACGCGGTGTGATGGACAAGGACGCGGCCGACCGCCTGAGCGATACCGAGTGCTACAACCTGATCTTCGCCCCGGGCTTCTCGACCAAGACCGAGATCTCCGACGTGTCGGGTCGTGGCGTGGGCATGGACGTGGTGAAAACCAAGATCTCCCAGCTCAACGGTTCGATCAACATCTACTCGGCCAAGGGCCAGGGATCGAAGATCGTCATCAAGGTGCCGCTGACCCTGGCGATCATGCCAACCCTCATGGTCATGCTCGGCAACCAGGCGTTCGCCTTCCCGCTGGTGAACGTCAACGAGATTTTCCACCTCGACCTGTCGCGCACCAACGTGGTGGACGGCCAGGAAGTGGTGATCGTGCGGGACAAGGCACTGCCGTTGTTCTACCTCAAGCGCTGGCTGGTCAGCTCCGCCGCTCACGAAGAGCAGCGCGAAGGCCATGTGGTGATCCTTTCGGTGGGCACCCAGCGGATCGGCTTTGTCGTCGACCAGTTGGTGGGCCAGGAAGAAGTGGTCATCAAGCCATTGGGTAAAATGCTCCAGGGAACCCCGGGCATGTCGGGCGCCACCATTACCGGTGACGGCCGCATCGCGCTGATTCTCGATGTTCCGAGCATGCTCAAGCGTTACGCCGCACGGCGTATTTGATTCTGGCGCAGCGGTGGCGACTGACGCCCCGCTGCGTCTAATGGAGTGTTTATGGCAGTCAAGGTCCTGGTGGTGGACGATTCGGGTTTTTTCCGCCGCCGCGTCTCGGAAATTCTTTCCGCGGATCCGAATATCCAGGTCGTCGGCACGGCGACCAACGGCAAAGAGGCGATTGATCAGGCGTTGGCCCTCAAGCCGGACGTGATCACCATGGACTACGAGATGCCGATGATGGACGGCATCACCGCGGTACGGCATATCATGCAGCGCTGCCCGACCCCGGTCCTGATGTTTTCGTCGCTGACCCACGAAGGCGCCCGGGTCACCCTGGACGCGCTGGATGCCGGCGCGGTGGACTTCCTGCCGAAGAACTTCGAAGACATCTCGCGCAACCCCGAGAAGGTCAAGCAACTGCTGTGCGAGAAGATTCTCAGCATCTCGCGCAGTAATCGTCGTGTCAGCAGCTACAGTGCGCCGGCGCCGGTGGTAGCACCGACTCCAGTGCCAACGCCAACGCCATCGAGCAGCATTGGTTATGGCAGCAGCGCGCTTGTGCGCCCGTCTCCCGCACCGATCCCGGCCCGTGCACCTGCGCAGGCTCCGTCGTCGCCAGCGCCGAAACGCAAAGCCTACAAGTTGCTGGCTATCGGCACGTCCACCGGCGGCCCGGTGGCCTTGCAGCGGGTATTGACCCAGCTGCCAGCCAACTTCCCCGCACCGATCGTGCTGGTCCAGCACATGCCGGCGGCCTTTACCAAGGCGTTCGCCGAACGCCTGGACAAGCTTTGCCGGATCAGCGTCAAGGAAGCCGAGGACGGCGACATCCTGCGTCCGGGCCTGGCGTTGTTGGCGCCTGGTGGCAAGCAAATGATGATCGACGGCCGGGGAGCGGTGAAAATCCTCCCGGGCGACGAGCGCTTGAACTACAAGCCGTGCGTGGACATCACCTTCGGTTCGGCGGCCAAGTCCTATGGCGACAAAGTTCTGGCGGTGGTACTGACCGGCATGGGCGCGGACGGTCGCGAAGGCGCGCGCCTGCTCAAGCAGAGCGGCAGTTCGATCTGGGCCCAGGATGAAGCCAGCTGCGTGATCTATGGCATGCCCATGGCCATCGTCAAGGCCGAACTGGCCGACGCAGTGTATGCGCTGGACGACATCGGCCGGCACATCGTCGAGGCCTGCGTCTGATGGACGTTTTAAGTCTCATCGGCATCATCATGGCGTTCGTCGCCATCATTGGCGGCAACTACCTCGAAGGCGGGCATATCGGTGCGCTGGCCAACGGACCGGCCGCGTTGATCGTGCTGGGCGGGACCATTGGCGCGGCGTTGTTGCAATCGCCCATGAGCGCCTTCAAGCGGGCCATGCAAATTCTGGCGTGGATCCTGTTTCCTCCGCGGGTCGACCTGGCCGGTGGCATCGATCGCGTCGTCAACTGGAGCCTGACCGCCCGCAAGGAAGGCCTGCTCGGGCTGGAAGGGGTGGCCGATGCCGAACCCGACAACTACTCGCGCAAAGGCCTGCAGTTGTTGGTCGATGGCGCCGAGCCGGAAGCGATCCGCAGCATTCTGGAGGTGGACTTCTACACCCAGGAAAGCCGCGACATCGAAGCCGCCAAGGTCTTCGAAAGCATGGGCGGTTATGCGCCGACCATCGGCATCATCGGTGCGGTGATGGGCCTGATTCACGTCATGGGCAACCTGGGCGATCCGTCGCAGCTGGGCAATGGCATCGCCGTGGCCTTCGTCGCCACCATCTATGGCGTGGCCAGTGCCAACCTGGTGTTGCTGCCGATTGCCGCCAAGCTCAAGTCCATCGCGTTGCGCCAGTCGCGTTATCGCGAAATGTTGCTGGAAGGAATCCTGTCGATCGCCGAAGGTGAAAACCCGCGCTCTATCGAGTTGAAGCTCCAGGGCTTCATGGATTGATGGGGGTAATGGACTATGGCTCGTCGTCGTCAACATGATGAACATGTAAATCATGAACGTTGGCTGGTTTCCTACGCCGACTTCATCACCTTGCTCTTCGCGTTTTTCGTGGTGATGTACTCGATTTCGTCGATCAACGAAGGCAAGTACAAGGTCATTTCCGAGGCGCTGGTGGGCGTCTTTACCGATAGCGATCGTGCGCTCAAGCCGATCCCCATCGGTGACGAGCGGCCGAAGACCGTGACTCCGGCCAAGCCATTGGTCAAGGACAGCGACCAGGTCGATGCCGGTGTCTCGGGTGCCAGCGATCCGCTTAAAAGCATTGCCGATGACATCAGCGCGGCCTTTGGCGACCTGATCAGCTCCAATCAAATGACCGTGCGCGGCAACGAGTTGTGGGTCGAGATCGAACTCAATTCCAGCCTGTTGTTCGGCAGCGGCGATGCCATGCCCAGTGACATTGCCTTCAACATCATCGACAAGGTAGCGGCGATCCTGAAGCCGTTCGACAACCCGATCCACGTCGAGGGCTTCACCGACGACCAACCGATTCGCACCGCGCAGTATCCCACCAACTGGGAACTGTCTTCGGCGCGCTCGGCCAGCATCGTGCGCATGCTGGCGATGCAAGGGGTAAACCCTGGTCGCTTGGCATCGGTGGGGTATGGCGAGTTCCAGCCAGTGGCCAATAACGCCACGGCCGAGGGCCGCGCGCGCAACCGTCGCGTGGTGCTGGTGGTGTCACGCAACCTGGACATACGTCGCAGCCTCACGGCAACCGGAGCGGCCAATGCACAACCGGATGCCGCGTTGAAGCGTGCTGGCACACAAACTGCACCGACCAAGGTCATGTCGCCGGTACGAGAGAACGCCGTCAATTCTCCGTCACCCGCATTAACACGTTGAGCTAATTCCCGGTCGATCCGTTCGGGCGGGAGGAACAATCGAATGAGAGTCTGGGCAGTCGCCAATCAAAAGGGTGGTGTCGGTAAAACCACTTCCTCCATCGCTCTAGCCGGGTTACTGGCCGAGGCGGGCAAGCGCGTGGTCGTGGTCGACCTCGACCCCCACGGCTCTATGACCAGCTATTTCGGTTACGACCCCGACAGCCTGGAACACAGCAACTACGACCTGTTCCTGCATAAAGGCAGCGTGCCCCAGGGCCTGCCCGGTCAGTTGTTGCTGTCCACCAGTCACGAGTCCATTTCGTTGTTGCCATCGAGTACCGCGCTGGCCACCCTTGAACGCCAGTCGCCGGGCCAGAGTGGCCTGGGCCTGGTGATCGCCAAGAGCCTGGCGCAGTTATGGCAGGACTTCGATTACGCCGTGATCGACAGCCCGCCACTGCTCGGGGTGCTGATGGTCAATGCCTTGGCGGCGAGCCAGCAACTGGTGATTCCGGTGCAGACCGAACACCTGGCGGTCAAAGGCCTGGAGCGCATGGTCAACACCCTGGCGATGATCAATCGTTCGCGCAAGCAGGCCTTGCCGTTCACCATCGTGCCGACCCTGTTCGATCGCCGCACCCAGGCGTCCCTCGGTACGCTGCGGGTGTTGCGCGATAAGTTTCCAGAAGAGATTTGGCAGGGCTACATCCCGGTCGACACACGCCTGCGCGATGCCAGTCGGGCGGGGCTGACGCCTTCGCAATTCGACGGCAAGAGCCGTGGCGTCGTTGCCTACCGCGCGCTGCTCAAGCATCTGCTGGCGGCCCAACTCGTCGCGCAGGTGGCATAAAATGACACCGATCCCTGTAGGAGCTGCCGCAGGCTGCGATCTTTTGATCTGGCTTTGCGGCGCGTCTGAAATCGCTAAAAGATCGCAGCCTGCGGCAGCTCCTACAGGTGCGCGCCCATGAACCGGCCATTGAAGATCACATCGCGCCCGCAACTGGCGCTGCAGTCTTATCTGGACAGCCTGCTGCAAGACATTACTGAGGAACTTGCGCCGCCCTTCGAAGCCCCTCCCGAGGTGGTCGAGGTTGAAGCCGCGCTGGATGAATTCCAGGCTGCGGTGCTTGAAGAGCAAGCTCGCGATGCCGTAGTGGCGACCTCACAAGTGGCAGCGCCTATTCCGCAGGCACCCGTCGCCGTGGTCGACAGCCCGGCACCCGTTCTGGCACCGGTCTCGACTATCGCACCCTTGCTGCAAGCCTTGGCGCCGCCGGCCATGGACGAACCAGAAATTTTGGTTCCTGCCCCTGTCGAAGTGCAACAGGTGCGGGTACCACCCGTGGTCGAAGTCCACCTGCCACCCGCCAACACGCCGCCACCGGCAGAAACCGACGGTCGTCCGGCCTGGGCGGCCGAGCCCTTCGAATGCCTGTTGTTCGATGTCGCCGGGTTGACCCTGGCAGTGCCGCTGGTGTGCCTGGGTTCGATCTATCCACTGGCCGGTCATGAACTGACGTCGCTGTTCGGCCAGCCGGAGTGGTTCCTCGGCATCCTGCCGAGCCAGGCGGGCAACCTGAAGGTATTGGACACGGCACGCTGGGTCATGCCCGACCGCTACCGCGAGGACTTCAAGCAGGGCCTGCAATACGTGATTTCCGTCCAGGGCTATGAGTGGGGGCTGGCGGTGCATCAGGTCAGTCGCTCGTTGCGCCTGGACCCGAACGAAATCAAATGGCGCAGTCACCGTGGCCAGCGGCCATGGTTGGCGGGCACGGTGATTGAACACATGTGTGCATTGCTCGATGTTTCCGAACTGGCCGAATTGATTGCCAGCGGCGGAGCCCGGCACATGGGCGGCAGCAAGCCGCCGCATAAACCTACATAACAGAACAATACCGCCAGGGCGGTTTCTTGAGGGGATCAGGGTATGAATGACAAGGCGACGGCGGCAAAGGGTTCCGAAGATCCGATCCTGCAATGGGTCACCTTCAAGCTGGACAACGAAACCTACGGCATCAACGTGATGCGCGTCCAGGAAGTCCTGCGCTACACCGAAATCGCCCCGGTACCGGGCGCTCCGAGCTATGTGCTGGGCATCATCAACCTGCGCGGCAACGTGGTCACCGTGATCGACACCCGCCAGCGCTTCGGCCTGATGAATGCCGAAATCAGCGACAACACCCGCATCGTCATCATCGAAGCCGACAAGCAAGTGGTGGGGATCATGGTCGACAGCGTGGCCGAAGTGGTTTACCTGCGTCAGTCGGAAATCGAGACAGCGCCGAACGTCGGTAACGAAGAGTCCGCCAAGTTCATTCAAGGCGTGTGCAACAAGAACAACGAACTGCTGATCCTGGTCGAACTCGACAAGATGATGAGCGAAGAAGAATGGTCGGAACTGGAGAGTATCTGATTGATTCTAGAGGTGGCGGTGATTGTCCTGTTCCTGTTCTGGGCAGGCACGCTGGCAATGTTCTTGTCCTACATCCGTGGGCAAAAGCTGATCGCCGCGCAACAGGCCCAGGGCGATGCGCAGCGTGATCAGCGCATCAAGGACCTGGGCAGGCGCGTCGACAACTACCAGGATGGCAATGTGCGCATGGGCGAAGAGCTGCATGAATTGCGCACGCTCGTCGCGCCATTGCCGGACAAACTCACCCGACTGGAACAGCGCGATCCCAAGAGCCTGTCGTTTGACCAGGCGGCGAAGCTGGTCGGTATGGGTGCCAGTGTCGACGAACTGACTCAGTCTTGTGGCCTGACCCAGGCCGAGGCGGAGTTGATGAGCAAGGTGCATAAGAACTGAGCGTACACCCGGATCGTTCCCACGCTCTGCGTGGGAATGCCTCCAGGGACGCTCCGCGTTCCGCTTCCAGGGTGTGACGCGCAGCGCCAGGGGCTTGGTCCGGGCGGTATTCCTACGATGGCGTTCTACAACCCTCAACAGTCTTCCATGCCATTGCCTGTTTCAAGAATAAGGTATCGAAAAAGTCATTGCGAATCATGCCAGCGATATTCGTGGTGATTTCCCTGGCCTCGCTGAATCACACCAAAGGCGTTGCAATACCGCTCTCGGTGTATGTGCTCGGCATAAATTCAGGGTGGGTAGGTGGCAAAGCGTTTCTACCCGAATCACAGTGGGGAACTCAAGGGAGGGTTTGGTGCTGGGAGGCACGATCAAGGTGTTGATTGTGTATTAGTGTTTCTTTGCCTGGCGTTACTACAGTGGCTGCCAGGAGGCAATGCATACCGAGCGAGCCAATGAAACCACGGCGGTGGCGTGGTCTGCGCTCGGGGTAGGACTTATCAATGGCTTGATGTCCGGTCGTAGCCATTTGCTATTACGTTACTTTTGATAGTTGCGCTGTTTTATCAGGAACCTTAATTTTGTCGTCGAACTTACGTAGTTGGTTCGATAACTAATTTATTGATTTCTATTTTAAGGATTATATAGCATGGAGCAGGAACTAACTCGTTATACAGGATTCGTCGAGACTTTTGAGTTGGAGTATCCGTGTTTGACCATAACGGCCGGCGCGAAAGGAACAGTTCGGGCCTCATTTAATGGTGCTCTCTGTGAACTGCGCGGGCGTGACTTAATGGGCATGGAATATCTGTTGCCACTTGTTGGTTCACGTATTTCTTTTAATATCTACACAATGCAAGGTAGAAGAATTGCGGGTGATATTAGGCCGGAAGTAAGTGATAGCGATGCCTGATTGAGGTATTGCTCAAAGTTGTCACGATGGCTGTCACTTCAAATGAGTGGCAGCCAACACGTTGTCGTTTTAATAATTATCCCCCCGCTCAGTTATATCGCGTTCCACTATCCCTCCATCCGGGTCCTGCCCCACCGGAAACTTACCCTTCAAATTCCACGCAAACGCAATGATCTCGGCAACCGTCAGATAAAGCTCCTGCGGAATACTGTCCCCCAACTCCATCCGCGCCAGCAGGCTCACCAGTTCGGCGTTCTCATAGATCGGCACTTCGCAGTCGCGAGCGATGCGCAGGATTTCTTCCGCCAGTTCTTCGTCGCCCTTGGCCGAGAGGGTAGGGGCGTGGGTGCCGTCGTACTTGAGGGCGATGGCCTGGCGGGGAGCGTTGGGGTTTTTCATGCGTTTTCGTCGACCCAGCGTTGTTCGAGACGGGTTTGCGGACCTTGGGGTGGTTTGCCGAGGTGGCAGTCGAGATCGCCGACGTTCAGCCCGGCGGCCAGCATTCGCTGGCGCAATGCCGCCAGGTTGCTTTCAATCAGGCTGGCGGTGTAGGCGCGTTCGGCCCAGAGCTGGCTGCTGAGGCTGCCCTGGATCAGTTGTGCCTGAACCTGCAACGGCCCGAGCGGTTCCATGTCGAACGCCAGTTCGATGCGCCACAGTTGTTGCTTGGGCGCTCGTTCCTCCTGGCGTTCCTTGGGTTGTTCTCTTTCGGGGGCCTCCTCGCGCTGGAACTTGACCTGCAACGGCACGATGTCCTGCAGGTTGCGCATCGGAATCTCCAACTGCCAGGTACTCATCAATCGCCCATCCGGTGTGACGCCGGACTGCTCAAGGCTCGACAGTTGGTGGCTTTGCAGGCGTGAGACCGCCGCAGCGGCCAGGCGCAACAGATGCTCCAGGTCGTCTTCGCCGTCGGCGCTTTGCAACAGCCGCTCAGGCAACGGAAAACCAGTCGGCGACGGCTTGGCGCTGACCTGGCCGAGCATGCCCAGGGCATTGCGCACGAAACTCGGCATGGCCTGGGCCAGGGTGTTGGCGGCGATGATCGCACTGAGCTGGGTGCTGGCCGGCAGCCCGGATGACAACTGGCCGATCAGTTTGAGCAGGTCGCCTTTCATGTCGGGCGCCAGGTTCTGGCCGCCCAGCAATTTCGACTCCAGGAAGGCTCCGCTGCTGGCCAGCGCCTGGGCCAGGCCTTTGGCGCTGCTCAATTGCTGGATGTCCGGCAGCCCGGCGAGCAATCTGTCCACGGCCGTGCGCAGCTCGCTTGAAGTCTGCGTCGAGGCTGGCAGGTTTTGCAGCTGTTTGAGCAAACTATCCAGCGAACCCTGGCGGCTTTGTTGGCTGAGCAATTGCTGGGTCACGGCCAGTTGCTCCTGGCGGCTGCTCAAGGGCACGAACTTGAGGGTCTGGCCATCCTGTACCTGTGCGCTGAGCAACGTGCCGATGCGCAACGGTTGCGAGCTGTCGATGCTGAGGGTGCTGCCGCTCAGCGCTGTATTGAGCAGGCTGACCATCGAGCGAAACACCGTGGCTTGCCCCGGTACAGTCGGCAACACCTGGGAGGTCAGCACCTTACCCTGCAGCAGGGTGCCCACCGGCATTTTCGCAGTGTCGATACGGGTGAGGGTGGCGACGCTGGCGGCGATAGCTTGCTGCACGGTGACCGCCAGGTTGCCCGCCGAAGGCTGGGTAACCGCGATGCTGCTGCCTTGGGCCAGGGGTTGATTGCTGATGGCCTGGAGCGTGGTCTGCCGGCCGCTCTCGAGAGTGAGCTTGAGCAGCAATTGAAAGGCCTGATCCGCCTGTTTGAGCGACAGCACTTCAGCTTTGGCGGTCTGGCCTGCGCTGATCAGGCCCTCCATCGGCGTCAGCAGCTTGAGCAACTCGCCACTGACCGCTGGCGCACGCGGGGTCGTCGCGGTGGCCTGCGGTAGGGGGAGGATGTTCATTTCGCCTGTCATACGCGGTCACAACCTTGGGAAATTGCACGCTTGAGAGTAGGAAATGGCATGTATAATGCCGCCCCGTTGTATACAGAATGCGGAAAATTTCCCAGTTAATTGACGCAGCTCTCTCGTCCGGGCCGCCAATACCTTTATTCTGCATCTCTTTAACGGCCGCGCCAGCGCCGACTTGAACCGTATAAGGCCCGTGAACCCTTGACCAGTCCAGTCTTGCAAACCGTTGCCCTTGCTTGTGAGCGAGACCTTCGGCTGCTCTTCGAAAATCTCGATTTGAGAATGGCCAGTGGCGAAATGGTACAAATCAGCGGCCCCAACGGCAGTGGCAAGACCAGCCTGTTGCGCCTGTTGTCCGGCCTGATGCACCCGACCGCCGGGCAAGTACTGCTTAACGGTCAGCCGCTGAGCGAGCAACGCACAGAACTTGCACGCAATCTCTTGTGGATCGGCCATGCCGCCGGCATCAAGGATTTGCTGACTGCGCAAGAGAACCTGAGCTGGCTGTGTGCCCTGCATCAACCGGCTTCCCATGAGGCGATCTGGCAGGCTTTGGCCGCAGTCGGGCTGCGCGGTTTCGAGGATGTTCCCTGCCATACGCTGTCCGCGGGTCAACAGCGCCGAGTGGCGCTGGCGCGGCTTTATCTGGACAGCCCACCGTTGTGGATACTCGATGAGCCCTTTACCGCCCTCGACAAGCAAGGCGTGGCGCAGCTCGAAGAACACTTGGCAGGCCACTGCGAGCGCGGTGGCATGGTGGTCTTGACCACTCACCACACGCTGAGCCGCGTGCCGGCCGCGTACCGCGACATTGATCTGGGGAACTGGGCCGTATGAGTGTTTTTGGCCTGTTGGTTGCCCGCGAAGCCCGTCTGTTGTTCCGCCGTCCGGCTGAACTGGCCAACCCGCTGGTGTTCTTCGCCATCGTCGTTTCGCTGTTCCCCCTCGCGGTCGGTCCCGAGTCTCAATTGTTGCAAACCTTGTCTCCGGGACTGGTCTGGGTGGCGGCCCTTTTATCGGTCCTGCTCTCGCTGGACGGGCTTTTCCGCAGTGATTTCGAAGATGGATCGCTGGAACAGTGGGTCCTTTCGCCGCACCCCCTGGCTCTTCTGGTTCTGGCCAAGGTGCTGGCGCACTGGATGTTTTCCGGCCTCACATTGGTATTGCTCGCCCCCTTGCTGGCGCTGATGCTCGGCTTGCCTGCTGCCTGTCTGCTGGTGTTGCTGCTTTCGCTGTTGCTCGGCACACCGGTGCTGTGCCTGCTCGGTGCGGTGGGCGCGGCACTGACGGTGGGTTTGAAGCGCGGCGGCCTGTTGCTGGCGTTGCTGATTCTGCCGTTGTACATCCCGGTATTGATTCTTGGCAGTGGCGCCTTGCAGGCAGCCTTGCAGGGCATGCCGGCGACCGGTTATCTGTTGTGGCTTGGGAGCCTGACCGCCCTGGCGATAACCCTGACACCCTTTGCAATAGCCGCTGGCCTGAAGATCAGCGT